>Ga0172373_10003278_pt1 | contig 23835 bp, 12 predicted proteins | sample Lak10m_2_FD_114546 | JGI IMG/M metagenome (GOLD analysis project Ga0172373, IMG submission 114546) | Freshwater microbial communities from Kabuno Bay, South-Kivu, Congo - kab_092012_10m | ecosystem: Environmental > Aquatic > Freshwater > Lake | place: Democratic Republic of the Congo...
TCACGCTGGGCTTTCTGGGCGAGTACACGATCAGCACCGTCGTCAACGGCGCCACCTACACCAGCGGCAAGATCCGCGGCGTGGCCGGCGCTCCGGATCCGGACAAGGTCAGCGTCACGGTGACCGAGGAGCAGACGATCGCCAATGGATCCGACACGCGCGGCGTCGTGGTGCTGGTGCGCGACCGCGTCAACAATCCGGTCGCTGGCGTCAAGGTCATGCTCGATGCTCCCCAGCTCGCGGGGCGTGCGCCGGTCAACACCAACGTCAACGGCCGAGCTGCCTTTGACATCAACCGGACGTCACCGGGGCGGATCACGTTCAAGGTCAACGTGGCCGACAACCTGCTCCCGCAGGAGTATGTGATCGACTTCCTGCCGACGAAGCAGCATTTGATCGACGGCGCGCAGGTCGAGGTGTCGTCGGCAGAGGTGGTCGCGTCGGGCAGTGATGCTGTCACGCTCACGGCCCGGTTGGTGTTCGATGGGCTTGCCATTGCAGACCGCCGGATCGATGTCGACGTCGCTCCGGATGTCAGCGTGCAGCCGGTCGTTGTGGGGCGCACCGCGACCGATGCGTCGGGCGTCGTCCAGTACCGCCTCGTCTCTTCCAAGGCGGGCGCGTACAGCGTGCGCATCAAGGACATTCTGACGGGGGCCTTCATCGGGCCGACGCGGCAGGTGACCTTCGTCGCCGGTCCGTGGGCCGACGCCAACTCGTATCTCTTCGCCGAGGGCGGAGAGCCGACGGTGGGCGCGCCGGTCTCGCTGCTGGTGCAGCTGCGCGATGCGAGCAACAACCCGGTGGCCGGCCGGTCGCTTGAGGTCAGCTCCAGCGTCGGTACCGATCAGCTCGAGACGGTGGCGACTTCCGACCTGGAGAAGCAGGCGGGTCGGTATCGCTATCGACTCGAGGGTACGGTCGCGGGCGAGCGGGTCATCAACGTCAAGGTCGACGGTGGTGCGTCGGTCGTTCATGGCGCGACGCTGACGCTGGCCCCGGCGCTGACCGATGCGGGTGTCTCAGGGGTGGTCGCGGCGGTCAGCGAGAGCGAGGCCGAGGTGGCTCGTCAGGTGGTCGTGTCGCTCCGCGATCGCTTCGGCAACTTGCGCACGCGGCTCTCAAGCGTGACACTCGAAGGCCGTGGTGCAGACGGCACGCGCTCGGAGGGGAGTGCGTCGACGACGGGTCAGTTCACCTTCAGCATCAGCCGCGACACGGTGGGCGCCGTTACGTATCGCGCCTACGACGAGACAGCCGTACCGCGTCTCACTCTGGCGGATCAGCCGGTGATCAACTGGGTCGCCGGCCCGGTGGCGCTCGACAAGAGCAGCATCGTTGCGACCCCGAACAAAGTCGTGGCCGACGGGACCACGAAGGTGACGCTCACGGCGACGCTGCGTGATGCCGGCGGACGGCCTGCCGCGGGTCGCGCGGTCCGCTTCAGCTCGTCACGCACGACCCTCGACGCCGTCGCCGACAAGCAGACCGGCTCGGATGGCACGGTCACGCACAACGTGAGCTCGACCGTGGCCGGTGTGGCGCAGTTCTCGGTGCAGGTCACGGCGACCGGGCAGACCCTTCCGAGCAGCGCGGCGGTCACGTTCGAGGCTGGTCCGCCATCGGTGACGACGTCCTACCTGCAGGTCTCTCCCGCAGGGCCGAACCGCGCCGGTGACGCCGTCGAGGTGCGGGCCTGGCTGCTGGATGCGCAGGGCAACGCGGTTCCGGCCGCGACCGTGAATCTGCAGACGTCGATCCCCAATCGCACCACCATCGCGACCATCGCCTCCGCCGTCGATGCCGCGCAGGGGTTTTACCGGTTCACCTACACCGCCCTGGAGCCGGGCACCCACGAACTCTCAGCGACCGCGTTCCGAGCCGGCGGCGGCTCCAAGCTGATCGACTTCGATCGCACTGCGTCGCTTGAGTACGAGACCGGGCCTGTCAGTGCCGCGCAGTCGACGGTCGTCGCCTCGCACGCCACTCGCGTCGCTGGCTCACAAGCCACGCTGTCGGTGGTGCTGCGCGATGGCTACGGCAACCCGATCGAGGCCGAGGGGCTGATCACGGTGGGACAGCAGGGCGGCAGCGACCTCAGCAACGCCAACGGCGCGGACGGTCGTTTCGAGATGGCTGTCTCCAGCGCTGTTTTGGGCAGCGTGACTTATGTCGTCTACCTCGAGGACGGCACCGTGCCTCGGCCGGTGGTGGGTGCTCCGGTGGCCATCCAATGGACCGCGGGGCCGATGGCCGCCGCGCAGACGTCGCTGACCGTCTCCGCCACCGAGGTCGAGGCTCTGGGCGTGCAGGCGGTAACCTTCACCGCGCTCGTCAAGGACAGCGCGTCGCGGCTTATCGCCAACCGCGCCATTCGCATCTCGTCGTCGCGCGCCGGGGTCGACACCACGCGTACATTCGTGAGCAATGGCAGCGGCGAGCTTCAGTTCAACATATCGTCCACGGTAGCCGGCATCGCCACCTTCACGATGACCGAGATCGACTCCGGCGTGTCGGATGAGTTCACGCCGATCATCACCTTCCGGCCAGGCCCCGTCTCCGTCGTCACCTCGTTCCTCGATATCTCGGAGACGGCGCCCCGCACGGCATTCGTGCAGGGCGCGACGGTCAACGTCACGGTCCGTGATGCGAGCGGCAATGCCATCCCGAGCGCCGACGTCAGCGTCACCTCGAACATGCCGGACGAGGCGGTCTTCGCGACGTTCACGACGGACGCCAACAGGTCACAGGGGATTCATTCGTTCTCGTATCATAATAAGATTGCCGGCGTGCACACACTCACGGCGAGCGTCACCGTGGCGGGCACTTCGGTCACACTCACGCGCACGGACACGGTGACGTTCGTCGCCGGCGCCATCAACCGGCTCGTCTCCCGCGTCAACGGCCCACCGGGACCGGACCACGTGGGCGATTTGCGCTACGTCGAGGTGCAGTACACCGATGTGCACGGCAACGAGGTGGCCGCCGCGCCGGCGACGGTACTCGAGCGGGTGGGCGTCCTGGGCGACGTGACCGGCACGACCGTCGGCGGGGTGGTGTCGATACCGGTGGCGAGCACCGTCGCCGGCTACGCCACCTACATCGCGTGGGATACCTCCGTCGTGCCACGCCAGAAGGTCGGCTATCCCACCACGATTCGCTGGTTGGCGGGCCCTGTCGACGCCTCCCGGTCGGGCCTCGTCAACACCTCCGTCACCGTGGCAGCCGTTGCCGGCTACAGCGCCACGCTGACAGCGGTCTTTCTGGACGCGTTCAATAACCCCCTCGTCAGCGCCGTGCCGTCCTACGTCTCGAGCCGGGGCGCCGCCATCGATGAGACCGCCGTATTCGACATGCTCACCGACGCGAGTGGTCGACACACGGTCCTTGTCTCCTCGCGCCAAACGGGCGTCGCGACCATCACGGCCAGCATCGATGGCACCGTCGCTGACGCCACCGCCGTCATCACGTTCGTCGCCGGTCCGCCCTCGCCCGATCATTCGATCATTCACGTCGCCAACACGACGCCCGAGGTTTCCAACAGCGCCCTGACGATGGTGGCGCGGGTCTACGACGCCGAGTCGCGTCCGCTTTCGGGGCGGTCGTTGACGTTCCAGGCACCGGGTGGACAGCTTCAGGGGCCCAACGGCGCGACCACCGACGCCCAAGGCGAGGCGAGCTTCGTCGTCAAGAACACCGTTGCCGGGGCGTTTGACTACACCGCTTCTGTCTCGGTCGATGCGGGCGTCGTGGCGCTGCCGGTCCGGACGCTGACGTGGATGGCCGCCTCGCCCGATGCCGCGGCCTCGTCCTGCAGCCCCTCGGCGACGACGATCGTCGCGAACGGAGCGGACGCTGTGGTGCTCGATATCGTTTCGCGCGATCGGTTCAACAACCGCCGCCCTGGCGATGCGGTCGGCATACGGTCGTCGCGGACGTCGGCCGATGGCTACGTCGAGTTGGTCACCCCGATCTCCAGCCTGACGGCGGCCGATGGCAGCGCACGGGTGACCTTCCGGTCGATCGATGCGGGCACCGTGACGCTGATGCCCGACATCAGTGGCACGCTGCTGCAGGGCATCGCCGTGACGATGAGCCAGCACTACTCGCCCGGCACTGTCTCGAACATCCACTCGATGATCGAGGATGTGGTGCCCCATGTCGCCGCCGACGGCGCCCAGCGGGCCTGGGTGCGCGTGCATGCGCGGAACGGCAGCGGGGGCAAGCTGGCGGGGCGCGCCGTGACCCTCACGAGCGCGCGCGCCAACGACATCATCGAGACCGCCGCGAGCGTGACCAATGCCGAGGGTTACGCCCGGTTTTCCATCCGCTCGACGCAGGGTGGCAGCGCCACGCTCTCGGCGGTCATCCAGGACGGATCCTCCTCGGTCTCCGTGCTGGCGCGCGCTGTGGTGCAATTCGGCTGCGTCGTCGACGGCACGTTTTACGAGATGGACGCGTCTGGTCCCGCGAACAACTGCTGGCGCTGTATTCCCAGCGTCACGACGTCGGCCATGACGTCCTATTGCCCGCCGACCGATGAGTGCCACGACGCCGGCTCGTGCGGCGCTGATGGGTTGTGCACCAATCCGATCAAGGCGGACGGCGCCGCCTGCGACGACGGCTGGGAATGCTCGACATCGCAATGTCAGTCGGGCCAGTGCGTGACGGCCGACCAATGCCTGCCGCTGATCACGGAGGTCCGCCCGGCGCTCGCCTCGACCGAGGCGCGCGAGTACGTGGAGATCAGCAATCCCGGCGGCGAGCCGATCAACATCCGGACGATGCAGGTGGGCAAGCTCGGTCTGTCGGGCTCTACGTCGATCCTGAATGGACCTGCCTTCACCATCGCGGGTGTCACGACCGGTGCCGCGCAGTGGCTGCCGCCCGGAGCCAGTTTTCTCATCACGGGCACGGGAGAAGGGCCGCTCACCTACGGCTCCGATGTCACCTACAGCCCTGCGGGTGCTGTGAGCGATGTCCGGCTCTCCGGGCCCGATGACCGGATCGCCAGCGTCGGCACGATCGCCCTGTTCGCCACCGTGGGGGCCGGTAACGTCGTCTCCAACATCGGCGATGCCGTGGCGTTCACCTACGGGTCGCTCACCTCGCCCGTGCCGTTCCCGCTGCTGCGCGGCGCACCCCTGGAGAGCACCACCGGCCAGTACGTGGAGAAGTCCTATCGTCGCGCGACCGACCTGACCGGGGCCTGGGTCAACGCCAAGGACAACGTCGCCGACTTCGTTCTGGCCGATGTCGATCCGAAGGGCCTCGTCAACTCGCGGATGATCCAGATCGGCCGGACGACGGATCCTGACAACGGCCGGCAGCGGCGTGTGTTCCACTTCTCCAACAGAAGTCTTGAGCGCACGCAGGCGGTACGGATCCTCAACCTGCATCCGCTTGTGACCCTGACCATCGGCGCCTCCCCGGGTGATGCCTCCGCTCATGCCCAGCCGGTGATCGAGGGACTCAACGCCGCATACTTTGACGTCAACTCCACCAATCGCAGCGTGATGGACCGGTGCCGGACCACGACCACCATCGAGAACTTCACCCAGACCTCTGTCTGGCCGGGCCAGGCTCCGGGCGTCGCCTCCGGCAATGTGTGCAACGGTGGCGTGTCTGAGTCGACCATCACGGTCGAGTTCCGGCCCCCGCCGGGCGGCGATGGCACCCGGCAAGTGGAGGCGATGCTCGTCATTCCGCTGGCGCGGGAGTCGATCTACAGCAGCACGGCGCTCATTGGATCCCGGGCCGGGGCTGCCGCGACAGCGGCCGTGGTGCCGGCGACGGAGTTGATGGTCAAGCTCGTCGGCCATTATTGAGCCGCGCCGGATGAACGCCCCTGCGATGGATCGGCTGCTGGTCGTCGAGAACCACGATTCTTTCTCGTGGAACCTCATCGACCGGTTGCCGTTCGATCGGTCGCAGATCGAAGTGATCGATGGGCGTGATGCGGTGTCGGTGATCGCCGCTCTGGATCGTGCTCGTGCGGTGGTGATCGGCCCCGGTCCGATGGACCCGGTGCGTGCGGGGCTGGTCGACGTCGTGCTCGAGGTGGAGCGGCGCGGCTTGCCGCTGCTCGGCATCTGCCTTGGCCATCAGGCGATCGGCCTTGCGCACGGGGCCCGGCTCATCCGCTCCACGCCGGTCCATGGCCGGCGAGAGGCCGCGACGTTCGTGCCGTCGCGTCTGCTGCCGGGCCTCGCGGGCGTGCAGCAGGTAATGCGCTACCACTCCCTGTCGATCGTCGACGTTTCCGAGCCGCTGCGAGTGGTGGCGCGGACGGCCGATGGCACGGTGATGGCAGTGGAGCATCGCACCCGACCGACGCTGGGGCTGCAGTTCCACCCGGACTCGTTCGGCACGCCGGAAGGTGCGCGGATGCTGGCGGCGTTCTTTGAGGCGGTGCGATGAAGCTCTCCGCGCTGGTCGATCACCGCTCGTTCGCGCTGCTGGGGCCTGGCTTCACCGGTGGCCGCTGGCTGCTGATCGACGAGCTGCGTGTCGTGCCGCGCGGCGGCCGCCTGCTCTACGTGCCGTACGAGTCGCGCGGTGATGCGCCGGTGCGGCTGGATGGTCGGATCATCGAGCTCGACGCGATCGATATCGACGTCGACCCATGTCATATATTGCCGACGTTTGACGAGGATATGTACGCGCACGGGGTCGAGGATATACGCTCGTCGATCGCGGCGGGTGATGTGTATCAGGTGAATCTGACGACACGGGTTGATCTTGGTGTCGTGTCGGCGGCGTCGCTCTTTGCCCGGCTGCTCGCGCAGGGGTCGCCTCGCTTCGCGGCGTGGGTCCGCACGGATGACGTCGAGTTCGTCTCCGCCTCGCCGGAGCTGTTCTTTCGCGTCGAGGGACGTACCGTGACCGCCGAGCCGATGAAGGGCACGGCGGGCGTCGACGGCGGCGCGGCGCTGGCGGCGAGCGGCAAGGACGATGCCGAGCTGGCGATGATCACCGACCTGATGCGCAACGACCTGACGCGGCTCTGTGTGGCGCGCTCCGTCCGCGTCGTGTCAGAGCGGCGCCTGATGCAGCTGCCGTATGCGGTGCAGGCGGTGAGCGAGGTGCAGGGGACGCTGGACGAAGGTGTCGGGGTCGAGGCGGTGCTGGCGGCGCTGCATCCGGGCGGGTCGATCACCGGCGCGCCCAAGGAGGCGGCGGTGGAGCGGATCGCGCAGCTGGAGTCGGATGCGCGTGAGGCCTACTGCGGGGCGCTGGCGTTCGTGGGGGATCGTGCCACCGTCGCCAGCATGCTGATCCGGACGGCGTTCCGACGGGGAGATCGGTTTCTCTTCGGCGTCGGCGCGGGCATCACGTGGGCGTCCGAGGCGGCGTCGGAAGTTGCGGAGTTGCATACCAAGCTGGGCGCGCTGCGGTGAGGCCGCCGTCGATCGCTCCCTCCGGTTGGACGGTGTTGCGCGTTCGGCCAGAAGGCATCGTCCTGCGGGCGCTGCAGCGACATCGAGTGACAGGCGCCGATGCGGGTCTGCAAGCCGCTTTCGATCGGTTCGCGGCGATGGCAGACGAAGGTGTCTATGCCCTCGATGCGCGATCGGGCCGGCTCGAGGTGCATCGACGCGCCCGGTCGATGCTGTGCGATGGGGTCGAGCTCGATACCGCCATCTCGCCCCTGCTGCCGCGGAGGCGCGGTTCAGCGCGCCCATCCTTCGAGTCTGCTCAGGGCTCCGTAGCGGCTCCGGTCGCGCCGGGCGTGATCGATGAAGCAACATCGTTGATTCCCAAACCAGGGCCGCCGTCCGTCTACGACAGCGTGCGTCGCGCGGATCGCTGCACGCTGCTGACGAGCGACGATGGCTCGGAGCTGTACGAGGCGTGTATCGCCGCCGTGCTCTGGTGGGACGGGGCGCGCTGGTGCTGTCCGCCGTGGGATCGCCCGCGCGTCGCATCGCTGAGCGAGGCGCAGCTCGCGGCCGAAGGACTGATCGAACCACGTGCGATCGCGGCCGACGTGCGTGCGGGCCTCGTGTTGATCAACGCCGTGCAGGGGCCGTGTCGTCCCGCCGGTTCGCTCGTGGCGGATGACGTGCTGATGCCGCTCCTCGAGGCGTTCGCGCGAGCGACGACGCGATGAGAGCCGTCGAAGGCTGACGAAGCGGCGCCTCGAATCCACGGAGGACGCGAGGACGCACAGGGCTCCTGCAACGTCGGCGAGGCACGGACAAGCAACGCGCGCGGCTCATCCGATCCCGCCGACGCCACGGAGGCAACGCCAGGATTCCAAGGATCGGCGGCCTTCCGGCCGCCGCGACAGGGCAGAAAAGTGCCGTCTCCCGGCGTGAGAGCCGGTTCACACAGCAACCCGCCACCACCCGCCGAGGCAGAGAGGCGATTCATCCGCGGCCGCTTTCGATCAGTTCCGCAGCGGCTTGCCGGTCGTGAGCATGTGCATCATCCGCTCGCGGCTCTTCTCCTCGCCCAGCAGGCTCATGAACGCCTCCCGCTCGAGGTCGAGCATCTCCTGCTCCGTGCGGCGGGTACCGGCCGCGACGTCGCCGCCGGTGAGTACGCGGGCCAGCTTGAGCGCGATCAGGTGGTCGTGCTCCGAGATCTGATGTGCCTCCCGCATGCTCCAGAGCCCCGCCTGCAGGTTGGCGAACGCCGCCGTACCGCCGACGCGCAGCGTGCGCGGCCGGGCAGGGCGGTGACCGGTGCGCACCAGTGAGAGCACCGTCTCACGCGCGTCGAACAGCAGCTGCTCGCGGTTGAAGCTCACCCGGTCACACGGCCCGAGGAATCCCATCTCGCGCGCCTCGGCGGCCGACATGCTCACCTTGGCCATACCGATCGTTTCGAACGTGCGCTGGATGGCGGGGAACATATCCTCGCCTTCGCGCAGCCCGCCGGTCAGCCGCCACAGCAGCTCCAGCGTCCCGCCGCCGCCCGGGATGAGCCCGACCCCCACCTCGACCAGCCCCATGTAGAGCTCGGCGTGAGCGCGAATCGCCTGCGCGCCCAGTGCCAGCTCGCAGCCGCCGCCCAGCGTGAGTCCGAACGGCGCCGCCACCACGGGCACGCTCGCGTGACGCATCCGCTGCACGGTGCCCTGAAACGTCCGCACCTGCTCCTCGAGCGAGCTCCACAGCGCCGGCTCGTCGACCGCCTGGTTCGCCGTCGCCACCACGAGGAAGAGGTTGGCCCCGGCGCAGAACGCATCGGGCGCCTCGTTGCCCAGCACCAGCCCCACGCCCTCCTGCTCGGCCCGCTCGATCCCCCGCAGCAGCAGCAGCGTGTTGTCCGGGTCGACGGAGTTCATCTTGGAGCGGAACGCCACGCAGAAGACGCCCTCGCCCATGTCGAGCAGCTGGCCCGAGTCGTTGGCCTCCACCACGCGCCGGTCGCTCGCCCGTGTCGGCAGGCGCAGGCTGCGGGCGCTGCGCACCACCGGACGCCAGCGGCTCGCCAGCGGGTCGTAGCAGTCGGTGCCATCGTTCCGGTAAAACCCCTCGATGCCGGCGGCCTGCATCACGTCGACCCACGCGGGCAGGGCGATCCCCTCCCGGCGCATCCGGTCGGCGGTGGCGGCAAAGCCCAGCGCGTCCCACGCCTCGAACGGTCCCAGCTCCCAGTTGAACCCCCAGCGCAGCGCCCGGTCGATCTGCGTGACGTCCTCGGCGATCTCGCCCAGGCGGCGCGCGGCGTAGGCGAGGGTGCGGGCGGTGACACGCCAGGCGAACTGCCCGTGGGGTGAGGTGTCGGCGGCGATCGCCCGCAGCCGCTCGCGCAAATCCTCGACCTCGCGCAGCTCCTTGAGCAGCGGGAGACGGGCCTTGACGTGCGGGCGGTAGTCGCCGGTGGCCGGGTCGAGCGTCTGCAGCCCCTCCGGCGTCTTGCGGTAAAAGCCGCCGCGGCTCTTGTCGCCCAGCCGCCCGGCCGCCACCATCGCCTGCACCCAGGGCGGCAGCACGAACGTCTCGCGCTCCTCGTCGTGCGTCAGCAGCCGGTGGCAGTTGCCGGCGACGTGGGCGAACGTATCCAGCCCCACCATGTCGCCGGTGCGGAACAGCGCGCTCTTGGGGTGGCCGACCGGCGTGCCCAGCAGCGCGTCCACCTCCTCCGGCGTCAGCCCGCACCGCTGCATCTCGTGGATGGCGTCCAGCATCCCGAAGGTGCCGATCCGGTTGGCGATGAAGTTGGGCGTGTCGCGGCCGTAGACGATCCCCTTTCCCAGCACCTCCTCACCGAACCGCGCGATCCGCTCGACCACCGCCGGGTCGGTGTCGACGCCGCGCACCAGCTCCAGCAGCCGCATGTAGCGGGGCGGGTTGAAGAAGTGCGTGACGAAGAAGCCGCGGCGGAACGGCTCCGACAGCCCCTGCACCAGGTCGGCGATCGGGAGTCCGGAGGTGTTGCTGGTGACGACCGGCCGCAGGGCCCCCAGCGCGTCGATCCGCCGGTACAGCGCCCGCTTGACCTCCAACTCCTCCTTGATCGCCTCGATCACCCAGTCACAGCCGGAGAGCCTGTGGAGGTCGTCCTCCAGGTTGCCGGTCTCGATCAGCTCGGCGTCGGCCTTGGCGTGGTATGCGGCCGGCTTGCTCTTGTACATCCGCTCGCGCGCCTCGCGGGCGAACCGGCTGCGCCAGGCGGGCGAGGCGGCGTCGACACCGGCCGGGGCGGGGCCGGGCGGCACGATGTCCAGCAGCAGCACCGGGAAGCCGGCGCCGGCGATGTGTGCGGCGATACCGCTGCCCATCACCCCGGAGCCGATGACGGCGACCTTGCGAATGAACGGACCGGCCATGCGACCACCTCGAGGGCGCCGTCGGACAGGCGCGCCAAAGGATGAGAGTCTGGACGCTCTTTGTCGCAGGGGGAAGCCGAAAGCGCTACAAAACCGCATCTGCCGGGAGGACGGGATGGCGATGACGGCCGAGGTGCGTGAGGAGCTGGGGCTGCTGCTGCGGCCGGCGGGGGGCGGTGTGCATGTCGTCTCCACAGGCAAGGCGGAGCAGCTGGCGATGCAGCGGCGGCTCTACCGGGTGGAGGCCGAGGCGGAGGTGCAGGTGGCGTTCGAGCGCAGCCTGGAGCGGATCGCACAGGCCCGGGTGGTGGTGCTGGGCGTGCCCTCCGATGTCGGTGCGGGCTTTCGGCGCGGGGCCAATCTGGGCCCGCAGGCGATCCGCGCGGCGCTGCTCGATCGCCACGCCTCGTTTCTGGCGGAGGTGGAGGACGCCGTCGTCGATATCGGCGACGTGCGGGTCGTGCCGCAGCTGCTCTCCGACGAGATGCTCTCCGAGTCACAGCTCGCCGCGACGCGTGCCGCGCTCTACCCCGGACGTGAGTCGCTGGGCTTGCCGGTGGCGCCGCTGTCGATCCAGGCGCGCGTGCTGCGGCGGGTGCTGGAGATCAACCCGGGCGTGCGGCCGTTCGTGCTGGGGGGCGACCACTCGGTGGCCTGGCCGCTGGCCGAGGTGCTGGCCGCGCGCCACCCGGCGCTGGGCATCGTGCAGCCCGACGCGCACACCGACCTGCTCGCCGAGCGGCTGGGCGTGCGCATCTGCTTCGCGACCTGGAGCTATCACGCCAACGACTTGATCGGTCGCGGCGGGCGGCTGGTTCAGGTGGGGATCCGCGCGTCCGGGTTCAGCAAGGAGTACTGGGAGGGGACGCTCGGCGTACGGCAGTTCTGGGGGGACGAGTGCCGGTCGCTGGGCGACGCCCTGCCCGAGGCGGTGGTGGCGCACCTGCGCGCGGTGGGGGTGCGGCAGGTCTACTTCTCGAATGATATCGATGGCACCGACGCCGCGTGGGCGAGCGCGACCGGTACCCCGGAGCGCGGCGGCGTGGAGCCGCAGGTGCTGCGGGCGCTGATCGCACGGCTCGGGGAGGCGTTCGAGTTGGTGGGCGCCGACCTCGTGGAGGTGGCGCCGCCGCTGGGGCCGACGCCCGCCGATACCGAGCGGACGGTGGCGCTGGCCGCCGACTACGCGCGCGACACGATCGCCGCGCTGCTGCGGTGATGCCATGCCGGGACGGTCGTGACGTGATCCGGTGAGTTGACGTCGCTCGCGCCCGTCACCTTCGCCAGATCGCCGTCCATCGGATCGAACGCCGCGTACCGCCTACGGCCCCTCGCGCGACGACTGCTCCCAGCGGTCCTTGCTCTCGACGCACCGCAGGGGCTCCGACTCCTTGCGTCCCGGGCCCGAGACCGCCACCCGGAACCCGGTGTCGTAGAGGTAATGGACCCGGTAGACCCCCGACCGGCGGATCAGCAGCTTGTACGGCTTGGCGTCGACAGTGAACCGCGTCCGGCCGTACCCCTCCGTCGGCAGCGGGTCGTGGTCGAACGTGAACCAGCCGGACGCCGCCGGCTTGGGCGGGTAGCTCCACTCGGTGCGGCCCTTGCGGCCGAAGCGCAGCTGGATCGGCTGATGGTCGCCGTCCGGGTCGCCCTGGCCGACGCCGCAGATCGACACCGTGGTGCCGTCCTCGCGCAGGCAGGAGAACGCCACCTTCTCCCCCTTGTTGCAGAGCGGCTGGTGCTTGATCGGCTCGCCGTACGGCTGCTGCCACGCCACCGGCCGCAGCCGGTAGACGCTGACGTCGTAGCCGCCGCTCGCGAGCGTCACCTCGGGCGGCTCGGGCAGGGTGATCTCCAGCGTGTTCGCCGCGGCGGTGAAGTTCAGCGGCAGGACGTTGAACTGCTGGAGCGGTCGCAGGTCCCGGGCGACGTCGGTGGCGTAGGGGCTCGCGCCCAGCTCGCCGTCGACCAGCGCGCGTTCGGAGGCCATCGAGCCGTGGATCAGCGAGCCGCCCTGCATCGGCGTGAGCGTCGCGCCGGTGTCGGTGGTGACGGCGCCGGTGACCTCGATGAACAGCCCGACCTCCTTGGTGTCGGGCACGACGACACGCGTCTTGCCGCCCACCTCCAGCCGGTACCGCTCGACAGGCATCAGCCGCGCCGCCGGGATGCGGTGGACGACGATGTCGACGTTGAGGTCGTCGGGATGCATCTGCGGCTGGGTGGCCTCGATGCGGGCGCGCAAGGTGCCGCCCTTCGCGATCCGCAGCACCGTCTCCGTCTGCCGGGTCGGCGGCAGCGCCGCGCCGTCCACCGACAAATGCAGCAGGCCGACGTCGGTATCCGAGCCGTCCGCCGCGTCGACGTTCGAGCGGGTGACGACGAGGACGTCGCCGCTCTGCACCTTCTGCTCAAAAGCCGCGGCCGTGGCGCCCAGCTTGATCCGGAGCTCATCCGCCTCGTCGAAGTCGGTGGCGTGCGCCGCCCCGGAGAGCAGCACCAGCGCTGCAGCGAGAGCCTTCCACCAGCCGTTTCGTCTCGTCATCATCACTCCGTGTCAATGCACACAGGGTGTCGGATCGCAGTACCGTCGCCATGGATCCGATCGGCAATCGATCAGCGGTGCGCCGAATAGGGCAGGGAGCGCCTGCCGCCGCGCGCGTGAGCCGACAAGACGAACCTCCTGACCGGTTCCATTCAACCGGTCCCGAAAGGTCGCCCCGGCGATGCCGTCATCACGCCGCGACAACCGCACGGACGGAGTCGAGGTCCATCGGCCACGCGTTGAACGATCTCAACGCGCGTGGACGGACCCGCGCCGGCGAACGTGCATTGCGGTGAGGTCGAGCTGCTACTTGGTCTGGATCCGCCCGAAGTCGGCGATCGGCGCAAAGAGCCGCGTCACATCGCGCACCAGCCGCAGCCGGTTCTGGCGCAGGTCGGCCTCGGGGGCCATCACCATCACCGCGTCGAAGAACGCATCGACCAGCGGCCGCAGATCGGCGATCGCCTTGAGCGCGGTGGCGTAGTCGCCGGAGCGGATCGCCTCGTCGACGCGCACCCGCGCCGCCTGGGTGGCCGCGTGCAGCCGCTCCTCGGCGCCATCGTGAAACAGCCGCCCGTCCACCTCGCCCGGCAGCAGCTCCTGGCCCTGCTTCTCGACGATGTTGCTCGCCCGCCCGAAGGCGACCGCCAGCGGCACGAAATCCGCCTGCGACTTGATCGCCGACAGCGCCAGCAGCCGCCGGTGGGCGTCGGTGAGGTCGTCGAAGCCGGCCGAGAGCACCGCCTCCACCACGTCCGCGCCGTGCTCGTCGGCCCAGAGCGCCCGCAGCCGCCCTCGGAAGAACTCCAGCACCTGCGCGCGCGCCTCGGCCGTCGTCGGCCGCTCCGGCTTGCCCTTGCGCGTCTTGCCCTCGGCGTCCATCACCGGGATCACCGGCGGCACCGGCCCCAGGTGCGCCGCATGGGCCGCGAGCGCCGCGTCGACCAGCCGCTCCAGCGACAGCCGGTAGCCGCGGCTCGTCACCACGCGGATCACCCCCAAGCAGGCGCGACGCAGCGCGAACGGATCGTTGGCGCCGGTGGGCGCCTTGCCGATGGCGAAGATCCCCGTGATGGTGTCGAGACGATCGGCCAGGCCGACCAGCGCGCCGATATCGCCCGTCGGCAGGCCGTCCGAGGCGCCCCGCGGCAGGTAGTGCTCGAAGATCCCCAGCGCCACCGCGGCCGGCTCGCCGTCGTGGGTCGCGTACTCGCGGCCCATCACACCCTGCAGCTCCGGAAACTCGCCCACCATGCCGGTCGTGAGGTCGGCCTTGCACAGCTGCGCCGCACGCCGGACGTGGTCGACCGAGACGCCCGCGACCTCCGCCGCCGCCGTGGCCGCCAGCTGTCCCAGCCGCTCCACCTTGTGATGGATGCTGCCCAGCTTCTCCTGAAACGTCACGCGCCGCAGGTCGTCGACCCGGCTCGCGAGCGTGCGGGTGCGGTCCTCGTCAAAGAAGTACCGCGCATCCGCGAGCCGCGCGCGCAGCACGCGCTCGTAGCCGCGCCGCGAGACGGCGACGTCCTTGACGGGGGTGTTGGCCACCGCCACGAACGCCGGCTGCAGGCGTCCGTCGTGTCCCTCGATCGAGGCGTACTTCTGGTGACCGCGCATCTCGGAGATCAGCACCTCGCGCGGCATGTCGAGCGCCTGCGCGTCAAAGGCGCCCAGCACGCCCGACGGCCACTCCACCAGCCCGGTGATGGTGTCGACCAGCTCGTCGTCCACGACGCGGCGACCGCCGGCCTCGGCGGCCACCCGGTCGATCTCCGCCACGACGCGCGCGCGCCGCTCGGCGATATCCGCCAGCACGAACGCCTCGCGCAGCTGGTCGACATAGGTGTCCACACCGCGCGGCGTGAGTGCCGCAGGCGCCAGGAACCGATGTCCGTAGGTGACGCCGCCCGCCTCCAGCACGCCGAAACGGACCGGCACCACCGCGCCGCCCAGCAGCGCGCAGAGCCACTGCACCGGCCGCGGATAGGTGACGCTGCCGGCGCCCCAGCGCATCGCCTTGCGGTTGCGGGCCGACTCGACGATCAGCTGCGACAGAAGCTCCGGGAGCAGCTCGAGGGTGTCGCGGCCCGCCACCGTGCGCGACGCCACCAGACGGCCGTTCTCGCGGCCCAGCTGCTCGACGCTCAGCCCCCACTTGCGGGCGAACCCTTCGGCGGCCTTGGTCGGGCGCCCCTCGCCATCAAACGCCGACGACAGCGCCGGCCCCTCGCCGCGCTCCTCGACATCCTCGGCCCGCGTCGCCACGCCCTTCACCAGCAGCGCCAGACGTCGCGGCGTCCCCAGCGTCCGCACCTCGCCATGGCCGATCCGCAGGCGGGCCGCCTCGCTCGTCCAGCCCGCAGCCAGCAGCTCCAGCGCCGGGCCAATGAAGCTCGCGGGCAGCTCCTCACAGCCGATTTCGAAGATCAGATCAGCGGACATGTCGTACTCCAGGCGGTGGTATCGGGTCGGCAGCGGTCGTCTGTGGCGCGGGCTTCAGGCGCTGCGCTTGAGCAGCGGGAAGCCGAGCGCCTCGCGGCTCGTCAGGTAGCCCTCGGCGCAGCCGCGGGCCAGCGCGCGCACCCGCTGGATGTAGCCGGCCCGCTCCGTCACGCTGATGGCGCCGCGCGCGTCCAGGTTGTTGAACGTGTGCGAGCACTTGAGACAGAAGTCGTAGGCCGGCATCGGCAGCTTGCGCTCCAGCAGCCGCTTGCACTCCGTCTCGTAGCTGGCGAACAGCGCGAACAGCTGCTGCGCGTCCGACTCCTTGAGGCTGTACCGGCTCGCCTCCACCTCGTTCTGGTGGAACATGTCGCGGTAGGTGAGCCCGCTGGCGAACGCGATGTCGAAGACGTTGTCCTTGTTCTGCAGGTACATCGCGATACGCTCGAGGCCGTACGTCAGCTCGGCGCTCACCGGCGCGCACTCGAAGCCACCCGCCTGCTGGAAGTAGGTGAACTGCGTCACCTCCATCCCGTCGCACCACACCTCCCAGCCGAGCCCCCAGGCGCCCAGCGTCGGCGACTCCCAGTCGTCCTCCACGAAGCGCAGGTCGTGCTCGTCCGGGTGGATCCCGATGGCCGCGAGGCTCTGCAGGTACAGCTCCTGCGTGTTGGGCGGCGACGGCTTGAGGATCACCTGAAACTGGTGGTGTTGGTAAAGCCGGTTGGGGTTCTCGCCGAAGCGTCCATCCGCCGGGCGGCGCGACGGCTCCACATAGGCGACGTTCCACGGCTCCGGCCCCAGCACCCGCAGAAAGGTCTGCGGGTTCATCGTGCCGGCGCCCACCTCGAGGTCGTACCCCTGGAGCAACGCGCAGCCATGCGCGCTCCAGAACGACTGCAGACGCAGGATGAGCTCGGTGAAGGTGGCGGGTGCGCTGGCTCGGACGGTCATGTGAGAGGTCTCCCGTTGGCGGAGAAGCGGCGCACGATAAGGGCGGCTCCGAGCGCCGGTCAAGGAAGGCTCGGCGATTCCACAGGGCTTTTCGCGACGTCATCACGCCGGTGACCGACAGAGACGAATGACAGACGCGGATCGCTTCACACAGCGGAAGCCGGCCCTGCTTTGCCCCGTCGCGGCTGATGGATGGCGGCCGGTCCTTGGAAACCTGGCGTCGCCTCCATGACGCAGCCCAGCCTGTGGGCGTGAACTGCACACGAGGCGTCGGTGCGTCGATGGCCTCGCGGCCTCGACCGGCGACTCAGCCAAACCCGTGCACAGTGCGTGTTCGTTCGCGCCCGCTCCAGCCCATCGTCCGCACGGCCGACGAGCCGCCGTCGACTCGAGCGCCCCAACGGCAGACGTCGAGGCCGTCGCCACGAGGCCGAGCCATCACCCCTGTCGTCGCCCGCGCGGCTCCGGCGGCGTCGCCGTGAGCGGGTCGTCCGGCCAGCTGTGGCGCGGATACCGCCGCATCAGCTCCTTGCGCACCGTCGGATAGTGGCGCTGCCAGAACCCCGCCAGGTCGGTCGTCACCTGCTGCGCCCGCCCGTTGGGGGCCAGCAGATGCAGCACCAGCGGCACGCGGCCACCCAGGCGCGGTCCGTCCGCCATCCCGAAAAAGTCCTGCAGCCGCGACTCGATCCACGGCGGCGCGCTGGCGTCGTACTGCACCTTCACCCGCCGGCCACCGGGCAGCGTCACCGATTCCGGCGCCAGGCGGTCCAGCTGGTCACCGCGCAGCGTCGGCGCATGGGTCGTCAGCAGCGCCGCCTCCCAGTCGGCCTCCCGCAGCTCCGCCAGACTGCGCCTGCCCTCGCACAGCGCACGCAAGGCGACCTCCAGCGCATCGTCTCCCGGCGCTGCCACCCCCGCGTCCGGAAACTGCCGCGCCACGAACCGCAGCCGCTCCAGCTGGCGTGTCATCGCCTCCGCGTCGCAAAAGGACGCCGCGCCCGCCGACCGCGCCGCCTCGTACAGACACTGCGCCACCGCCGCGGCGTCGCCCGGCACCACCCGCTCGTCCAGCACCAGCGCCCCGAAGTACATCCGCGAGACCGCCTCGGCGCGGCTGCGGGGGCTGTTCCACACCACCTCCTCCCGCTCCGTCACGCCGTCGGTGCCCAGCTCCAGCAGCCACGACTCGTCGATCGCGCTGGCCGACCGCACCACCACGCCGCCGCGCATCCCCTCGCGTCGCTCCTCCGTCTCGACAGCCACCAGCCACTCCGCATGCACCACGCCCGACGCCTCCGACAGCTGCGCCGCGCCGCCCCCTGCGAACACCACCTCCCGCGTGCCGGCCTTGCGTCGACGCGCCACCCGGTCGGGGTAGGCCATCAGCAGCGCCTCGCGCAGCGCGGTCTCCACGGCGAGGGCGCCTCCCGTGTCGGCCGACGGCCGGGCCGCACGCTCCACCTGGCGCGACGCGCGCTCCACCTGCTGCGCCGCGCCGACGTCCAGCCCCAGCATCCGCGCCGCATCGGCCGTGGCGCCGCGCGCCCGCCACGACAGCAGCAGCTCCAGCGCCTCCACCGGGTCGCTGTCGTGCGCCGCCGCCGATCGCGGTGGTCCGGCGCTGCGGGACTTGATCTCCCGCTCCGAGAGCAGCGCCGCCAGCGCGCACGCGGTGCTGCCGGCGCCGCGTCGGTCCGCCTCGAGCACCAGCCGCGCGAGCCGTGGATGCAGCGGCAGCCGCGCCATGCGACGTCCGGTCGAGGTCACCGCGCCCGAGGTGTCCACCGCCTCCAGCCGTCGCAGCAGCTCTTCCGCGGCCGCGAGCGACGCGCCCGGCGGCGGCTCGAACCACGGCAGCGTCAGCGGGTCGAGCCCGGCACCGCGCAGCTCCAGCACCGTCTGCGACAAGTCCAGTCGCGTGATCTCCGGCGCCTCCTGTGCGGGGCGGCTGGCAAAATCGGCCTCGGTGTAGAGCCGCAGGCAGCGGCCCGGTCGGGTACGGCCCGCGCGGCCGGCCCGCTGGATCGCCGAGGCGCGGCTCACCTTGCCGGTCCGCAGCGTGTTGAACCCGCTCCACGGCGAGTGACCGGCGATCCGCGCCAGCCCGGAGTCGACCACCGCCACCACCCCGTCGATCGTCACCGACGACTCGGCGACGTTGGTGCTCACCACCACCTTGCGCCGACCGGCCGGACGCACCGCCCGGTCCTGCTCCGCCGGTGGCAGCTCGCCATGCAGCGGCAGCACCGCGAGATCGTGCGCCTCCGCCACCGGCCGCAGCGCCTCCGTGCAGCGGCGGATCTCCGCGACGCCCGGCACGAAGACCAGCACGTCGCCGTCCAGCCCCTGCTGCAGCAGCCGCTTGATCGCCCCCGCCACCTGCTCCTCCAGCCGGCGGTCGTCGTCGCGGGCCGCGTGCTCCACCGCCACCTCGAACCGCCGCCCCTCGGCCCGTAGCAGCGGCGCGCCCAAACGCTCCACCAGCGACGCCGTGTCGAGCGTGGCCGACATGACGCAGAGCCGGAGATCGGGCCGGGCCTCGCGCTGGAGCCGCCGCAGCAGCGCCAGGCCGACATCGCCCTGCAGGTGGCGCTCGTGAAACTCGTCCAGCAGCACCGCGCTCACGCCGGCCAACGCCCGATCGGAGAGCAGCCGCCGCGTCAGCACCCCCTCGGTGACAAACCGCACCCGCGTCGACGGTCCCGCCTGCTCCTCGAACCGCACCTGGTAGCCGACCCGCTCACCCACACGTTCGCCCAGCTCCTCAGCGCAGCGCCGGCTCGCCATCCGCGCCGCGAGTCGACGCGGCTCCAGCACCAGCAGCTCACCCGCATCGAGAAGTCCGGCGTCCAGCAGGGCCCGCGGGACCCGGGTCGTCTTGCCGGCGCCGGGCGGCGCCTCCAGCACGAGCAGTCGCCTCTCGGTGAGCGTGCGGACGATCTCCGGCAGGAGTGGGTCGATGGGCAGCGGCTGCATGCGGCGGCCTTTTAGCAGCCGATCCGCGTGCTGTGCACAGGGGCGTCAGGCTGCGCTAGGGCGGCACGGGTGGCGCGGGTGAGGGCGGTGCGCCCACTCTCTGCCGCGGGACGATCGACGCGGGGAGGAGGCGAGGGTGGGGCGGGTCTGGTTCGGGGCGGTGTGTCTCTGGCTGGTGGCGGGCTGCGTGCTGCGCACCGGCGACGAGGTGGTGTGGGCCTCCGACGGCGCGGGGCAGTTCTGCAGCACGCGATGGCCGTGTCCGCCCGGGTCGTTCTGCTGGCGTCAGCGCTGCGTCTCCACGGCCGATCTGTGCGCGCGCGATGGCGACTGTCCGGCCGATGGTCTGTGTCTCGAGGGACGCTGCGTGGGCGCGTGCCGGGTGGGGCTCGAGTGTCCGGAAGAGGCGGTCTGCCTCGACGGTCGCTGTCTTGCCTCGTGCGGTCCGGGTGGCTGGTGCGCCGGCAGCACGCGCTGCAACGGCCACGTCTGTCTGACGCTCGAGAGTCGCACGGCCTGCCGCAAGAGCACCACGTGCGCCGAGGGCGAGCTGTGCGTTGACGGCGGCTGCGAACGACTCTGCAGCGGTGCCGACGACTGTACCGCCTCCTCGTCATGTCTCGATCACCGCTGCGTGCCGTCGGCGGCCCAATGTGCGGCCGATCGCCACTGTCTCGAGGGGCGGCTCTGCCGCTACGGCGTCTGCCGGGCGGGCTGTCGTGACGAACGCGACTGCTCGGCCGAGGAGCGGTGTCTCGACGGGGCCTGCGTGCGGGTCGTTCCCGGCGACTGCCTGCGCAGCGGCGCCTGCGAGGGCGGCGCGGTCTGTCTCGATGGCCTCTGTCGTCGCCCCTGCAGCGCGGACGGCTGCCCCGATGGTGGCGCGTGCGAGGCCGGCTACTGCCCGGCCCCGGTCATCGACGACGCGCCGGAGGCCGTGCGCCGCGGCGCGGAGAGTCCCGAGAGCGACGAGACGGAGCTCTCCCTCGACACGTCGACCTCGACAGCCTCCGCCACGGAGGAGGCGTCGACCGACGCGACCGTCAACGATGAGGCGGGTGATGAGGCGACGGCGACGGCGGGAGAATAAAAGTCGGGCCATGGTCGGTGAGGACCACGGCCCGTCGTTGGTTCGAGGTGGGGGGCCGCGATCTCAGGCGCGCCCGATCTCGATGCGAGTCACCTCAGTACAGCACTCTCAGTGCAGCAGCGTCGCCGTCTCGACGCCCGCCACCGGGCGGGAGTACTCGGACGGGCCCTGATAGACCGGGTCGGAGGCCATCACGGCGCCGTCGGCCGGCGGCGGCTTGGCCTCGGCGTCGTAGAACGGCATCTTGCCGAAGCGCAGGGTGGTGGACCACAGGGCGCGGCCCCAATCGGCCTCGTAGTAGGGCAGCCCGCGGCGAGCGCAGAACGCCTTGACGATCGGCGCGGCCCGCTTGGCGGAGAGGTGGCTCATCCGCTGGAACAGGTGGTGCTCCACCTGGTGGTCGAGGCCGATCATCAGGAACGAGAAGAGCGGGTTGGTGCGGAGGTTCTGCGTGGTGCGCAGCTGCAGCACGAAGTTCTCGTCGTAGCCCTTGTAGAAGGGCAGGTCGAGGTGCGCCGGCAGGAAGATCGCCGCCAGCAGCAGACCGCTGATCGCCGTGAACGCGAGGTAGAAGCCGATCGTCGCGCCGATCGACGCGCCCAGCAGCACCGGCGCCACCAGCCACGTGGCGTAGTGCAGTACGGTGCAGGCGAGGTCGATCATCCGGTCGCGGCGCGGCGCGAGCTTCTGACCGCGGCCCAGCAGCCAGACGAGGCCGTCGACGCGCATCGAGGCGGTGGTGAAGCTCGCGATCGGCCAGAACATCAGGCTCTGATGGCGCTGCACGAAGCCGGAGATCCCCTTGGTCTTGCGCTGGTCGCTGTGCATCGCGAACGGGTAGATGTCGATGTCGCCGTCCTTGCCCACCACGTTCGGGTAGGAGTGGTGCAGCATGTTGTGCTTCCACTTCCAGTAAGTGATCGGCATGCCGCCCATGAACGGGAACGCGACGTACCCCAGCAGGTCGTTGACCAGCTTGTTGCGGCTGATCGCCCCGTGGCCGGAGTCGTGGCCGACCATCAGCGCACCGACGGCGGCGAAGCTGGCGGCGATAAAGAGCGGCCCCTGCAGCCACCAGCTCTCAGCGCGGAAGGTGAGCACGAACAGCCCGATGGCGCAGGCCACCAGCAGAACGAACTTGCCGTAGACAGTCCAGGGGTGGTCGTCGAACATGCCGGCGGCTTCGAGCTCGGTCTTCAGTTCCGTACGCAGGTTTGCCATGCGGTGACGCTCCGGAGAGGGGTGTAGCGGAGACTCTGCCGATGGAATGTCAGGGGTGCGTCAGGGCTGACACCGCACCGTGCTGTTTTTGATCGGGGCTGTTTTTGATCGGCGTCGCCTTCTGATCGGGCGGTTGATCGCCCCGCCGGTGGCGCGGGAGCCGCCCTGCGGCTGCCTTGTCGCGGCGGACGGAGGGAGGCCGATCCTCGGACTCCTGACCTTGCCTGCACCGCGTCGACCCGCCCGGGTGGATGGACCGAGCGTGACGTCTCCGCTCATCGACGACTTGGCGAGAGCCGGTCGGCCTGCTGCCGTCGCGCTTGCGCCCGGTCGCTCTTTCCATAGACTGCGCCGCGGTTGAAGGCAGGCGGCCACAGCCCCGTGCACCGCCAGCAGCAGGCAGCGGCTCCTCGCGCGGGGTTGTAGCGGTGATGCGTTGACCTCCCGGCTTGCCGATCTGCCCGCGACCGCCCGCCCTTTCGGGGCCCGGTTGCTCGAGCGGTTCCAGCCCGAGTCGCTGCGGCCGGGCGATCTGGAGATCCTCCGGCTGGTGCTCGCGGGGGAGTCGGTGATCGACTGGCGGCGGCTGCACTTCGCCGACCGGACCGAGGTGGACGGCTTCCTGCGCGCCAACCTGTTCGACACCCGGGTGGTCGCGCACGAGCGGCGGCTGCGCGCCATCCTCGCGCAGGCTGTCGACTACCTGCGGCGCACGTTCCGCTATCGGGTGGCCGAGCAGGTGGCGCACCCGGCCGAGATCCACGACCTCTTTCTGCTGGCCTCCGGCGTCACCGGCCCCGAGAAGCTGCGCCGGATCGCCTGCGTCGTGCTCAAGGTGATGCACACCGTCCACCACATCGAGGCGCGGGAGCTGTTCCATCAGACGCGCGTCTCGGAGGCGGAGCTGGGCGACCGGGCCGACCGGCGGGTGCGCGCGGTCGTCGAGCGGCTGCGCACCGAGGAGGGGCTGCCGATCACCGCGTTCGAGGGCAACGCCAAGGCGCGGCTCTCGGTGATCACCAAGCTGCTCTCCAAGCGGGAGAATGTCGCGGCGCCCGTCTTTGATCGCCACCGGTACCGGGTGGTGGTGCGCGACGAGCAGGCGCTGGTGAGCGTCGTGCTGGCCTTGGCGCACGAGCTGTTTCCATTCAACTACGTCGTGCCGGGCCAGACGCAGAACACGCTCATCCCGGTCTCGGCCCTCGCCGGCGCCGCGTCGGAGCTGCCGGATTCTGGGGTCCCGACCCACGGCGTCAACGAGTTCTCCGGCCACAGTTACCGGATCCTCAACTTCATCGTCGACATGCCGGTGGCGCTCGACCCAGACGAGCCCGGTTTGTTGCCGGAGGGCGGACCCGATCTGGGCCACGTCGTCTTCGCGCCGGTGGAGCTGCAGGTGGTGGACGAGGCGACGGCCCGCACCAACGAAGAAGGCGAGAACTCCCACGCCCGCTACAAGAAGCGTCAGCTGCGACGCGTGCTGGGGCGCCTGAGCCGCGGGCTCGTGGTGCCGCGCCGGCGCCGCAGCACCGAGCAGCCGTCGTAGATCGACAGCGGTCGGGTGAGGGCGGGCGAGGCGCGGAGATGTCAGGCCCTGTCCGCTGATCCGATCGCGGCGACGTCCCGGAGGCAATGCCGCGCTTCCAAGGAGCTGCGGCCTTCCGGCCGCCGCGACAGGGAGCAAGCGAGCAGACTCTCCTCGTGGGAGCGGGTTCGAGGGCGTTGTCAACGTGCCTCGATGAGCGGCCCGACGAATATGCGGGAGCGCGGGTTGATCGAGAGGCCGCTGCTCTCCGCCAGTGCTCGATCGATCCCTGA
>Ga0172373_10003279_pt1 | contig 23830 bp, 25 predicted proteins | sample Lak10m_2_FD_114546 | JGI IMG/M metagenome (GOLD analysis project Ga0172373, IMG submission 114546) | Freshwater microbial communities from Kabuno Bay, South-Kivu, Congo - kab_092012_10m | ecosystem: Environmental > Aquatic > Freshwater > Lake | place: Democratic Republic of the Congo...
ACAGATCCTCCTCAAGGTGTTGCCTCTGGTTCGGTTCAATTCTACAATTATTTAAGTGGATTAGTGTGGAATGGTGATCCCTTCGTTGATCCAAATACACAACAGGTGTCTAAATTCGTTCTCGCTGGGGATCCCGTTACACAGACAGGCTGGAATGAATTTACCTGGGCACTTACAGTACCGGGTGATAGAAGGCATTTAATGTGTTCCGGTCCAATTGAAATGGCACCTGGCGATACACAAGAGATAGTTGTGGGTATTTTGATTGGTAGAGGTACAAGCAATGTTAATAGTATTACTGAATTGAAAAGAAAGGATCTGGCTTCCCAGATTGCTTATGACCTTGACTTTCAATTAACTCCTTCGCCATCTGCGCCTTTTGTAAGCAGCTTTACTGATGAAGGTGAGGTTACACTTTATTGGGAACCAAACTCAGAAACGTACGATGAAGGTGATCCGATAATTTATGGTCGTGGATTTGAAGATACAACTTATACTTTTCAAGGCTACCTCGTCTGGCAATACTCCGATTTGTCTGGTTCCGACCCTACTTTACTTGGTATCTTTGATCTTGCCGACTCAGTTGACTTAATAACCCAAAATGAAGTTATCGGCGGTATTCAGGTAAAAACTCCGGTTTATGAATTACCGAATACTGGCATTGCCCACTTTTATAGAACTCGAATTGATGCAATCAATAATGCTCCTTTAGTTAATGCAAGACCGTATTATTTTGGAGTTACAGCATTTGGTTATTCTCCAAATTCTGATCCGGTATTTTTAGAAAATCCACCTCAGATAATAGAAGTGCGGCCAGGCAGACAGGCAGTTGATGTTGTACTCTCAAACAATTCGGGTGATTCTGAAACGGCCACTCAAGTTTCAGGTTCAGGAGATGGCAATATCAATTTCTATGTCATTGATCCACTTGCTGTAACTGGAGAAGAGTATGAAATTTCTGTTGTTGGTGGAGTTGTGGAAGGTGATACCTCATATTCCATTATAAATGCTACAAAAGCTGATACACTATACTCAAATCTTACATCATTCGGTTCTGATAGTCTTCTTGATAAAATCGTTTTTGATGGAATTTTAGCAAGTGTTCAGAATACTGGTATAGAGAAAATAGCAGAAATTCCTGCTGCGATCTACCGGGTAAAATCAATTGAAGAAGCAAATGGCCCTGGCGGTGTTGTTTTGGATCCTCCTGTAGTTGTGGATGGTTCTTCTAATTCAACAGGCAAATGGCAAATTTTACAAGCTGGAACTAATCAAAGACTGAATTGGCAGGATCCTCCTAAGTCACAAGGTTTTGGATTTGATAATTATGAAATAAGATTTAGTGGAACCTCACAATATTATTTGAGTGGTCACCTACCTGGTTTCTTCGCTGCTGTATCAAAGAGTGATACTCTTGCTGAGGTTTTGCAATCTGAAGCACCTACATTACCATTTACTATCTGGAATGTCGGTCGTAATTATACAGATGCTTCTGATGATTATCAACTTGCAATTAAAATCCTGGATTTTGATAGAGCTATTCCTGGGCGTGGTATTTATGATAATAAGTGGACTCACAAACCAGATGGTACGTGGGAAGACATTTATGCTTATGACGTTCGACCACAAGGGTTTGACCCGACTGATTTGCCAGATGCTTCTGGTTCAACTGCAAGCGATTTAACTGTCCATAAATTTGGTCAGTTTGTTATTGATGGCGAATTACCGGAACCTGGAACAGTTATAAGAATATCTTCCTGGAAAGGTCTTTCCGGGTTAGCAGGTGGTGATAAATTTAGAATTAAGCTTTCCCCATCTGAGATTGGTAACACCACTGCAGGTGCCGAGAATCTTGATAAGATTACTGTTTTTCCAAACCCATACTTTGGGGCACATAGCCTCGAGCAGAATAAATACGCAAGATTTATGAGGTTTACCGGTTTACCAACACAATCAACGATTAGAATTGTGTCACTTGCTGGAGTATTTGTTCGTAAAATTGAAAAAAATTCTACCTCACCGTATGTTGACTGGGATCTTTTAAATTCATCCGGAGTTCCAGTTGCAAGTGGAGTTTATATCGCATATATTGATATGCCCGGTATCGGTACAAAAATAATGAAACTGGCAGTTATTCAAGAAACGCAATACATTGATAGAATCTAAATTATCGGGGAAGCTAAACCTTCCCCAAATATTAATTAAAAGTATTGCTATTAACTAAGGAGAAATTAAAAATGACAAAAAAATTGACAGTAGTTATAATGGTGATAATGACTTTGATGACTTTATCATCCAATCTTTATGCCGGGGGAGGAAAAAGAAATGGTACTGCCGGCGCTCAGGAGTTACTTATTCCAGTAAATGCTCGAGGTTTAGCAATGAGCGGTGCCTATATTTCGGGTATGACCGGTATTGATGCACTTTATTATAATCCCGCTGGATTTGGTGCAGGTTCTACCAATACTGAAGCTATGTTTTCATATCTGAATTACATTGCCGATATAGGGTTATCGTATGCTGCCGTTGGTGCAAACCTCGGCGATTTTGGTGCGATCGCTTTTAGTGTAAGGACTTTAGATTTTGGTGATATTCCTATTACTACAGTTGAAAACCCTTATGGCACTGGATCAACTTTTTCACCAACTTTTGTAATTGCAGGTATGACGTATTCTAATTCGCTTACTGATAGGATTAGAGTTGGCGTGAACTTAAATCTTATATCTGAAAAAATTATCGGGACAAGTGCTTCCGGTTTTTCTTTTGATGCTGGTATCCAATATAATAGCTTAGCCGGCGTTGAAGGTTTGCAATTGGGTGTTGTTTTAAGAAACCTTGGTCCTCAAATGCAATTTGATGGACCTGATTTATTACGAATAGCTGAAGAAACAGGTTCTGATCGTGGTGTTGAACGCTACAGTATTGTTGCTGCATCTTTCGAATTACCATCCCAACTGGAACTTGGTTTAGCCTATCAACACCAATTTGATGAAAGCAATCAGATGCTGTTTGCTTCATCATTTCAAAATAATAACTTCTCTAATGATGAGTACAGACTTGCTGGTGAATACGCTTTCCAGAACACTTTCTTCGTTCGCGGCGGATATGCTTACGTATCTGAAAATGCAGACAACACAGATGAAAGTATTTGGGGACCAACTTTTGGAGCAGGTGTAAAAGTCCAAACTGGTGTTGATATCACTGTGGATTATGCTTATCGTTCTGTAGATTATTTCGATGCAAATCACATGGTTACTGTAAAACTTGGTTTCTAATCTTTCTATTTGAATTAAATTAAAGGCAGGTGACCCCTGCCTTTTTTATTAACAAGGATAATTAAAGTGAAAAAAATATTATTCTCTTTATTCTTTTGGCAGGCAGTAATATCTGCTCAAACAAATTTTAAAGTAGATATTGATTATGCACGGTTTTTCTATGATGACTCAACCGGGTATATCGAGGTTTATTATGGTTTTTATACTCCTAATATGAGTGTAAAGGAATCAGCAGGTAAAAAGGAAGTCGCCGGTAAACTTATCATAAATATTTTTGAGAAAAATACAAATGTTTTGCAGGTAGATAAACAGTATCAGTTTCAAAATCCTGTTTTTGATTCATCCTCAGCCGAAGAAACAAAATCATTGATTGGTGTGCTTACTTACAGGTTAAAGTATGGTGAATATATTTGTAAAATTTTAGCATCCGATTTAAATGATACTACTCAATCGGAAGATATAGCTTTTGAATTCACCTTGGATTATAATAAACACAAAACTTTTTTTGCCAGCGATATCCAACTTGCAAATTCAATTACCAAAATAGAAAATGAAAATGGAGATGGCTCCCCATTCTATAAAAACACTTTCGATGTAATTCCTAATCCTTCGGGAGTCTATGGTGACAAAATGCCTGTGGTATTTTTTTATTCGGAGCTGTATTCTATCAATAAAGAAATAAATGAGTTGAAGCTTCGACTTGATTATTTATTAGTTAACTCATCAAATAAAACAGTTTATAGAAAAAGAAAATTTATTAATCGCGATCATCCATCTCTGGTTGATGTCGGAACTTGTAATGTAAGTAAGTTCCCGAGCGGATCTTATACTCTTGTACAAATTTTATCAGACAGTATTAAGAATATTTCTTATCTAACATCAAAAAAAGTTTACCTTTTTAACCCCGGTGTTATTGATTCAACTTCGTTAATTAAAACAGACGGTTCGCAGCTTGCTACGGAATTTGGAGCGATGTCTGACGAAGAATTAAATGAAATTTATGAACAATCACGCTACATTTCTGTTTCTTACGAAAATAAGCAATGGGAGCGATTGACTAATGCTGAAGGCAAGAAAAAGTTTTTAGTTGCATTCTGGAGCAATAGGATTTTTAATCCGGAATTTCCCGAAATAGATTTTAAGAACGAATACTTTAATCGCGTGAAGCAAGCGAATGAACGTTTTACCACAATTCAAAAAGTTGGCTGGAAAACAGACAGAGGGAGAGTGTTTATTACTTATGGAGAGCCGTCTGAAATTGAACGATTCCCAAATGAAGTTGATAAAAAACCCTACGAAATATGGTATTACAACCAAATTGAGGGGGGAGTACAGTTTGTTTTCGCTGATCTCTCGGGTTTTTCGGATTATTTACTTTTGCATTCAACCAAAAGAGGTGAATTGCGTGATGACGACTGGGCACAAAGAATTTTTGTACATTAACTACGTAGTTCCCAGAATACGGTTTCTAAAATCTTGAGATAAAATAAAATCGATTGCAATCTCTTTTCATTATTCTAATTTTGCAATTATACATTTATTAATTAGAGTACTTTGAAACCGAAACTCGAATACTTCTTATTATTTTCTTTCCAAAAATTCTTTGGTCTTATTGGAATTCAAAAAGCCAGAAAATTTAGGATAGTTGTTGCGTTTATCTTTTACTATTTAATCCCTATTCGAAAAAAAACGGTTCTTAAAAACCTTCGTCTTGCATTTCCCAAATGGGACGAGTCTAAAATAAAAAAAACTGCCTGGGAAAATTATAAAAGTATAGCACTGACATTTATTGAAATATTATTATTAGAAAGCATGTCGACAGACGAAGTAATCAACGCTGTCAACTGCCCGAATAAAAATTTAATAGTTGACAAGTTTAATGAAGGGAAAGGGGCGATTCTGCTTTCTGCACATTTTGGTAATTGGGAATTTGGAGCACTTTCTGTATCTCAACAAATTGGTATTCCATTCTCAGTAATTGTTAAACCTCAAAGCAACAAGTTTGTCTCAGACACAATAAACAAATACCGTGCAAAATGGGGAAATAAAATTGTGCCTCTTGGTATGTCAGTAAGAACTATTTATCAAGAATTAAAATCAAAAAACATCATTGCAATGGTAGCTGATCAAAGGGGCCCGGCGGACGGAATGAGAGTTAATCTCTTTGGAATCCAATCCGCTACTTATGATGGACCGGCAACTCTTGCTGTCAAAACAGGAGCTCCGATGATTTACGGCATTAGTATTCGGCAACCAGATTACTCGTATTTGCTTGTATTAGAGGAAGTGGATATGAGTAATTTGCCTTTGAATGAAGAAGAAAAGATTAAAGAAATTACTCAAAGGCATACTTCAATCTTAGAGCGAGTCATCAGGCAGCATCCAGAGCAATGGTTTTGGATGCACAATAGGTGGAAGTACTAAAATGCCAGTTGAAAAAATCCTGGTAATTCAAACAGCCTTTATTGGAGATGCAGTACTAACTCTTCCAATGATCCAATCCCTTTCTAATAAATTTGATAATTGTGGTGTTGATGTATTAGCTATTCCCTCGACGGCAGAGTTGTTTTATTCTTCACCATTCGTCAATAAAGTATTTGTAATTGATAAGAAGAATGAACACAAATCATTTTGGTCTGTCATTAAAATCGCAAAAATAATTTCTGCTAACAATTACACAAAAATATTCTCCCCCCATAGATCATTAAGAACTGCGTTGATAGTCTTGCTTTCTAAAGTGAAAGAAACAAGTGGATTCTCAAATTCGAGTTTTAAACAGGTTTATAAGAATATAATTGAATACAGATATGATTTTCATGAAGTAAGACGAAACCTTGAACTTGCAGGAAATAAAACAAATGACACCGATTGGAAAATTCTGCCGATTATTACTCCTTCGGAAGAAGTTAGAAAAAAAGTTGAAGAAATACTTTCAAAAGAAAAAATAAATAATTTTGTGGCAATTGCGCCTGGAAGTATTTGGGCAACAAAAAGATATCCCGAAGAATATTTCAAAAAAATAATTGATTACTTGATTAGTCAAAATGAAACAGTTCTTCTCCTCGGCAGTAAAGATGAATTTGAAATGTGCAATTCAATTTCGAAAACTGGGGACAAAGTGTTTAATATGGCTGGCACGCTGAGTTTAATTGAGTCAATTCAAATTTTAAAAAAAGCAAAATTATTAATCTGTAATGATAGCGCACCCACCCACCTTTCAATGTGCGCAGATATTCCGACGATCACAATCTTTTGTTCAACGGTTCCCGAATTCGGATTTTCCCCGTATAATAATAAAAGCGAATCTATTGGTATTAATAATTTAAGCTGCAAACCATGCGGAATTCATGGGCATTCTAATTGTCCACTGGGTCATTTTAATTGCGGCAATAAATTACTTCCTGAAAAAATACTTCCAATTATTAAAAAAATATTGAACAATGAAAGCTGAAATAATTTCCATTGATAAAAATCTTCGCGAGGCAGTAATTCTTGCAAAAAAAAATTATCTCGAAGGGAAGGTGTTTGTTTACCCGACTGACACGATTTATGGTTTCGGCGCTAATCCGTTTAACGATGAAGCTATTCAACGAATTAACAAAATTAAAGGCAGGGAAAAATGGAAAAGGTATATTTTATTAATAAGCAGCATTGAATATCTAAAAAAGTATGTCGAGTTTGATTCAGAAAAACATTTCGATTATTTATTAAAAATTTGGCCTAATCCTGTATCAGTAATTTTCAGATTAAATAGCGAAATGCAAAAGATATTCAATTCAGAAACAAGTGCTTTTAGAATTCCCAACCATCGTTTCTGTAAAATTCTGCTCCAAGAATTAAAAATGCCGCTTATATCAACCAGTGTAAACCGGACTGACGAAGAACCTCTCAATGATCCTCAATTGATTTTTGAAATTTTTGGCAGCGAAGTAGATTCAATTTTTCAGACTAAAAAAAAATCATATTTTTTAGCTTCAACATTAATTGACTTAACAGCTGGAAATCCCCGACTGATCCGTGAAGGCAAAATTAAATTTGATGAGTTGTTGAAAAAAATTTAATTCGAACAAGCGATGAATAAAAGAAAGCAACATCCTAAAAAATTTTCCAAAGAAGCTGAATCTAAACCCAAGAATAAAAATCATTATAGTCAACTCATTTGGATTATAATTGCGATCGGTTTTATGCTTCGTTTTATTTATGTAATTGAAACTGACAACACCCTCTTTTTTAGTTATCTATTTTCTGATTCCAAAATATATTTTGACTGGGCAAATAAAATCCATACTGCAGGAAATTGGATGGGCGATAAAATATTTTTCATGTCGCCAGGTTATCCGTATTTGCTTGCGGCAATATTTCTTTTCTTCGGTTCTTCAATTATAATAATAAGGATTATCCAGACAATAATTAGTGCAGTAACAATTTATTTTATTTACAAATCAGCAGAAAATATTTTCGGTAAAACACCGGCTTTGATATCAGCGTTTATAGCAGCCTTCTATAATATTTTTATCTTTTATTCAGGTGCAATTCTTGGTGAAACAATTCAAGTTCTTATTATTTCAATAATTTGCTTTAATGTAAGTCGTGTTGAGAATATTGAATCGAAATATAAATGGTTCAAAATTGGGATGTTTATTGGATTAGCTTCATTTTTTAGAGCCAGTATTTTATCTGCTGGGGCTGGCTTGTTGATTTATTTAATTATTCAGTTGCGTAAAAATAGAGTTTCAAATTTTAAACCCCTGCTGTTTCTGCTCTTTGGCATTGCTATTCCAGTTCTAATTGTTACAACTAGAAATTATTTGGTTGGTAAAGATTTTGTGTTGTTAAGTTCAAATGGTGGAATCAACTTTTACATCGGCAATAATGAAAATGCGCTTGGCGTTTATGTCAACCCTAAAGGATTTGAAATCTTTAATGATATGCCAGGTGAAAAGTATGCTCAAAAAGTTACAGGCCAGAAACTTTCACCATCTGAAGTGTCGTCTTACTGGTATAATGAAGGATTGGAATTTATTAAATCTCAACCACTTGAAGCAGGAATTTTAACGCTGCGAAAAATCCTATTTTATTTTGATGATGATGAAAATCCCCAATCAACTAATGTTAATATTGATTTCTTTCGAGAAAATTTTTCAACTGTACTCAAGCTGCCGCTGATTAATTTTCAGATTATATTGCTTTCGGCAATAACAGGAATTTACTTTGCCGCGCGGAATAGGAAAAAAATTTGGCATTTAATAAGTGTGTTAATCGCTCTTATTATATCAACGATTATATTTTTTGTAATAGGTAGATTCCGACTTGTTGCAATGCCTATATTTATTATTTTTTCTGGGTATGGGGTTTTTTCAATTTACCAAAGTGGCTTGAGCAAAAAATATATTAGTTTGTTAGTTCCATCAGGAATTATTTCTTTGATTATTGTAATGCAATATTTCTTTATACCAAATTACAGCTATCTTAATTTCGACGCCTGGAACAATTTAGCTGATGCGGAATTTCAGAATAAACGATTTGATACAGCAATATCCTATGCGAGAAAATCAATTTCAATTCAAGAGAATGAAATTTCCTTTTATTTGCTCGCCAATTGTTTGGCAGCTAAAGGTGAATTTAATGAAGCGATCAAGAATTATAATTTGGCACTGAAACTAAATCCCAATAGTTCAATGACCTATTTCAATCGCGGGCTGCTATTTGCTCAACAAGGGAATTTTGAAAATGCAATGCAAGACTTTTATAAAACGATCGAAATAGATCCAATGTTTGGTGAAGCTTACAGGAATATTGCCATAATACAGTATATAACTGAAAATTATGAGCAGGCATTAAAATACTTCAATAAATATTTAACTATGACCGAAGATGAACAAGCCAAGTACACTGTTAAACAAGATATTATTGAAATTGAAAAGAGATTGAGAAATAAGGAGATGAAGAAATGAAAGTCTTATATAAGATTAAACATTTTGTGCAAAGAACTTTAGGATATGTTGTGGTATTTATTCCAGACCATAATAATCCGACTTCAAAATCTTTTAAATTTGCTTTCAAAAGTTTTTTACCCGTTGCCATTATCTATTCAATTATTATAGGCGTGATTGGTTTTTTTGTGCTAAATCTAACACCTTTAAGTTCTATAATTATCCCATTTGGAAATTCAGGATCATTTTCAAAATCATCAGATATTAGTGAACTAAACAAAAAAATTATATTTCTCACTCAGGAGTTAAGCAATCTAAAATCCTCAAACGAGAAATTACGTTACGCGATTTTCCTGGGTGATTCAGGCTTAGTTGATTCTATCAGATCAAATAAAGAAGAAAAAAAACAAAAAGATAAAAATCTGTTTGGTGGAAATATTTATTACATTGTCAAGGAAATTTTATACACAAAAATCTTTGGTCAAGAGGCGATAAGTTTTATCAAACCCGCTGATGGTTATATCAGCCGAGAATTTTTATCGTCAAAGGGTCATATGGGAATTGACTTTGTGCTGAAAGAAGGTTCAGAAATTTTTGCCTCTGCCAACGGTTATGTTATTTATGCTAACTTCAACGTTGATGATGGGAATATGATTATTATGGCACACAGCGATGGTTATATAACAATCTATAAACATTGTAGAATGTTGCTCAAGAGGGAAAGGGATAATGTGATCCAGGGTGAATTGATTGCACTAAGCGGTAATACAGGCAAAATAACAACCGGTCCACATTTGCATTTCGAAATTTGGAAAGATGGAATCCCGCTGAACCCATCAAAAATATTAATAAATTTATAGTGGAGTAAAAATGAAAATCAGAAACTCTTCAGAAATGTCTGACGATATCTCGATAATAAGCAAAGGTGTCGTTATTGAAGGTAAGATCAGCAGTGACGGAAACATTAGAATTGAAGGAATTGTTCGAGGTGATTTAATAGCTAAAGGCAACGTTTCCATTGGGGAAAGCGGAGAGATCTTTGGAAATATAAAAGGAGACGTCGTTAATATTGGCGGAAAAGTAAACGGCTCTGTTAAGGCAAATGAAAAGTTACTTCTGGAATCTAATGCACAGTTAAAAGGAGATATTGTAACGAAGCTCTTGATTATAGAATCAGGTGCTAAGTTTGACGGTAAAAGTTCAATGGCAGAGGTAAATACCGAAACTTCTGCGCTCAATTTATCCTCAAAATGAAAAAAAATAAATTTATTGATTCAGAAAATCTCGGAAAAGTTTATCGCGAAGTCGGTCCCTATCTCGGATTGGGTTTACAGCTTGCTGCAACAGTTGCATTATTAACATTTGCTGGAATTTGGATGGATGGGAAGTTTGAATCGAGTCCAGTTTTCACTATTATTTTTGCTTCTCTTGGGATTTTTGCCGGGCTTTATAATTTCATCAAAAACGTTCTCACCCCTCCTAAATGAAGAAAAAAAATCTACTTCCCTCGATAATTGCCTTTGTCCTTTTCGCACCTTTCAGTTTATATATTTTGTATAGAATTCAAATTATTGACGAGATAATCTTTACAAGTATCATTTATTCATATTTGATTATGTCATTAGGTTTCGGATTGGGAGTTTTGATGTTCGTTATGGCAATAAAAAGGTCAAATCTGACCTTTCTTGCTTTAGTGTGGGGTGGTATGTTTTTTAGGTTAATTCTATTAATTGTAATGACATTTCTAACACTCAAATTCTTGGAAATAAATCAGAATACCTTTATATTTTCATCCTTCATTTTTTACATTTTGTATTTAATTTTTGAAGTAATTTATCTGAATTTAAGAAAAAATAAATAATATGAACTTTCCTGACAGCCTTGCCGTAGCGGATACATTAGAAAAGGCAACTAAAAATGACAGTGGGTGGATTCTTCATCATATTATGGATGGAAGGACACTTGATTTTGAGCCGTTTGGAGAAGTTCATATCCCTCAGTTTCCTTTGCTTTTTGGATTAGACATAACGCCAACAAAGCATGTGATTTTTATGTGGTTATCCGCAATTCTTGTGCTCATCACATTTGCTATCGTTGCATCCAAATACAAAAAAACTTTGATTCCAAGAGGGTTTGTAAATTTTTTTGAAGTTTTAATTGTTTTTGTAAAAGATGAAATTGCGAAGCCCACTATTGGGAAAGGATTTGAGAAATTCTTACCCTATTTATTAACTGTATTTTTCTTTATTCTGTTCGGAAATTTTTTAGGATTGCTGCCATTCTCAGCAACATTCACGGCTAATATTGCAGTTACAGCCTCTCTTGCAATCTTTACATTTTTTGTAACACAAGCAGGTGGAATTATGCAGCACGGATTTCTTGGCTATTTCAAAGGCTTAGTACCGCATGGTATTCCAACTGCGCTTTTGCCTTTAATGATCGTTGTAGAATTTCTTGGATTGCTGACAAAACCTTTTGCTTTGGCTATTCGTCTTTTTGCTAATATGATGGCGGGACATACAGTAATTTTGGCTTTATTAGGTTTAATATTTTTTATGGGAACGTATTTCATTGCACCGGTTTCAATCGGCTTTGCGCTTTTTATTTATCTATTGGAAATTTTAGTTGCCTTAATTCAGGCTTATATATTTACAATGCTGTCCGGATTATTCATCGGGATGGCGGTACATCAGGAACATTAATAAAACATAAACATTAAATAAAGGAGTAATAAATGGATTTAGCTTGGTTAGCAGCCGGTATTGGTGCAGGATTAACAGTAATTGGTGGTGGGCTTGGAATTGGAAAACTCGCAAGTTCCGCAATGGAAGCAAGTGGAAGACAACCTGAAGCTGCAGGTGCAATAAGAACTTCAATGATTATTGCTGCTGCACTTATCGAAGGTATATCTTTCTTCGGTCTTGTTATCTGTATCCTATTAGCTCTTAAAGCTTAATCGGCTTTTTGAATTATTTATTGTTAATTATTTAAGGAAGACAGGATGCTTTCAAATTTATTATTCAGCGTACTTGCTTCTGAAAGCAATGGTACTCTACTTGACGTAAACCCGGGATTAATTTTCTGGACATTTTTAACATTCATCGTGCTATTGCTTATACTTAGAAAAGTAGCATGGAAGCCAATTCTTACCGCACTTGATCAGCGTGAAATGACTATACAAGAGTCTATATCTAAAGCCGAGAAAGCCAAAGAAGAGGCTCAAAAAATTCTTGATCAGAATCAGAATAGTTTGGCTATAGCAGAAGATGAAGCTCGTAAGATCATTGAGCAAAGCCGTTCTTATGCTGAAAAACTGAAAGATCAAATTTTGGCTGACGGAAAACTTCAATCGCAAAAACTTATTAGCGAAGCTGCAGCAGAAATTGAAAGAAAAAATCAGGCTGCATTCGAGCAATTAAAAAGCGAAGTTGTAGATATAGCTATCAGCGCTGCGGGCAAATTACTCGATGAAAAGCTGGATAAAGAAACACATACAAAAGTTGTTAATAAATTTATCAATGAATTGGTGAAAAATTAATCAATGGCTGACGTTAAAGTTTCTCTCAGATATGCTAATTCGTTTCTTCAATCTTCATTAGAAAAAAAGAATTTATCTGAATCGATTGCTGATATAAATTTTATTATCAGTGTCCTCAACAGCCATGCTCAGCTAAGGAGACTTTTAGAAAGCCCAATCGTAAAATCCATTGTCAAAATTACGATCATTGGTGAGATATTTAAAAATAAAGTCAGCAAGGACTCGTTTGATTTTATTGAATTTATTGTTAACAAAAACAGAGTGAGTCTTTTGTTTAGTATTCTTACAAAATTCATAGAATTATGCGATGAATATAATGGCATTGTATCTGTAAATATTAAATCAGCAACAGAATTAAGTCCAGAGCAGAAAGTGCTGATTGAGAAGAAGGTACACTTATTGACTAATAAGACGGTTCGTGCAAACTATTCTACCGACTCTACTATAATCGGAGGATTTGTTGCAAGAATAAAAGATACTATTTATGATGCTTCATTAAAGCATCAACTCGATTTAATGCGCAAAGAGTTTTTGCGTTATGGTTCATCATTAAATTAAAAGAAATTTAAAAGGAAAGTATAATGGCCGAAGTTAGACCAGATGAAATTTCTGCAATACTTAGAAAGCAGCTTTCAGGATTTGAAAGTGAAGTTGATGTTTTTGATGTCGGAACCGTCCTTCAAGTTGGAGATGGTATCGCAAGAGTTTATGGGCTTTCGAAAGTAATGGCAAGCGAACTTGTGGAATTCCCGAATGATGTTTTTGGCATGGTGTTAAACCTTGATGAAGACAGTGTTGGTTGTGTACTATTTGGTGATTCAACACTTGTTAAAGAAGGCGATACCGTAAAAAGAACTAAGCGTGTAACTTCTTTACCTGTCGGTGATGAAATGCTTGGCAGAGTTATCAATCCGCTTGGCTTTCCAATCGACGGAAAGGGTCCGATTAATACAACTAAATTTTTACCGATTGAAAGAAAAGCATTAGGTGTAATACAACGGCAGCCAGTTAAGGAGCCGCTTCAAACAGGAATTGCAGCTATTGATGCAATGATTCCAATAGGGCGGGGGCAGAGAGAATTGATAATCGGCGATAGACAAACAGGAAAAACTGCTGTTGCCGTTGATGCTATAATAAATCAGAAATTTACTCATACTGAAGATGCTAAAAAGAACGGTATAAATCCTGTCTATTGTGTATATGTAGCCATCGGACAAAAAAGTTCAACAATTGCTCAGGTAGTTGCTAAACTTCATGAACAGGGCGCAATGGACTACACAACTGTTATTGCTGCATCTGCTTCTGAACCAGCTCCACTTCAGTTTATTGCACCTTATTCCGGTGCAACTCTCGGTGAATATTTTAGGGATAATGGGAAACATGCTTTGGTAATTTATGATGATCTTTCTAAGCAGGCTGCTTCCTACCGCGAATTATCTTTGCTTTTGAGAAGACCTCCCGGAAGAGAAGCTTATCCCGGCGATGTTTTTTATCTGCATTCAAGGTTGTTAGAGAGAGCATCAAAATTAAGCGATGATTTAGGTGGGGGTAGTCTAACAGCTCTTCCGATTATTGAGACTCAGCAAGGTGACGTTTCGGCTTACATTCCTACAAACGTTATCTCAATCACAGATGGTCAGATATACCTAGAGTCTAATTTATTCAATGCCGGTGTACGACCAGCAATTAACGTGGGTATCTCAGTCTCTCGTGTTGGCGGTAACGCACAAATCAAAGCAATGAAAAAAGTTGCAGGTTCATTGAAGCTTGACCTTGCCCAGTATCGTGAACTTGAAGCATTTGCAAAATTTGGATCGGACCTTGATAAATCTACACAACGAACACTTGCAAAAGGAGCGCGACTTGTCGAATTATTGAAGCAAGGTCAATATGCTCCTGTTCCGGTTGAAAGGCAGGTGCTTAGTATATTTGCCGGCACAAACGGTTATCTTGATACTATTGACATTCATGATATAAAAAGATTTGAAAAAGAGTTTATAGAATTTGTCGAAGTTAAATACAATTCAATTTTTGAATCGATTAGAAAAGATAAAGACCTTACTACTTCCACAACTGACAGAATTAAAAAAGCTGCCGATGAATTTTTAACAGTCTTCAAAAAAACAGCTTAATAGATAATGGCTACCTTAAGAGATATAAAACAAAGAATCAAAGGTGTCCTGAACACTCAGCAGATCACTAAAGCGATGAAAATGGTGGCGGCTGCAAAGCTGCGAAGAGCACAGGAAGGGGTAACTAATGCACGCCCTTATGCCAGGAAGATTAATGAGACACTTTCACATTTGATTGGTTCAGATTCAACTATCTCTAACCCATTTTTAATTGAACGTGAAGTTAAAAAAGAGTGTGTCGTTGTCGTTACTGCAGATCGTGGTTTATGTGGCGCATTCAATGCAAACATCTTGAAGGAGTCAACACATTATATTCAGGAACAACTACTTCCGCAAAATCTAATTCCAATAATTTATAATGTTGGTAAGAAGGGGTTTGATTTTTATAAGAACTCTGATTACAATAAAAGTGGAAATAATGTGGGATTGTTTTCATTATTACGTTATGACTCGGCACTAAACATTTATAATGATTTGATTGAAGGTTATTTATCAGGCGAGTATGATAGAATTGTAATTATTTATAATGAGTTTAAGTCTATTATTCAGCAAAAAGTCGTGATTGAACAATTCCTCCCGATTCCTTTGACTATTGAAAATAAAAATGGAGCTTCAGCACCAAACTACCTTTACGAGCCAAACCAGGTTTATATTTTTGAATATCTTTTACCCAAACATTTGAAAGCTCAAATCTGGCGTGTGCTGCTCGAATCTAATGCTTCTGAATTTGGAGCCCGAATGACAGCAATGGATAATGCAACCACAAATGCAACAGAATTGACTAGAACTCTACGTTTGAAATTTAATAGAGAACGACAGGCAGCCATTACCAAAGAAATTTTAGAAATTGTTACCGGAGCAAATGCATTAAAGGCGGGTAGTTGATTTGATCCTATTTTTGATACGACGGTTTGAAGATTGATATATTATGTTTGATGAATTAACAATAAAATTAGAGACTGCACTAAAGAAAATTAGAGGGCAGGGTAAACTCACTGAGAAAAATATTTCGGATTCACTTCGGGAAATAAGAAGAGTTTTTCTAGATGCTGATGTGAATTTTTCTGACGCTAAAGATTTTATTGAAAAAGTTTCACAAAAAGCTCTTGGGCAGGAAGTTATTACTTCAATCACTCCCGGACAATTAATTACAAAAATAATTTTTGATGAGCTTGTTATTCTTTTAGGTAGCTCGCAAACTGAGATCGCATTAAACCCCAGCGGTATTACTAAAATAATGGTAGTTGGGCTGCAGGGATCCGGCAAGACTACTTTCTGTGGAAAACTTGCAAGAAAGCTGACCAACAATAAACGAAAAGTTTTACTGGTCGCGGCTGATATTTATAGACCGGCAGCAATAGATCAATTAAAAATGCTTGGCAAGCAGCTTGATGTGCCCATTTTTTCTTTACCGGCTGAGGATCCAAAGAAAATAGCTGAAGAATCTATTCTGTATGCTCAGGAAAATAATTATAACACAATTATTCTTGATACTGCCGGCAGGCTTCATATTGATGAAGAGATGATGAACGAAGTCGCAGATATTAAATCAAAGATTAACCCTGATGAAATTCTTTTTGTAGTTGATTCGATGAGCGGGCAAGATGCAGTTAATTCAGCAAAAGCATTCAATGAAAAAGTTAATTATGATGGAATTATTCTTACAAAACTTGATGGAGACGCAAGAGGAGGCGCAGCCCTTTCCATTCGCAGTGTTGTTGGAAAGCCGATTAAATTTATCAGCAACGGCGAAAAACTTGATGCACTTGAAATATTCCATCCGGATCGATTAGCTTCTCGAATTCTTGGTAAAGGCGATGTTATTTCACTTGTTGAAAAGGCTCAGCAGAATTTCGAAGATATAGAAACCGACCAGCTCCAGGAAAAACTTCGTAAAAATAAATTTGATTTTGAAGATTTTCTTAAGCAAATTAAAGTCATTAAGAAAATGGGTTCTCTATCGTCCCTCATTGGGATGATTCCGGGGATTGGTTCGCAAATAAAAAATGCTCAGATTGATGATAAGGCATTTGTTAAAGTTGAAGCTGTCATCAATTCAATGACTAAAAGAGAAAGAACGAACCCCAAAGTTCTAAATGGAAGCAGACGGAGACGGATCGCTCGCGGAAGTGGCACTTCCATTCAAGATGTTAACAGATTGATAAAACAATTTGAAGATATGCAAAGGATGATGGGGCAGATGGCGAGGAAAGGTTTTTCGCCTCATGCAATGAAAAATTTTAAATTCAATTGATAATAGTTAAAAATTCGGAGGTTACTAAATTTGGCAGTTAAGATAAGACTTAGACGTATGGGCAAGAAAAAGCAGCCTATGTACAAGGTAGTTGCCGCAGATTCAAGATCGCCCAGAGATGGAAAATTTTTAGAGGCTGTCGGTTCCTATAATCCTTTAACAAATCCTCACACTGTTGAGTTGCTTGAAGATAGGATATTCTACTGGTTGAATGTTGGTGCACAACCAACCGATACTGTAAGAAGCCTTCTAAGACAAAAGGGAATTCTCATGAAACGTGAACTCGAAAAAAGAGGATTAGGCCAGGATAAAATTAAAGAGGAATTAGACAATTGGGTTAAAATGCGCGAAGCAAAAAACTCGGTTGTGAAAAAAAGAAAGAAAAATAAAAAGAAAGCTGCAACAGAGGAGAAGTAAAGTTAATCGGCAGTCGAATTTCGATTAATGTGTGTTTATTTTACCTTATTTCAGAAGTTGTGGGCGCTGCTTCTGAATGGAAAACAATCAATTGTTTTTCGTATTAATTGCATCAGTTCCCTGCTTTAATTTTAGGAGATTCTGTCTATGAAAGAATTCATCGAATTCATTTCGAAATCGCTTGTAGATCATCCTGAAAGCGTGATTGTTGATGAGAAAATGGATGAAGAAAACAGAATAGTTTTCACTCTCAAAGTTCAACCCGATGACATTGGGAAATTAATTGGTAAGCAAGGCAAAACTGCCATGGCTATCAGAACTTTATTGACTGCAGTAGCAGCCAAAGCCGGTAAAAAAGCCGGATTTGAAATTGATGACAGAAAATGATTCTTATTTAATTGCCTGAGTTTTTTATTGTTGCCCGTATCTCATCCATAGCGGGAACAAAAGGTTTTGTAAAAATTGAATTGTTTACGGATTTTCCTGAACGATTCTATAAACTTAGAAAAATTTTTACTGATTTTTTTAATGACAAGAAAGAATTAAAAATTCAATGTGTTAAAAAAATAAAAAATTCAATTTTGCTTAAATTTGAAAATTTTAATTCGGACAAAGATGTAAATATCTTAGTCGGTAAAGATTTATTTATTAATGAGGATGAACTTGTAAGGCTGCCAGCTAATCAGGCTTATATCCATGAAATTGTTGGTAGTATTGTTCTTAAAAATGATGTTAAGATTGGTACAGTAGCTGATATGATTATTCTTAAATCCAATAATGTTTATGTTATCGAACAAAATAATGGCGATGAATTGCTGATCCCAGCCATTAACGATTATGTCGAAAAGTTTGACAGCATAAAGAAATTATTAATACTAAAACCAATTGAAAATATTTACGACGACGATGAGAGTTGATATTATTACTGCCGTTCCCGCTTTGCTCGAAAGCCCATTAAACACAAGTATTCTTGGAAGAGCTCAGAATAAAGGCAAAGTCAGGATTCATGTACATAACTTACGTGATTATGCTCATGATAAGCACAAGCTGATTGATGATAAACCCTTCGGCGGAGGTCCCGGTATGATTTTAAAACCTGAACCATTTTTTGAATGCATTGAAAAATTGCAGTCTGAACGTAAATACGATCATCTGATTTTTACCACCCCCAAAGGCAAATTGTTCGATCAAAAAACAGCTAATAAATTTTCGTTGGCTGAAAATATTTTATTCATAGCCGGGCATTATAAAGAAATAGATGATCGGGTTAGACAAAGATTTGCTACTGATGAAATTTCTATTGGCAATTACGTTTTGACTGGAGGTGAATTGCCTGCACTCGTTATCATCGATGCAGTAATTCGATTAATTCCGGGAGTTCTTAATGATAGTGAAGCAGCCTTAAATGATTCGTTTCAGGATGGAGATGATTATATTGAACCTCCGTATTTTACTAGACCTGCAGAATATAGAGGCTTAAAAGTACCGGATGTACTCCTATCCGGTAACGATAAGGAAATAAAAAAATGGAGAGAAGCACAGTCAAACTTATTGACTGAAAAATGGAAAACTTTTAATAATTAGTGGAGACACAAATGATAGACGTAAATAATATTTTACCCGAACAAATAAAAACAGATATGCCTGTTTTTAATCCCGGTGATCACATTAAAGTGCAGGTTCGAGTAATTGAAGGTGATAAAGAACGAATTCAATCTTTTGAAGGTGATGTGATTGGAATCCGGGGTAGCGGTATGAGCAAAACCTTTACTGTAAGAAAAATTTCGAGCGGTGTTGGAGTTGAAAGGATTTTTCCGTTTCACTCCCCGAAAATTGCAAAAGTCGAAGTGCTTAAATTAGGAAACGTAAGAAGAGCAAAACTTTTCTATCTCCGAGATCTCTCCGGCAAAGCTGCAAGAATTAAAAGTAAAAAAGTTTAATATTTCTGTAAGCCGCCTGCGAGCGGCTTTTTTATTTCAATGAAAATTTTTTTACCGGATAATTTTATTTTTCATATCATAAATGACTCACTGCCTGTGAAGGTTAGTGAACAGGTGATTTTCAAGTCCCCGTCCTTGATCTCGAAAGCAATACATGAAACTGAATCTTCTGTTGGAATTATTCCTACATTTGACTTGCTGACACATAAAGATTTTTTTGTCTCTTCAAAATTTGGTGTAGCCTTCGAAGGACAATTATCAACCACATATTTATATTTCAAAAGCGAAAGCAAAAAAGTAAGTGAGATAATTCTTTCCGGCGAAATCTCATCTCTCGAACCAATCATTGCGAAAATTTTATTTAAAGAATTATACAATTCGGAGATAGCATTAAGCATCGAACCAGATATAAAATCTCTCCATAATCAAAACTCAATGATATGCGGCGATTTTAATTTTAGCTCCGGTAAATTTATGACAGGAATCAGTTTAGCAGAAGAAGTTACAGAATTAATCGCACTTCCTTTTGTAAACTATCTTCTTGCCTCAAAAGATGAAAACCTGCTGAACAGTTTCCAAAATTCTTTAATTGGCATTTCCGATGAAATCTATTCTTCAGTAGAAGAGGATTCTGCGAATCTTCATTTCACACCAGAAGTAAATGAATTTATTAAATCTAACATCTCCTCTGCAGTATTTGAATTTGAGCAGAATGATATTGATGGGATAAATCATCTGCTGCTCCTTCCATTTTATCATGGTATGATAAAAGAAATAGTTGAATTAAACCTGGTCTAAAATAAAAACGCTGCTAAATTATTTGTGATAGCAGCGTTTCAATAAATTTATGACTATATGTTTAAGTAGTGATTTATTACTGGTAATTGAACTAAATCTCTACGTGACTAACACTAATTACATTTGTGTTTTCGCTAATCTTTTTGAGCATATCAGCAGTGGCAGCATTTTGCAATTTCATTGTACAGCACGCCGCAATGCCGCCTTCAAAAATTATATTTTCAATTTCTTCGATGTTAATGTGCCCGTTCCTGATAACATCAAGTACGGCTGCAAGCACCCCGGGTTTATCAAAATGTTTAACAACTAATTGAAATTTAGCATCTGTAATTTTTGCGCGGTTCACCCAATGATCTATCACTCCGCTGTGAATGAAATGTTTAATTATATTTATTGTTTCTTCAGCTACAGCATCCTGCGCCTGCTCTGTAGAAGCTCCAATATGGTGTGTTACATAAATGTTAGGATTGTTTTGAAGTTTAGATGAAACTTCTCCCGTTTTTCCTTCCGGTTCACCTTTAAATACATCGCAGGCATAACGTATGTTTTTTCCATTTATTGCTTCGAGCAGATCATCTTCTACAATTATATCCTGGCGAGAAGTGTTGATAAGATACGCCCCATTCTTCATATAGCTAAACATCTGTTTGTTAAACAAGCCTTTTGTTTGCGGAGTAGCAGGGAGGTGGATGGTAACAATATCACACAAAGGAAGAAGCTGATCCATTTCACTAAAATCTTTGATCTGCACGCCTTCAATTCGAGTGATGTCTTTTCCGTAAACGTTCATTTCAAAAGCAAGCGCGCGTCGTGCAACTTCTTTACCAATGTTTCCAACTCCAATTAAACCAAGTGTTTTACCTTTTAATCCTTTACCTTTAGAATATTTATCTTTATTCCAAATGCCTTTATTAAAATCAACAATATTATCGGGGATTGAACGGTCAAGAGAAATCATCAATCCAATTGCAAGTTCTGCAACGGCAACTGCATTCATACCCGGACAGTTGGTAACATAAATCCCTTTTTTATTTGCTGCCGCAATGTTGATGTTATTTACTCCTGATCCAGCACGAATTATAAGATTAAGTCTTTTGCTGTTGTTGATGCTTTCTTCATTTACGACTGTAGAACGAACGACAACAATATCAACATCTTTTGCAGCTTCGGGTAAATCTTTCTCACCAAGTTTTGGATTGTAAATTACTTCAAGATCAAGATCTTTCATCTGCTGGATATATTTATCCGGAAATTTATCAGCTACTAATACTTTGATTTTCATAATAACCTCTATGTTATTGTTTAAATTCAATTGTCATCCTGAGCGAAGACGAAGGATGACCTAATTTAATTAAACGAAAGTCACTCTTCGACTTCGCTCAGAGTGACACAAAATCTTACTTTAAGGTTTACCTGGAAACGATTCTACAAATTTTATTTTTAAATCCGGAAACGAATCAACTATTTTAATTTTTACATCAGGAAATGATTCAACTATTTGCCATTCACCGCAATCATCCGGAAAAGAATTTACAATTTTAACTTTAAGATCAGGAAAAGATTCTACAATCTGAACTGTTATGTCCGGAAATGATTCCACAAATTGAATTTTGCCGTAAAGCGGAAATTCTTTAAACGTACAATTTTCAAAATCGATTTTGTTATTGTCTTGAGCAAATAGAAAAGAGCTAACCGTAAGAGTTATAAGAATAAGTTCAAATATTTTTTTTAAATGTGTTTTCATAACTACATTGTCATTCCCGCGAAAGCGGGAATCGATAATTTCTAAGTCAAAATGGATTCCCACTTTCGTGAGAATGACATAAATTAAATTTAACAATAAAAATAATTTACTAAATGATAAACAGATTGCTTCGCTCGAAGCCTTACTCGCAATGACTGTATGCGAAGAATCACTTTAGCATTGGAATTTTTACATTCCATTTCTTTGCATTATCAATTGCCTGTTTATAACCTGCATCAGCGTGGCGCATAATTCCCATGCCCGGATCATAATTGAGGACTCTCTCTAATCTTTCTTCTGCTTCCTTCGTCCCATCAGCAACCACAACCATTCCTGCATGAATTGATTTGCCAATTCCAACGCCGCCGCCATGATGAACAGAAACCCAGCTAGCACCTCCAACTGCCTTTAACATTGCATTAAGAATTGGCCAGTCAGCTATCGCATCACTACCATCTATCATTCCTTCGGTTTCCCTGTTTGGTGATGCAACAGAACCGCAATCCAGATGATCTCTTCCAATTACTATTGGTGCTTTAACTTTTCCTTCAGCAACAAGTTGATTAAATATTTTTCCCATCTTCGAACGTTCGCCATAACCCAGCCAGCAGATGCGAGCAGGCAGTCCTTGAAAATGGACTTTCTTCTGCGCCATATCAATCCAATTGATAAGCTGCTTGTTTTCAGGAAACGTTTCGCGTATTGCTTGATCAGTTATATATATATCGTTTGGATCACCGCTGAGGGCTGCCCATCGGAATGGACCTTTTCCGTCACAAAATAAAGGGCGGATAAATTCAGGCACAAATCCGGGAATATCAAAAGCATTTGCCAATCCATTTTCTTTTGCTTCGCCGCGAATGTTGTTTCCATAATCAAAAACTATTGAGCCGTGTTTTTTAAACTCTAACATTGCTTCAACATGCTTTACCACAGTTTTGCGGGCGAGAGAAATATATTTTTTAGGATTTGATTTTCTTAATTCAATTGCTTTTTCAAAACTCATTTCCATAGGGACATATCCATTCAGCATATCATGCGCTGATGTTTGATCAGTAACAATATCAGGGATGATTGCGCGCTTTAAAATTTCGTAATGAACTTCTGCTGCGTTACCAACCAACCCAACAGAAATTGCTTTGCCTTTTGCTTTTGCATCAAGAACAATCTTTAACGCTTCATCAAGATTATCAGTAATTATATCTGTGTAACCAGTATCAATTCGCTTTTGAATTCTCGCACGATCAACATCAACTCCGAGAAAGGCAGCTCCATTAAATGTTGCAGCAAGTGGTTGAGCACCTCCCATTCCGCCTAAACCAGCCGTTAAAACAAATCTGCCTTTTAGTGATCCGCTGAAATATTTTTTAGCAGCTTCGGCAAATGTTTCGTAAGTCCCTTGCAAAATTCCTTGAGTGCCGATATAAATCCAGCTTCCTGCAGTCATCTGTCCGTACATTGTTAAACCAAGCTGTTCGAGTCTGCGGAATTCATCCCACGTTGCCCAATCAGGTACAAGCATAGAATTAGATATTATTACTCTTGGTGCGTTAGTATGAGTTCTAAAAATACCGACAGGTTTACCGGATTGAACTAAAAGTGTTTCATCATTTTCTAAATTCTTAAGCGAATTAATTATGGCTTCATAAGCTTCCCAGTTGCGTGCGGCTTTTCCTCTTCCACCATAGACAATTAATTCTGCCGGATTTTCCGCAACATCTGGATGAAGATTATTCATTAGCATTCGCATTGCCGCTTCTTGAATCCATCCTTTGCAAGAAATCTTATTGCCTGTTGGT
>Ga0172373_10003283_pt1 | contig 23809 bp, 21 predicted proteins | sample Lak10m_2_FD_114546 | JGI IMG/M metagenome (GOLD analysis project Ga0172373, IMG submission 114546) | Freshwater microbial communities from Kabuno Bay, South-Kivu, Congo - kab_092012_10m | ecosystem: Environmental > Aquatic > Freshwater > Lake | place: Democratic Republic of the Congo...
AGACGATGCCACGCGGATCGCTCGTTCCTGTCACACAGAACGTTGTGAGAATACCCCTTGGCGCGACACCGGCATCAGCCTTCGACACGTCGGGGTAGATGACCTCCGCCTCACACCTGAAAAGCACTTCTCCTTCAATCAATCCGATAACGTCTCGGACGTCACCCCCTATCGTCTCAGTACAGCCTCGCGATCCGTTCCGCCAGCGACCGCGGCATCCCCTCGTCGCGATTGGTGAGCACCGCCACGAACATCCGCCTCTCGGGAAAGACGAGCACATGGTTGCGGAACCCCTTCGAACTGCCGTCATGGTGCGGATACCCGCCGTCGAGATGCCAGCCGAAGCCATAGTCTATCGCACGGCCATCGTTGAGCCTGGCCTTCGTCCAGGCACTGTCCTGCCAGGGTTTTCCGATCAGCCGGTGATCCCATAGCGATCGCACCCAGGTCGCCAATTCCGTCGGGTTCGAATAGATCCCGCCATCGCCCAGCACGGCGCTGGTCTGACTCTGGTCGGTCTTCGCCCACCCGGTCTCCGTCCGCGAATGCCCGTAGGCCCGATGCGGCACCGTCGGGCCCTCATCCACCCTGGCCAATGTCGTCTCCATGCCCAGGGGAGAGAAGATGCCATCCCTCAGGAAGACAGGGAAACTTTTTCCACTCAGTTGCTGCGTGATCAAGGCCAATATCGCATAGCCCGTGTTGCTGTACCGATACGCACTGCCCGGCGGGAAGTACAGCGAGTCGGTGCGGTGCATCAGTTCGAGACAATCCTGGTCGAGCACCTGCCGCTGCAACGTGTCGGGGATGAGATCTTCATAATCCACCAGCCCCGACGTATGCGTCAACAGGTGTCGGATGCGAATACCGCGACCATAGGCGGGGAAATCGGGGAAGTACTGCTCCAGCGGATCGTCGAGGCTCAGCCGGCCCGACTCCATCAGCATCAGGATGCCCATCGCCGTGAACTGCTTCGTCACAGAGGCCAGCCGGAAATTGGTGGCCGTCGTCACAGGCTCACGGGCCTCTATGTCGGCCAGTCCGTACCCTTTGGCAAAGACGACACTGTCGCCCACCATCACCAATACCGAGGCTCCGGGAGCGCTGGTATCGGCATACTCCTTCATGATGTCGTCCACACGTTCGGAACGGGAGGGATGGTTTTCAAGCATACAGGATGAAAAAAGGATACTCACACATGCGATCTCGAGGGCCAGGGATCTTGGAGATGCCATGGTTTGATTTATTCCGAATGTACATGCTTCCCAGAAAAAGGGATCCCGAAAAAACCTTCCTAACTTCCCTCAAACGCCCCAAGATGCGCCTTGCCCTCCTGCTCATGCTTTTCTCCTCCTCCCTCGCTGCCCAGCCCGCCGAACCGGCCTACCGCCGCGGCGCCTGGAAGGCCGCCTGGATCTCCGCACCCGGCATCCCGCAACGCGACTACGCCGTCATCCATCTCCGCAAGTCCATCACCCTCGCCGCCAAACCCGACCGCTTCCGCATCCACGTCTCCGCAGACAACCGCTACCGTCTCTTCGTCAACGGCCAAGAGGTCTGCCACGGACCCGCCCGCGGAGACCTCGCCCACTGGTACTTCGAAACCATCGACATCGCCCCCTGGCTCAAACCCGGCCCAAACACCCTCGCCGCCACCGTATGGAACATGGGCACCCTCGCACCCGTCGCACAGATATCCAACCAGACGGCCTTCCTCCTCCAAGGCGACACCCCCGCCGAAGAAACCGTCAACACCGACAAAACCTGGAAAACCCTCCACGACTCCGCCTATACCCCCTGCTCCATCGACAACGGCCAACGCCTCCGCTCCTACATGGTCGTAGGCCCCGGCGACCAGGTCGATGCCGCCAAATATCCCTGGGGATGGGAACAAACCGACTACGACGACAGCCGCTGGAAACCCGCCACCCCCGTCACCCAAGCCGTCACCTACGGCTACGGCACCGACAACCTCTGGACCCTCACCCCGCGCAACATCCCCCTCATGCGCATGGAACCCGATCGACTCGCATCCGTAAGACGCAACACCCTCACCCAGGCCACCGACAAATTCCTCAAAGGCCAACAACCCGTCACCATCCCCTCACACACGAAAGCCAGCATCCTCCTCGACAACGGCCACCTCACCCTCGCCTACCCCAAACTCCACACCAGCAACGGAAAAGGCGCCACCATCACCCTCACCTACGCCGAAGCCCTGTTCGACAAAGACCGCCAAAAGGGCAACCGGAACGAGATAACAGGAAAAGAGATCATCGGCAACTACGACACCTTCCTCCCCGACGGCGGAGCCGACAGAACCTTCCAACCCCTCTGGCTGCGAACCTTCCGATACCTCCAACTCGACATCCAAACAGCCGACCAACCCCTCACCCTCAACGACCTCACCAGCCATACCACCGGATACCCATTCACCCAACAAGCCTCCTTCACAGCCAACGACAGCTCCCTCCAACAGATATGGAACATCGGCTGGCGGACCGCCCTCCGATGCGCCCACGAAACCTACTACGACTGCCCCTACTACGAACAACTCCAATACGAAGGCGATACCCGCATCCAATCCCTCATATCCCTCTACGTGGCCGGCGACGACCGACTCATGCGAAAAGCCATCCTCGACTTCCACCGCTCCCGCATCCCCGAAGGACTCACCCAGGGCCGATACCCCAGCAACCGCCTCCAAGTCATCCCACCCTTCTCCCTATTCTGGATATCCATGGTCCACGACTACTGGATGCACCGCACCGACGACAACTTCCTCAAACCCCTCCTCCCCGCCGTCAGCCAGATCATCGACTGGTACCAAAACCATCTCGACCCCGACAAAGACATGCTCGGACCCATGGAATGGTGGAATTTCGTCGACTGGGACAAAACCTTCCGCTCCGGCACCCCGGACGGCGCCATAGACGGCAACTCCTCCGTCATCTCCCTGCAACTCGCCTACACCCTCCGACAGGCCGAACAACTCTTCCGACATTACGGAAGCACCACCGAAGCAGAACGATGCAAATCGCTCAGCGCCAGGCTGGTCGCCGGCACCCGAAAACACTGCTATGATGCCACCCGAAAGGTGATGGCGAACACGCCGCTCCGGCAGACCTACAGCCAGCACGCCTCCATCATGGCCGTCCTCACCGACGCCGTACCCCTTTCCGAGCGAACGACCGTCATGCAGCACATACTCTCCGACACCTCCCTCTCCCAAGCTACCTTCTATTACCGCTTCTACCTCACCCGCGCCCTCCGGCATGCCGGCATGGCAGACCTCTACTACAGCCAACTCACCCCCTGGCGCGGGATGATCGCCAACGGCCTCACCACCTTCGCCGAAAACCCCGACCCCACCCGGTCCGACTGCCACGCCTGGAGCGCCTCCCCCAACTACGACTTCCTCGCCACCCTCTGCGGCATCACACCCGCCGCCCCGGGCTTCCGCCAGGTAGACATCGAACCCGCACTCGGCGAACTCACCGAAGTGAAAGGGTCCATGCCCCACCCCCTCGGCGAGATCCGCGTTCACCTCAGGCGAAAGGGCAGCGCCGGGCTGGCGGGAGAAGTATCCCTGCCTGACGGACTCCAAGGCACCCTCAGATGGAAAGGAAAGACCCTCGCCTGTAAAGGGAGAACCGCAGTCTCTCTTTGAAGTCAGATGACAGTCAGCATCACCCCCGCAAGTTCTCCGTTATCAACACTGTCAACAGCTCGGCATGGCGGGCATACCCTGGGAGGGTGGGTACACCCTTGGAGAGTGGGGTGACCCTCCAAGGGTGTATTCAACGATGGTTGGTAATGTACATCCAGCCGGTTGGACATCAGTACGTGGCATATATGACCGTTGATCTTGAAAGCCAATCAGGATGCGGGTTCCAGGAAGGCCAACCCACATCCTGACCACAGGGAAATCCCGAATGCGGCCCTTGGGCGTCATGTCACACAACGGTTATTGTACCAATTACGAGGAATATCCCGGGTTACCTGTCTTCAGATCGGGAATGAAGAGGCGAGACAACTCCTCTTCACACAACATCCAACCGGATATGATCACCACCAAGAAAGTCACCTTCACCCTCCCGGCCGAGATCGTCGCCGGCGCCTCCGAAGGACTCCTCCTCGGCGAATTCAACAACTGGAGCAAGGACAACGGCTTCTCCCTCCGGAAATACAAGGACGGCTCCATGAAGACGACCGTCGAACTCCAAGCCGGCAAATCCTACGAATACCGCTACCTCCTCGACGGCGGCCGCTGGGTCAACGATGCCAATGCATCCGCCTACAACCCCGTCTTCGGACTGGGCGTGGAGAACTGCGTCGTGGAAGTGGCCGAAGAAGCCAGGTTGATCGAAGCCAAGGCCGAAACACCGAAGAAGACCGTCAAGGCCGCGAAGAAAGTCGAAGCCCCGGCACCCGCCCCGGCCAAGGCCGCTCCCAAGAAGTCGCCTGCAAAGAAGAAATAAGGGATGCCACCGGGGGCCCGTCACCCCGTTAGGGCCTCAATTGCCCAAGGCCCGCAAGGCGCCCACCAACGCGTCCAGATCGGACAGGTTCGTGTATACGTTCGGTGAGATGCGGCACCCCCGCACATTGGCATAGTCGATGGCCACCGTGTAGATGCGGTATTTCTTCAACAACGTGTCCGCCAACTCGGAGGGCTTCATCGTTCGCACCCCCACGTTGGCGATGCCGCAGGACCTTGCCGGGTCCTCCGGCGTGTTGACGACCACGTTTGCCAGCGACCGCACCTTCGAGGTCCAGTATTGCTGCAGGTAACGCATGCGTGCTTCCTTACGGTCCGCCCCGATCATCCGGAAATAGTTGATGGCATCGGCGATGGTGAGGTCCGTCGCCACCGGATGCGTGCCCGTATGGTTCAAGCGGTGGATGTCGGTCTTGAGACGCGGTCCGTCGCCGAAGATCGGCCAGAGGGTACCCGTGTTCTTCCGGTTCACATAGAGCATCCCGGCCCCCAGCGGCACACTCAGCCACTTGTGCAGGCTCGCTCCGTAATAGTCGCAGCCCATCTCGCGCAGGTTCACGCCGATGTGCGCGACCGCATGCGCCCCGTCCACCAGCACCTGCACCCCGTGCCGGTGCGCCATCTCGCAGATCTTCCGGATCGGCAGGATCTGCCCCGTGATGTTGATCATGTGGCAGACCATCAGCATCTTCGTCTTCGGCGTGATGGCCCGCTCGTACAACGACACGATCTCCTCGTCGCTCGCGGGATGGTTCGGCACCGAGACCATGCGGTTCACGATGCCATGCCGCTCCGCCACCTGGCGGAACATGTCCAGCATCGCACCATAGTCCTGCTCCGCCATCACCGCCTCGTCGCCCGCCTGCCAGGGATAGCCGGCGATCACCAGGTCGAGCGACTCGGTCGTATTGCGCGTCACGATCATCTCGTCGGCATCGCAGCCCGTCAGGCCGGCCAGCATCGCCGCCATCCGGTCCTTGTTCTCCCACTGCACCGTCCGCATGTAGTACGAGCCCTGGTAGTTGACCTCGCGGATATGCGCGAGATATTTCTCCATGACCGCCTCCGGCATGATGTTATAATACCCGTTCTCGAAGTTGATGTAGTCGGGCTTGAGCCGATAGCCCTTCCGGATGGCAGCCCAGAACGCCTCATCGCCAGCCAACGCTGCCGACGGCACATCGGCCACCTCGCGCGTCAGCCCCGCCAGGGCCTCCATCGTGACCGGGGTGGCAAAGGCCGCCAGGCCCATCTTGCGCAGGAATGTCCGCTTGTCCATGTCCGTCGGGGTTGCAGTCTCCCAAGATAGGCATTCGGAGCGGAACGTTCTTCCCCCCAACCTCGTTTCCCGCGTTTTGGCTAATTTCACACATGACCCTCCACCGCGACAGAAGGGACTTCCTTCGCACCACCACCGGGCTCCTGGGGGCCGGCCTCCTCGCCTTTGACACGCCCGCCCGCAAGCAGCGCATGCAACTCTGCTACACCACGCTGGGCTGCCCCGACTGGGCCTTCGACAAGATCGTCAAGGCCGCCAAGGAGAACGGCTACCAGGGCATCGAGATCCGCGGGATCCTCCGCGAGATGGACCTCCCGAGGGCCAGCGACTTCTCCACGCCCGAACGCATCCGCTCCGCCCGCAAGATGGCCGAAGACGCCGGCATCAGGTTCGCCGCACTCGGCGCCTCGGCCGCCATGCACCACGCCGCCGGAACCGAACGCGACAAGGCCATCGATGAAGGAAAACGCTTCATCGACCTCGCCCAGTCCCTCGGATGCCCCTACGTCCGCGTCTTCCCCAACAACCTCCCCAAAGACCGGGAAAAGACCGCCTCCTTCGACCTCATCCGCTCCGGCCTCCGAACCCTCGCCGATCACGCCAAAGACACCAACGTCTCCGTCCTCATGGAAACCCACGGCGAGGTCCTCCTCGCCGCCGACATCGTCGAGATCATGAAGGACATCGACAGCCCCAAGGCCGGACTCGTATGGGATATCGTCAACATGTGGTCCGTCACCAAGGAGATGCCCATCACCGTATACCCCAAACTCGCACCCTGGATACGGCACGTCCACGTCAAAGACTTCAAGATGGCCAACGGAAAGATGCGCTACTGCTACGTCGGCCAAGGCATCGCACCCGTCTTCCAAGCCCTCGACCTGCTCGTCAACGGCGGCTACAAGGGCTTCTACGGCTTCGAATGGGAGAAACTCTGGCACCCCGAGATCGAAGAACCCGAAGAAGCCATCCCCTACTACGTCCGCGTCATGCGAGGCTTCGAAATGCGCTGAACCCCCCTCACCGCTTCCGGAACACCATGCAATGCTGCCACGGCAGATTGCCGATGTTCCGCTCCAACACGAACCCCGCCGACCCGAACTCCCGCACCGCCTGCGCCTCCGTCATCTTGTGCACCGCCTTGATGGGCACCTCCGGGTCCTCCGCACGGTACTCCACCAGATAGACCCGGCCGTCCGGCTTCAACATCGCATGCATCGACTGTAGCATCTCCCTCGGATGCGACATCTCATGGTATACGTCGACCAACAACGCCAGGTCGATGCTCCCCGCCGGCAACGGCACCCGCACCGTATCGCTCAAGACCGTAAGCACATTCGACAACTTCTCCCGCGCCACCCGCCGTTCGATGTACGCCAGCATCGCCGGCTCGATGTCGACGGCATACACCCTCCCCGAACCGACCCACTTCGCCATCCGAACGGAATGAAAGCCACTCCCGGCACCGATGTCCGCCACCTGCATGCCCGCCCGCAGATCCATGTTCCGCAATAACTGCTCGAAGTCCTCCTCCGCCTGCCGCTCCGGACGCTCCAGCCACGATATGCCGAAATGACTCATCACATGCGCGATCTGACGACCCATGTACCACTTGGCAATGCCGTTCGGATCGCCGCCGCGGTACGCATATCCCGCTTGCGAACGACCCCCCACCGATGCCAGCAGACAAAGGATCAACCATCCGTTCCTCATATGCTTTCAGTTTTTCCCGACCAACCCTACCATCTCACCCCCCGACAACCGAATACCCTCCCCCAAACCCAACACCCGGTGACCGATGCCCACCCGTGACGCCGCAAGGGAAAATTCCCCCACATCGGCCGTATTGAAGGTGAACATGTCGTAATGACAAGGGATCGTCAGCCCCGCCCCGATGGCCGCCGCCAGCCCGACCGCCTCCGCCGCATCCAGGTTGCCCGCCACCCGACGCTCCGGCCGGTTGCCGTTGATCGGTAACAAGGCCACATCCACCCGGAACGACCGCAACCCCTCCTCCATCCCCGGATACCAAAGCGTGTCGCCACTGTGGTATATGCGCGATCCGAAGGCATCTATGATATATCCGAGGTATAGATGCCTCCCTAACGCATCCCTGTCAAGCCGGTTATGCGCAGCAGGAATGGCGTGGATACGGATACCGTCGACATCCACCGAGGCGCCGGCATCGAGGCCGATCGGTGCATCCGCCTCGACACCCGCCCGCTCCGCCGCCAGCCCGGCGATGGCCGCCGGCACGACGAACCGCAAACCGCCGTTCACCCGGAACAGGGGCGCCAGCGTCTCCGGGTCGAGATGGTCGGTATGGGCATGGCTGGCGGTGACGATGTCGATGAAGTCCAGCCTTTCAGGATCGATCACCCGCTCAGACATCCGCACATGCGGCTTGTCCGTCCCCGCATACTTCCGGGTCAGCGAATCGGAGAGATAGGGGTCGATCAGCACATGCTTGTCGCCGGCCCTCAGCAGGTAGCCACTCTGCCCCAGCCACCAGAGGTCGACGCCCGGTGCACCGCGGCGCGACCGGATGTCGGCCAACAACACCTCGTCCCGCTGCAGCGCCGCGATCATGGACGGACCGATTGGGCACCCTTCACCATGTGCTGCAACTTGCGACGGGCCGCCCAACGGGCCGTCTGCGACAAACCGCAGTCGGGCGCCACCGCCAGCCGCTCCGCCGGCACATATCGCAGACAGCGGCGGATACGCTCCGCCACATCATCCGGCGTCTCCACATAATAATTCTTCACATCGATCACTCCCACCGCCACGTCCATCGCCTCGGCAAAGGGCGCCAGCAAGGCCAACTCCGCGAACTCCCGGTTGGCCATCTCGATATGCACCTCGTCGACACTCAGGTCCAGGAAATCCGGCAACATCGGCTCCAGACTCCGATAGCCCACCGGCCGGCCCTTGAAATTCCCGAAACACAGGTGCGTCGTCACCCGAACCCGGCCGGCCAAGCCCGCCACCGTCCGGTTGAAGATGTCCACGAACCGCCGCGTGTCCTCCCGATACGCATAACAACTCATCGACGGCTCGTCGATGGCGATCTCCGTACAGCCGGCCTCCACCAAGGCATGCATCTCGCGGTTCACGATGGGCATCAAAGCCTCCGTCACCTCGAAACGGTCGCGGTACGCACCCCCAGGCATCAAACGCCCACTCAAAGTGTACGGCCCCGGGACACTGGCTTTCAACACCGGACCCGGTGGCGCCAACCGACGCAACCGCTCGAACTCGGCCACCACCCCCAAACCCCGCAGCGCCCGCAACTCGCCAATGATCGAATGCCGCCCCCGCTGGTCGTGCGCCGGCGGACCGAAACGCCGCGTCTCCGCATGGTTCGGCGCAATGCCCTCCAGGAAGCCGTAAAACGAGAGGTTGAAGTCGAGCCGCGTCTGCTCCCCGTCCGTGATCACATCCAAACCCGCCGACACCTGGTCGTGGATGGCAGCCACCACCGCATCGTCGACCATCTCCTCGATGTCGGCAGGACCAAACTCGCCCAGATGCCGCGTCGAAAATTCCAGCCAGCCAGGGAAAGGATAGGATCCGATGACCGTCGTGCGGATGGGTATGGGCTGCATGTCCGTCGGGATTGATTGTCCAAGTTACCGATTTCACAGTTGCATACCCGCCTCGCCTGGATATCAACACCCGCTCCCTACCTTCACACATGCAACCCTTCGAGCCCGGACCCGTCGCCCTCGGCTGCATGTCCCTCCCCCTGCACGACGAAACCCTCGCCCGACGCATCCTCCTCCGCGCCGTCAACCTCGGCATCCGACTCTTCGACACGGCCGACCTCTACGACAAGGGCCACAACGAATCCCTCGTCGGACAAACCCTACGCCCATACCGGCAACAGGTCCTCCTCGCCACCAAGGTCGGCAACCAATGGCGCTCCAATGGCAGCGGATGGGATTGGAACCCGACAAAAGCATACATCCTCCGCGCCGCCGATGACAGCCTCCGTCGACTCGGGACCGACCACATCGACCTCTACCTCCTCCACGGCGGCACCCTCAACGACCCCATCGACGAAACCATCGACGCCTTCCAAACCCTCCTCGCCGCCGGGAAGATCCGCCACTGGGGCATCTCCTCCATCCGACCCAGCGTCGTCCGCGAATACCTCGCCCGTTCCAACATGAAGGCCCTCATGTGCCAATACGGCGCTGCAGACCGCAGAGCCGAAGAGGACATCCTCCCGTCCATGGCATCCAAAGGCCTGCGCCTACTCGCCCGCGGCGTCCTCGCCAAAGGCATGCTTTGCGGAAAACCCCCGAAACCCTGCCTCGGACATGGTCCGGACACGATCCGAAAGGCCGCCGCCGTCGTGGCCGGATGCAGCTCCCCCACCCGCACACCCGCACAGACGGCCATCCGCTTCGTCCTGCAACGATACCCCCTGGCCACCGCCGTCATCGGCGCCAGCCGCACCGAGCAGGTCGATGAAATGGCCGCCACCACCGACACACTCCCACTCACCCACGAACAGATACAGGCCATCGCAGACGCCCTGCCCGCCGAAACCTACACCGAACACCGCTGACAAAAGGCCTCACCGACGCGGACTCTGCCGGTACTTCCCATACATCACCGACTCCATCGTCCGACCCGTCAACTTGCTCTCCGCCCACGAGATGATGTCCAGATACGCGAAAGACCTCGTCTCGAAGCGGCTCTTCTCCAGATGGCTGATGCGGTCGTACAACTTCTGCAGCCGCTCCCGGATCTCGCGCGGCGGATGCCCGAAACTGTGCTGCACGAAGTCGAAGGTCGCCCGCTCCACCTCCGTCAACTTCTTCATCCTGCTGAAGAAACGCATGGCCGACTTGCTCAACGAGTCCAGGATCTCGTAGTTGCCGAGCTCGTAATGACTCAGCAAGTGCACCAGACGGGCATAGCACTGCAGGTCCACCCGCATCTCCCCACCCTCGTCGATGATCACCCGCGTGTAGTCGATCGCCCGGCCGAAGTCGCGGTTGCCGAAATACATCGACGCGAACTTGTAATTGAACAGCATGATGCGGTGCGGGTCCACGAAGAGCCCCCACTCGGCCAGGCTACGCTCCACCTCCGGCACCAGCTTCACCCCCTCCGAGAAGGTCCCGCGCATCAGATGCCCGTTGATGCGGGCACTGTTCATGTAAATGCCGGTATGCACACGGAAATTGTCGTGCCGCTGGGCCTCCTCCGTGGCGGCAAAACCCTCGAAGTCGGCCAGCGTCCGCTCGAAGCCACGGAAATCACGCAACGCGAAATGCGCGTTCAACAGGCTGTTCAGCCCCTTGATGTAGTGGCCCGTCTCGATGCCGACCATCCTCGGATCCTCCTCGTACAGGTCCAGCCACTTGCGCGCATATCGGTAGTTCAGGAGGAAGTCCTGCCGGATGAAGGCCAGCCAGCAATAACTCTGGTACAGATAGAGCCGCTCGTAGAAACCGTTCACCCTGTCCAGGTCGGCCGGCAGGTTCTTGCCGAAATACACATTGATGCGGTCCTCCTCCTCCTCGTTGCGCGTATGCCCGTACAACACATACCACCGGTACAGCAGCAACGCCAGGTTCGAGAGCTTCGTCACCCGCTCGATGTGGCCACTCACCGCCAACGACTCCTCCGCCAACCGCTCCGTCTGCTCCGTCGGACTCCGGGTGATGTGCAGGATCTCGATCTTCTTCTCCAACGAGATCAGCTGCACCAGCGTGTTGTACTTCTGATTCTGCCGCGCCAGCTCCTTCGCTCGCTCCAGCACCTTCAGGCTCTGCAGCTTCAGCCCCTTGTTGTACAGGATCCGCGCATTGTCCAGCTGCTCGCTCAACTGCAGGTCCACACTCTCCTTCGCCTTCAACAGCCGCAGGCTCGCCAGCAACTGCTTGTACAGATGCGTCTTCAGATTCGCCAGCTTCGACTTGCTCAGGTCCGCTATCCGACGATAGACAACCCGCTCGTCGTACTCCTCCATCGCATCCAAGGCGTCGAAGAGCTGCACCACCTTCAGGTCCTCCTTGTCGGAATTCCGCTTGATGTAGATCTTGAAATGCCGCTTCTCGGCCTTCTGCATCGACTTCACCAGCTGGAACAAGGCATCGGAGAATGGTGTTGACATAACGATGGTTGTTCACTGAAAGCCACTGCCATGGTCGGTTTCCGGCATATACCGGCCCTTCGGCGTCACGATGCGGGCCCGAATCCGCCTTCCCCGCGGCAACCCGCCTGCTTACCTTTATATCACGATCCTACCCGGGATGTCCCCCAACCGGAACACCTCGTTTTCATATGGCAAGCAATCGTTGGAGCCGGCTGTGTCCACAGCTGGCTTTTTCATTTCCATCACACCACGTCAAAAATACGCAAAGCGCGACATCCTTCGGTCATACGCCCTTCCGCAACGAGCCGGCCCGGAAAAGGTGAAGTGCCGGGAGACCCCGACACCCCACACGTCCAGGCAACACCGCCCGGCCGACACCTCAGTTGCGCGACCTCCGGTCCAGCCGGATCCGCGAGAACACCGGGTCGTAGGCATGACGCGACAATTCGAAGACCAGGTCCGACTTGCCCGTCTCCTCACGGTCGAAACAATAGTTCCGGACCCGCACATCGCCCTCCAGCAACTCCTGGTAAAGGACCTCGCCCTCGCTGTCACGGATCGTCACGCTCACCCGCACCCTGTCGGGATTCTCCAACTCGAGGCGATACACCGGACGGGTGGACTTCTTGTCGAGATAGCCCACGAAGACCAGCTTCGCGCCGGGGTTACGGTCCAGGGCCGACGCAGGTTGCCCGGCAAACAAAAGGATGACGACAAGGATGGACACGATAGGCCTGATGCTCATGTTCATGATCATTTGATTTTGGGTTGATGAATGGATGAAACGAATGGCCGCAATCAGCACGGATCCATATGGCGCGGCGATCGGTGGTCCGCTGCAGGGGTTCCCGGGAACAGTATCCGGATATCGACAAGGCAAACATACGCCCCGCCATCACGAGGCACAAACCAGCATCTGCCGCGTTTTCTGACGGGAAAGACATTGGACGGGACGCCAGGATCCGCTTCAGCAGCGGGTTACAGCCCACGAACCGGGTTTATCGTCAAGGCAGCGCCTGCCTTCATGCGGGGTTGACATCCCCCAGGCCCCATCCGATCATATCGGAGGCTGACCCATCCCTCTTCGAGGCTCCGACCGCGGGGGACGCATCGCATACAGCCCGAAGACGGAAAAGCCGACGACGGAGAAAAGCAGAAGGAAAGGAGAGGCGGCCAATGGCCATCGCCTCACGCGCTGCATCACCCCGTGCAGCCGACCCCCCAGCAGCGTTAGCGCCCGACTGTCGGAACGCTCCCGGGCCGTGCTGCCCAACGCCGCAGGCAACAGCCCCCGCAGCTCCGGCTTCCGCAGGCACGCCTCCATACGGACCGGATCGGGATAGGGGATCTCCATGAAGGGCTTGCCGTAGAGATGCGAACGGTCGGCCGTAACCATATAGCCCCGCACGTTCTCCGTCTGCCGAATGCCGCGCACCGTAAAGGAATGGATGGCTTCCGTCATGGAAGGCAGTGACCGCAGCACAGCCGACATGACCCAGGCCATCAGGCCCAGCACACCTGCCGCAGCCAAGACACGCCGACGGCCACCCTCCATCCGCTCCCATACCACGATGGCCGAGATGACGTTCGCCAGCACGCCCAGCACGATCACGTCCAGATACCGGGAACTCAACGGACTCGCAGCCCGGCCATAGGCCAGGCTCATATTCTGCAGGAACACCCAGGCCAATACCGCCAACAACAGCATCGCCCGGTCACCCGCCCGAAAACCACGCCGGAACGTCTGCCAGGCCAATGCAAGTCCCGGCAGCCATGTCAGCGAAACAACCAGCCATCCCCCGTCCATCGGCCAGGACAGGATGCGCTCCAGCGCGGCAACGAACGCAGCCGCCGTACCCGCCCGCAAAACGACGTTTTGAGGAATCTCAGGGATCCAGGATACCGCAGCTGAAAACAAGGCCAGATAGAGCGCAGATGCTGCCAAGCCCCGCCGCAACACCTCACCGCCCGTCCATAGCCGGACCACCGTGAACCCGAAGAGCACCGGAAATACCATCGCACCCGATGCCATCGTCAAAACCGAAAGCACGGCAACAGCCAGTCCGACCCACCACCGCCGGGAAAAAAGGGAAGCATCCAGGCAAAGACCCAAGGCGACCAGGGTCGTCAACACCATCAGATAGAACTGGGACTGGAAGCCCCACAGCGTATTCTCCCAACCCAGGGGAAGCACCAATACGACCAAGGCATACGGCAGAAATACCGACACCGCCAGCCGACCCAGTGCACGGGTCGAATGATGCAGGAAGACGACCAACGCCATCACATGGATGCCCGCGTTCAGGATCATCTCCAACAGGGTGTCCCAGGTCCCCGACAACTCCAGGAGCAACAGCGAAAGGAGTTTCGTGAAGACGATACGATGCTCGTTCTGCGCATATGACAAGATGGTGAGGCTCAACTCCCCCTTGAGATACGGCTCGTAGAGGACAAGACCCTGCGCATCCCATTGGTCCCAGAACGGCGTGATCGAAGCATGGGTGGAGATCAGGTACAGCTTGGCCCAGAAAACAACCATCGAAAACCAGAACAGACGGGTTCGTTGAGTCCGGGAATCTGGGCTGCGTGTAGGCATGCACGGAAACGGTTGCGGCGAAAGTCCATCGGGATTGCATCACCCGAAACGGGTGCACAGGAGTTGCGTGAAACCCGGTCCGACCCGGCGGGTAAGATAGGCCAACTGCGATGGTATGCGCAAGCCCCTGCATGCAACCCCTCCAAGAAGGCGAAGGGCCGATCAGCAGATATCCGGGCATCGGATCGTCACAGCCTCGCCTGCAGGGTTCAGCGCTTCGACCGGCGGGCCGCACGGAAGTCCCAGGGCGCCTGCGGGTACGGGACCGACCAAAGGCCCCGCTGTGCCGCCCGGGCCTCCCGCTCCAATCGCTCCAGGACGGGATCCTGCGAATACTTGCGGAAATGCCAGGCCAGACCCGATGCCACCATCTCCGCATTCAGGTGCCGGGCATCCTTGTCATAGACCTCCGCCACCCAGCGCCCGAAACCGTCCTTGTTCATCAGCCGGACCCGCAAGGGTGCATTACGGCATAACTCTCCCAGCCGCTCCCGGCTGCGTTTCGAAAAATCCTGCCCTCGCTCCGGGGCATCGATGCCGTAAAGCCTCACCTTGAAGGTGGCACCGGACCCGCGCGCCGTGAACGTGTCGCCGTCGGTGATCGACACGGCCACCACCTCCAGCTCACGGCCCTGACGCAGGGGACTGCCACCACAGGAGACCAGCGGCAGGAGTGTCAGGGCAACGGCAAAGACGATGGATGGCTGCATGTAGGCAAAGTACCGACCTAAGCACGTATTTTCACATCCGGCGATACAGGGACCTTTCCCCGCCCGACCCGTCAGTCCAGATACCACCCCGTCATGTCAAACCCCAGGATCCTCGCCATCCTCAACCTCCTCGGCTGGGCAGCCGTCCTCACCGTCAACACCCTCGCCAACAGCCTGCCCATCAACGGCTACAACACCGGCCAGATCTCGGCCTTCTACCCCAACCTCTTCGTGCCCGCAGGCTTCACCTTCGCCATCTGGTCCGTCATCTATCTCCTGATGACCGGCTTCGCCGTCATCGCCACCCGCTGGCTATGGCACCTACCCACCGAACCCGCCGGTCGCGTGGCCTTGGCCGTTTCCCCGCTCTTCCTCCTCGGATGCGGCCTCAACGCCGGCTGGATCCTTGCCTGGCACTTCCTGCAGACCGGCCTCTCCGTCATCCTCATGCTCGCCTTCCTCGCCACCCTCGTCCGCACCTACCTCGTCCTTCAAACCCATCGCAACGACCTGCAGGGACCCCGGCGGATCTTCCTCTACCAGTTCTTCATCGTCTATCTCGGCTGGATCTCGGTGGCCACCATCGCCAACATCACCGCCTGGCTTGTCAGCCTGTCATGGAACGGCTTCGGCATCCCACCCGCCGCCTACAGCATCGCCCTCATCCTCATCGCCACCGCCTTCGGCGCCTTCTTCACCCTCGGCCGACGCGACGCCGCCTACGGCCTCGTCATCGCCTGGGCCCTCTTCGGCATCCAGGCCTCACAAGCGACAAACCACCCACCCATCGGCTGGACGGCCCGCGCCGGCTACACGCTCCTCCTCGCCATCGCCGCCTATGGCATCCTCCGCAAACCCGCCCCGAAACCCGGCACCTGACCAAGGCAACGACACCGGGGACAACACCCCGAATGCCCGATAATCCCTACATTCCGGGATAAACACACCCCTGCATGCGCCTGCTCCTCGCCTGCTGCCTCCTCGTCGCAGCATCGCCCTCACCGGCTCAACAGCAGACCTACTGCAACCCCATCAACATCGACTACGGCTTCACCCCCATCCCCAACTTCTCCGAACAAGGCCGACACCGCGCCACCGCCGACCCCGTCATCCTCACCCACAAGGGCAACTACTACCTCTTCTCCACCAACCAATGGGGCTACTGGGTATCGCCCGACATGCTCCACTGGCGTTTCGTCCCCAGACGCTTCCTCAAACCCTGGCACAAGGTCTACGACGAACTCTGCGCACCGGCCGCCGTCTCCCTCGGCGACAGCCTCCTCCTCCTCGGCTCCACCTACACCACCGACTTCCCCCTCTGGATGAGCACCGACCCCACCCACGACAACTGGAAGGAAGCCGTCGACAGCTTCCGGGTCGGCGCCTGGGACCCCGCCCTCTTCCTCGACGACGACAACCGCCTATATATCTACTTCGGCTCCAGCAACGCCTTCCCCATCTACGCCCAGGAGATCGACCGCAAGACCTTCCAACCCATCGGCATCCGCAAAGAGGTCATCCGCCTCAACGACGCCCTCCACGGCTGGGAACGCTTCGGCGAACACCACGACAACACCTTCCTCAACCCCTTCACCGAAGGAGCGTGGATGAACAAACACAACGGCAGATACTACCTCCAGTACGGCGCACCAGGCACCGAATTCAGCGGCTATGCCGACGGCGTCTACGTCTCCGACGGTCCCCTCGGCCCCTTCCACTACCAGGCCCACAACCCCTTCTCCCTCAAAGCCGGCGGCTTCGCCCGCGGCGCCGGTCACGGCGCCACCTACCAGGACCTCCACGGACACTGGTGGCATGTCTCCACCCTCGTCCTCGGAGTCAAGAACAACTTCGAAAGACGTCTCGGCATCTGGCCCGCCGGATTCGATGCCGAAGGCACCCTCCTCAGCAACACCGCCTATGGCGACTTCCCGCACTTCATCCCCGGCATTCCCCTCAAAAACCCCACAGACCGCTTCACCGGCTGGATGATCCTCAACTGCAACAAACCCATGCAGGCATCCTCCACCCTCGGCAGCCTCACCCCAAACCTCGCCAACGACGAAGACATCAAAACCTACTGGTCCGCCAAAACCGCCGACAAAGGCGAATGGCTGCAGTCAGACCTCGGAGAGACTTCCACCGTCCACGCCGTACAGGTCAACTACGCCGACCAGGACGCCGACATCCTCGGCAAACGGACCGATATCTACCATCAATACATCCTCTACGGCTCCACCGACGGCCGCAACTGGACCGTACTGGCCGACAAAAGCCGCAACCGCACCGACGTCCCGCACGACTACATCGAATTCACCAGACCCGTCCGCACCCGCTACCTCAAACTCGTCAACATCCACATGGCCAACGGCAGATTCGCCGTCAGCGGACTCCGCGCCTTCGGCAAAGGCAACGGCAACCCGCCCGACACCGTCAAACACCTCGTCGTCCTCCGCGGCGACGCCGAACGACGCAACGCATGGCTCAAATGGCAGGCCGACCCACATGCCACCGGCTACGTCATCCGCTCCGGCACCGCACCCGACAAACTCTACAACAGCACCATGGTCCTCGGCAGGAACGAATACTACTTCCGCTTCATGGACGCCGACAGGACCTACTGGCTCCAGATAGAAGCCTTCAACGAGAACGGCGCCGGACGCCCCACCACCCCCGTAAGGTCCGAATGATCCCCAATGATCACGGTAACGGTCAAACGAAACATGACGGTCATGAAGTACAACCCCATCATCACACTCCTTCTCGTCCTCGCCGTCGCCTCCGGTTGCCGCGACAATGGACCATCCTTCGTCAGCGTCAACGGAAGGGAGTTCATCCGCAACGGCAAACCCTACTACTTCATGGGCGCCAACTACTGGCAAGGCATGAACCTCGCAGCCTCCAAAGCCGGCGGTGACACCGGCCGGCTCCGCCGCGAACTCGACCAGATGCAGAACATGGGCATCTCCAACCTCCGCATCCTCGCCCTCAGCGAAGGACCCGACGGCAGCATGCTCCGCATCCTACCCGCCGTACAGGACCAACCCGCCATCCTCAAGGAAGAACTCCTCGCCGGCCTCGACCTCCTCCTCGACGAAATGGCCCGCCGTGACATGACCGCCGTCCTCGTCCTCAACAACTTCTGGCCCTGGTCCGGCGGCATGGCCCAATACCGCCTATGGAACGGCGCCGACAGCATCCCCTACCCGCCACCCCACGGCAAAGGCACCTGGGACAGCTACCAGAAATACACCGCCGGCTTCTACTCCGATACCACCTCCATCCGACAACACCACGACGCCATCCGAAGCCTCACCACCCGCCGAAATACCATCAACGGCAGGATCTACGCCAATGACCCCACCATCATGTCCTGGCAACTCTGCAACGAACCCCGAGGCATCGATAACACCGATCGCATGCACGCCTGGATCGATTCCACCGCAGCCCTCATCAAACGACTCGCCCCGAAACAACTCGTCTCCACCGGCGCCGAAGGATACACCTCCGCGCCCGAATACACCGGGACAGACTTCATCCGCATGCACGACGGCCCGCACATCGACTACGCCACTGCCCATGTCTGGATACAGAACTGGGGCTGGTACGACCCACAGATGCATGACAGCACCTACCCGGCCGCACGCCAACACATGCTCGACTACGTCCGCCGCCATGCCCGGGACGCCGCCAAACTCGACAAACCCTGGGTCCTGGAAGAATTCGGCATCATGAAAGACAACGGCGCCTTCGACCCCGACGCCCTCAACACCCATCGTAACGCCTACTACGCCGAAGTCTTCGGCGCCATCCTCCAGGAAGCCCGCAACAGCGCCGCCAACGGCGTCAACTTCTGGGCCTACGGCGGACAAGGCAGACCCCGCAGCCCGGGCGAAATGTGGGCCAAAGGCGACCCCCTCACCGGCGACCCACCCCACGAACCCCAAGGCTGGTACTCCGTCTACGATACCGACACCTCCACCCACACCGTCATCCGATCCTACGCCCAACAACTCAAAACCCTCTGCAACAAGCCCCCTCAACCCCGCTGAACACCACCAACAACCCACCCCCCCCCGTTTACGAAATCGGAAATTAACGACCCACACACACCCACCCACCCGGCTTCACAATAACTTTGTAGCCACTATGACACAGCCAGGCAACCTCGTCATCAGCATCTATACCGAGATGACCCCGAACCCGGAGACCATGAAGTTCGTGGCCAACAAACTCCTCTACCCCGGCAAAAGCATCGACTTCCCCGAACCGGAAGCCACCTCCCCCTCACCCCTCGCCGGCGAACTCTTCGGCTTCCCCTTCGTCAAAGGTGTCTTCATCGCCAGCAACTTCGTCACCCTCACCAAGACCCCGGAGTCCGACTGGGAAGACATCAAACCCTCCATCCGACAGTTCCTCAAGGAATACCTCGAACAAGGCCGCACCGTCATCCACGAAGACCAGGTGCCCAACCGCCAACAACCCGGTACCGACATCACCCTCTCCGAAGACGGCGACGTCGTCAAACGCATCCAGGAACTCCTCGAGAACTATGTCAAACCCGCCGTCGAAATGGACGGCGGCGCCATCCAGTTCAAGAAATTCGAAGACGGCGTCGTCACCGTCATGCTCCAAGGCAGCTGCAGCGGTTGCCCATCCTCCATGGTCACCCTCAAATCGGGCATCGAAGGCATGATGAAACGCATGATCCCCGAAGTCTCCGAAGTAGTCGCAGAAGCCGAATAAGATCGTCCATAGAAACCCCACCCCAGGAACGCAGGGCCCCACACGGACGCCCTGCGTCTTCGTCTCATACCCCGATGTCCCGCTTCCCGCGGAAACCATCCATCGACGAAAAAATGCCGAACCAACGGCCGATCAGCCCGTCGAACCAGCGCTTCGGCAACATCCCGTGGAAGAAAGGCATCGCATATACGATCCAGGGCATCCGACAAAAGATACGGTCACGCTCCACCGCCCGCACCACCTGACGCGCAGCCGACAGCGGCCGGACGATCGGCACGATCGGCGACCTCACCCCCTCGAACATCCCCGTACCGATGTAGAACGGCGTCACCGTCGTCACCCGAACCCCCGTCCGACGCTCCTCCATCTCGATACGCACCGCCTCGCTCCAACCCAGCAGGGCGAACTTGCTACCCACATACACCGACATCCGCGGACTCGAAGCCATCCCCGCCGCAGAAGAAATGTTCACCAGATGCCCGCAACCCCGCACCACCATCGACGGCAGAAAGACCCTGGCCACATGCATCGCTCCGGCCACGTTCACCTGCAACACCCTGTCGATCTCCGCATGGCTGTGCTCCTCGAAAAAACGCCCCACAATGATCCCCGCATTGTTGAAGAGGATGTCGACAGGTCCATGCTCCCGCAACAAGGCCTCCCCCGCCCCCGCCACCTCCTCCGTCCGCGTGATGTCGACCGCCGTACCCGTCACGCAATACCCCCGGCCAGTCAACACCTCCACCACTTCCGACAACATCGCCCGGTCACGGTCCCAGATGATCAGTTGCGCCGCACCCCGCTCCAGACACAACTCGCCCAACAGCCGGCCAAGACCCGTGGCCCCGCCCGTCACCAACACCCGCGCACCTGCGATCAACGACATGCCCTTATCCGTTTTAGGCAAAGTAAAAATTAGTGTTGACTTTTGAGGCCGGATGGACAGCTACCTCCACCAGATCTGGCAAAGCCTCCTGCAAACCGGATGGCTCGAAGCCATCGCCGTCGTCAGCGGCATCGCCAGCGTCTGGTACTCCCGACGCGAACACGTCCTCGTATACCCGGTCGGACTCGTCAACACCCTCATCTACATCTGGCTCAGCATCGAAGGCCAACTCCTCGGCGAAGCCAGCGTCAACCTATACTATACCATCGTCAGCATCTACGGCTGGATCGCATGGACACGCAAGGACGCCCAACGACAGACCATCCTCCATATCCGACACGCCACCCGCCAGGAACAACTCCGACACATCGGCTTCTTCCTCCTCTGCTTCATCCTCATCTACGCCTGCCTCGCCTGGCTCAAGAAAGGATTCGCCCCCGGCGCCATCCCCTGGGCCGACGCCCTGGCATCCGCCTCCGCCTACACCGGCATGTGGCTCATGGCCCGCAAAAAGGTCGAAAGCTGGTACTGGTGGATCCTCACCGACATCGTCTCCGTCCCTCTCTACCTCGCCAAAGGGTACGCCTTCACCGGCGTCTACTACCTCATACTCCTCTTCATGGCCGTCGCCGGCCTCATCGAATGGCAACGCAAGGCCCGACCGCTCGAACATGACTGACAAACCCCTCCGCATCGTCGCCATCGGACCCGAATCGACCGGCAAAAGCAGCCTCTGCCAGGCCCTCGCCCTTCACTACGACGCGTCCTGGTGCCCCGAATTCGCCCGGGATTACCTCCTCCGCCACGGACGCGACTATACCCCGGACGACCTCCTCCGCATCGCCAAAGGACAACTGGCCGCCGAAGACCAACACGCCGATGAAGCCCTCAGACACTGGCAGGACCAACCCAGACCCCGAACCCCAAGACCCATCCTCTTCATCGATACCGACATGCACGTCATGAAGGTCTGGTCCGAATTCGTCTTCGGCACCTGCCACCCCTGGATCCTCGAACAGATCGCCACAAGACATTACGACCTCTACCTCCTCTGCCATACCGACCTCCCCTGGGTACAGGACGAACTCCGCGAATACCCCGATGCCGAAACCCGGAACCACCTCCTGCATACCTACCGAGACACCCTCGTCCACCAACACACCCCCTGGGCGGACGTCACCGGGATCCACCGACAACGCCTCGCCACCGCCATCGACACCATCGACGCCCTGCTCGAAAAAACCCAGGCACAACCATCATGACACCCGAGTTCACCCGCCTCAACCGCTACGCCAAACCCCTCTTCTATACCCTCTGGCTCCTCTTAGCCCTCCTCCATGCCGGTAACGCCGGACTCCTCGACGACGAAGCCTACTACTGGATGTACGCCCGCTACCCGGCATGGGGCTACTTCGACCACCCCCCACTCATCGGCGCCATCATCCGCGCCGGCCACACCTTCCTCCCCAACCCCCTCGGCGTCCGACTCATCGTCGTCCTCATGTCCACCGCCACCCTCCTCGGCATCGACAGACTCCTCGAAAAACGCGACGACAAACTCTTCTACATGATCGCCCTCAGCATGGGCGTCCTCCAGGTCGGCGGCATCATCGCCGTGCCCGACATCCCCCTCATGTTCTTCACCACCCTCTTCCTACTCGCCTTCCGACGCTTCTCCGCCCGTCAGGGATGGCCCGAAACCCTCCTCCTAGCCACCACCATGGCCGGCATGGCCTACGCCAAATACCACGGCGCCCTCGTCGTGGCCCTCAGCCTGCTCGCCATACCCACACTCCTCACCCGATGGCAGACATACGCCGCCGGACTCATCACACTCGCCCTCTTCAGCCCACACCTCCTCTGGCAGGCACAGCACGACTTCCCCTCCTTCCGCTACCACCTCTTCGAACGCAACGCCCCTCAATACAAACCCGAATACACCACCGAATACCTCATCGGTCAAGTGGCCCTCGCCGGCCCCCTCGTCGGCTGGCTCCTCATATGGGCCGCCTTCCGACACCGGCCAGCCTCCGATACCGAAAAAGCCCTCCGATACAACCTCATCGGCTTCTACACCTTCTTCCTCCTCAATACCCTCAAAGGACGCGTAGAAGCCAACTGGACCGTACCCGCCATCGTCCCGCTCATCGTACTCTCCCACCAATGGCTCACAGACAGACCCCGCCACGCCCGCTGGGTCCGATACCTGTTCATACCCTCCTTCCTCCTCGCCTGCCTCGTCCGCATCTACATGATGGCCGATATCGACCCCGTCCGCGGCATCGAAAAGGATGAGTTCCACCGCAACCCCGAATGGGCCGAGACCATCACCCGAAAGGCCAACGGCCGCGCCATCGTCATCGTCAACTCCTACCAACGACCCTCCCAGTACAACTTCGCCACCGGCGGCTCCGCCTTCGGCCTCACCAACATCTTCTACCGACGCAACAACTACAACTTCTGGCCCATCGAAGCCAAACTCCTCGGCAAACACGCCCTCGTCATCTCCCACGAAGACTATACCCGCTTCAACGATACCATACATACCCCGCGCGGCTACATCGGCTCCAAGGACGTACCCGTATACTTCTCCTTCTCCGGCGTCGACATCCGCTGCAACACCAGACTCCGCGCCCAAGGACTCACCCTCCAAACCACCCTCGACGTCGACATCCCCGAAGCCTTCACCTCATCCCCTCGCTACCGGAACTTCGACACCGCCCAGATCGTCATGGCCATCTACCGCCGCAACAAGAAAATGGCCGCCCTCTTCCCCACCGGCGCCCGCCTCGCCGACGTCCGCCACGGCAGACTGCCCGTCAAGATCACCCTCCCATCCACCTACGACCCCGGAACAGCACCCCGGACATGGCAGGTCAAATGGGGCGTCACCACCGCCATCCCCGGCTGGCCATCCCTCAACAGCAGCGACTACCCGCTCGACATCACCCCGACCCGATACTGAATCACATCAAG
>Ga0172373_10003285_pt1 | contig 23803 bp, 22 predicted proteins | sample Lak10m_2_FD_114546 | JGI IMG/M metagenome (GOLD analysis project Ga0172373, IMG submission 114546) | Freshwater microbial communities from Kabuno Bay, South-Kivu, Congo - kab_092012_10m | ecosystem: Environmental > Aquatic > Freshwater > Lake | place: Democratic Republic of the Congo...
AAGAGAATGTAGGCTGGCAAGATCAGATTGCTTGCTCCATTGGTGGAATCAACAGAATCGAATTTAGTTCCGGTGGTAATTGGCAGGCTGTGCCAATAAGAATGAAGCCATGTGATGAATTAGACCTAACCTCCCGTATGGTGTTAATTTTTACGGGAGTTCATAGATTTAGCACGGACGTAACCCTTGGACTTATCAAAAATCTTGAGCGTAAAGCTTCAAGTGAATCTATGCTTCGAATGATGAATCTAGCTTCAGAGTGTCATTCGATACTTAGTTCCTCTGGAGACCTTGATTTAATTGGTGAAATGCTAGATGAGAGTTGGAAATTGAAGAAATCGCTTAATCCCCTCACGTCAAATGATCTACTGGATACTTGGTACGATAAGGGGAGGAAAGCCGGTGCATTAGGAGGAAAGATTTTGGGCGCTGGTGGCGGAGGATTTTTTTTGTATTGGGTAAAGGAGGGTGAGCGTGAAAAGTTCTTGCGCAACATGGGAAACGTTACCGCAATTCCAATAAAAATATGTCACGATGGAGCTTCGGTAATCTATCGTGGATCGGATGATGATTGAGACTGTAGATATGAACATTTGGAATGCATCTGAATTAATCAAATTTGAATCCGAAATTGCTGAACTATTCAATTCGGGTCAAATTCACGCCCCGGTGCATCTTTACAGTGGAAACGAAGATCATATTCTTAAGGTCTTTCAAACGATAAAAGACGATGATTGGATTTTCTGCTCTTGGCGAAGTCATTATCAGTGCCTCCTAAAAGGCGTGCCACGAGAAGTAGTAAGGCAAGCCATTGTTGAAGGAAAATCCATATCCTTGTGCTTCCCCGATTATCAGATTTTTTCTTCTGCGATTGTAGGTGGTCAACTCTCAATCGCTGTTGGAGTCGCGCTTGGAATTAAAAAATCTAGCGCTTCTCAACATGTCTGGTGTTTCTTGGGAGATATGACAGCAGAAACAGGAATAGCCCAAACTGCAATTCGCTATTCAAGAAACCATAACCTACCAATTACTTTTGTGATTGAAGACAATTCTATTTCAGTAATGACTGACACAAGAAGTGTTTGGGGCAATGATTTGCTCTCTTTTGAAGAGTTGGTTTCGAAAAATGTTATTACTTATAAGTATAAAAGTAATTATCCTCACGCCGGCGCTGGAACGCGGGTTCAGTTTTAGTGGGAACGTACTTTGATGAATTGTCACGCTCCATGCGGTACTTATCGGCTAAAGAGGAGAGTATTTTCCTCGGACAAGCTGTAGCAGTGCCCGGAACGGCCATGAGAAATACTTTGACCGAAGTTCCGAATTCTAAACTACTTGAGTTACCAGTCGAAGAGGAGTTTCAATTAGGTCTATCTATCGGGCTTTCATTTCAGGGCTATGTCCCTATATCAATATTTCCAAGATGGAACTTTTTGCTTCTCGCAACTAATCAACTAGTTAATCATCTTGATAAGTTGCGTGAATTAACGGGCCAATCAAATCCAGGTAAAGTTATTATAAGGACAGGGATAGGATCCACTAATCCTCTATATCCTGGCCCTCAACATACCGGTGACTTTACTGATGCTTTTCGAGAAATGTGTCAAAATCTGGAAATCATTAGACTTGATCACTCTTCGTCAATATTCCCCGCATATCAGAGGGCTTTTGAAAGAGATGATGGGGTTTCTTCTTTGATCATCGAGTGGAGTGATAAGTACAATGACTGAAATTACTTGGCCACTAATGCAGAACAACGTAGAACGCGAAGATCTTAATCTCTTAATAGATTATCTTCGTCAAGATGACCCAAAACTAACTCACGGTCCGAAAGTAAGGGAATTTGAAGATTCATGGAGCCAGTGGTTGGGTGTAAATCACTCCATAATGGTGAATTCTGGGTCATCCGCTAATGATCTAACGATGCTGGCATTGAGAGAATTGGTTGGAACAGGTGAAGTAATTGTGCCGCCTCTCACTTGGGTCTCTGATATTGCATCAGTTCTTCATGCGGGTTTTATGCCAGTATTCGTTGATATAGATGCTGAGAGTTTAGCACTCGACACTGGATTGGTTTTGAAAGCAATTACTCCCAAGACGAAAGCTGTTTTTCTTACCCATATCTTGGGTTACAACGGCCTCACGGATAGGCTTTTGTCAGAGCTTCAATCTCGGAATATTCGTCTGATAGAAGATGTATGTGAGTCTCATGGCGCTACTCATAATGAAAGAAAGCTGGGAAGTTTTGGTTGGGCATCAAACTTCTCATTTTACTATGCGCACCATATGACCACAATTGAGGGCGGCATGGTTTGTACTAATGACCAGGAACTCTATGACCTGTTGAGAATGTTGCGCTCGCACGGTCTAGTACGAGAAAGTTTGGACTCTAGTACAAAGATGAGGTTCGCCGAGCGATATCCCGACTTAAACCCTGATTTTATTTTTGCTCACTACTCCCATAACATGCGACCAACGGAGTTGAATGGAATTCTGGGTTTGTCACAACTTAAGAGGCTTGACTCCAATGTTGTTAAGCGTCGCAAGAATCTAGAATTGTTTCTCTCAAGATTAGATAAGGAACTCTTCCAAACCGAATTTCTTACCAAAGGCAATAGCAATTACGCGTTCACGCTGGTGCTTCGAAGCAAATCAGTGCCTTTGCGGGATTTGGTTGAAATGACTCTGCGGGTTAATGGGATTGAGTTCCGGAGAGGTCTCTCCGGTGGCGGGAACCAAGTCCGACAGCCTTATTTGAAAAAACTGGGTATTGCACCTCATCCGGAATCACTTCCAATAGCAGACCATGTTCATCGCTTTGGTTGGTATATCGGGAATTATCCAGACTTAGAAAAGGAAAGGATTGAATGGTTGTGTCAAAACCTGAACAAGTTAGTTCCGTAGACGTTGTCTTCATAAGTCCTGATTCGTCACAAGAAGTTTACCAATCGCTTTCAGGCAAACTTTCAGCGATAGAGCCTCCGACCTGGGCTCTACTTCTTGCACAGTCTGTTAGAAGCAAAGGTTTCACACCCGCAATAATTGATGCGAATGCCGAAAGACTTTCTGACAAGGATGTGGCCTCCCGGGTACTAGGCCTAGCGCCAAGATTAGTGTGTTTCGTCGTTTATGGTCAAAATGTCAATTCTGGAACTACAAATATGTCAGGAGCGGTGAGAACATCAAAGGCCCTCAAGGAAGCTGGAGTTTCCGTGCCTCTATCACTCTTAGGTTCACATATTCAAGCTCTTCCAATCCAAACATTAAGGACGGAAACATCATTCGATTTTGGTTTTGTGAATGAAGGCGTTTACTCTCTCTGGGAAGTGCTTGGATATGAAGAGTTATCGAATGAAAATTTGAAAGATATATCAGGGTTAGTTTTAAGAAATTCAGAAGGGGATGTTTACATGACTTCCGTCGGGAAGATAGTCCCATCTGAAAGATTAGACGTTGATCTACCGGGATATGCCTGGGACTTGCTTCCTTACAAGGAAAGACCTCTCGACATGTATAGGTCACCTTTGTGGCACGCCGAGTACATTGAGGAATTCAGGACCCCTTATGCTGCAATTCAAACTTCCTTAGGGTGCAATTTTGGCTGTGACTTTTGCATGATAAACATAATAAATCGAAATGATACAGAAGAAATTGGAATCGCTTCAAACTATAGCAAGATGCGCTTTTGGTCACCTGAATTTATAGTTAATGAGATTGACAAGCTTGCTAAATTGGGAGTTCGAACTATCCGAATTATTGACGAAATGTTTCTACTTTATAAGAAGCACTACGTTCCTTTGTGTCAAATGCTTAGCCTAAAAGATTATTCAAAGGAACTTCGTATGTGGGCTTATTCGCGAGTGGATACCGTAACTAATCCTGAATTCCTAGAGCTAGTTCGATCTGCGGGCATTCGTTGGCTTGCGCTTGGAATCGAGAGCGCAAAACGAGATACAAGATTGGAAGTTTCTAAAGGTAAATTTCTCGATGTAGATATCCGAAAAGTTGTTGACCAGATTCATTGTGCAGACATTGAGGTGATGGCAAACTTCATCGTCGGCTTACCTGGTGAAAGTAAGGCTGATATTGAGGAGACTTTAAGACTTTCGCTTGAACTTTGCACCAGTGGTTGGAATATGTACGCAGCTATGGCATTACCCGGATCCCAACTTTACAAGCAGGCGCTGGATAAAAAGTATGCACTTCCTGATACTTACGAAGGATTCTCATTCCATTCATTTAATACCATTCCTATGCCAACTGAATATCTATCTGCCGCTGAGGTTCTAGAGTTTCGCGATCGCGCATTTACGATTTATCATAATGATGAAAAGTTTTTGCGCCGTATCAGACTCCGCTACGGTGACTCTGCTGTTAAAAATATCAAAGAAATGACACAGGTTAAGATCCGTAGAAAAATTATTGAGCAGATGTGACCATGCGCATTAAGGTTTTTTTTGCTAGACCCAGATTTCGATCCAAAATAGATAACTGGAATACCATTCTTCCAACCTTAGCATCATTCTTTTTTTTTCCTCTGAAGAACCTTAGGCGATTATCCAAGTTGGATTTACAACAGATTGTTTCTTCCGAAATCTTTTTGCACTTTAGTTATCGGAATAGGAATTACTTGCCAAACAGAGGGTATTTCCGTCGAGAGTGGACACGGCTAGCTTGGATGGCGATGGATGGACGGTGGAGAGAAGCTAATTCGATGAGAGTCGCTCTGTTGCATAAAGCGCGCGTTCAATATGGACTTTCTGAGGAATTCAGTCCAAATATTATGGAGAGAGCATGGACTAGCAATTATGGGCACCTTGGCGCTCTCATCAAGTACAGAGATGCTCAGCAATTAGGATTAGTTGCCCCCGGCCGCAGACTAATCGTTCGCTCACGTAATTACTCTGAGAACCGACCCATATATCGACTTCTACGTGAGTCGTTTGATTTTATGGACTCAACCTCTCCTTCAAGTGTTTTTGATCTTGAGCCACTATTTCCACTTACAGAGAAGGTATCTTTCATTAGAACTAATGAGGGCTACCATGACCTATCAGAGTTTTTTAATTTGGTCGGTGAACGACAAAAGCAGAAAGGTCAATTTAGGCGGGGAAAATTCAAATTCTCGGAAGCAGAACAAGAGTTTATTTCCCAGAAGTTCATTGAATTAGACATCGATCTAAAACAGCCCTTTGTCGCTCTTCATATTCGCGACACTAAAGATAAGTATGCTGTTCGCGACTCAACTCCTGACAATTTCATTCCAGCCATACGCTATATCACCAGCCGAGGCATTCCACTTATAAGAATTGGTTCACAGAACGCTTCTCTGTTGCCCCAAATTCCAGGATTTATTGATTCTCGAGACTCATTTAGTGCGGAAGAGCAGTTGCTTAATGACTTCGTAATCTCTAACTGTGAGTACTTTATCTCTAGTCAGTCGGGTCCCTCCGTAGTAGCACACGCGCTCGGTGTGCCAACACTTATTGTCGATGGAGTTGCAATTCTTAAACATTCTTTTACTACTCCAGGACTCTCAATGACCTTACCAAAACCATGGTTGGATTCAACAGAGAGGAAACTATCTGCCGAAGAAATACTCGAAATTGGACTTGGTTTTAAGGAACTAGCAACTAGCGACGGAGGATATCATCTAAGGAATAACTCACCTGAAGAGATTCTATTTGCAGTTAAAGAATTTTTAGGATTAATAGAGCAACCGAATCAGACTCGCACGAGTGATTCTAAATTTCAGCATATGAAGGAATGTGCGGGTGGAATTGGAGATGGATTGATTTCTGAATTATTTTTTCTTGATAAAGCTAAATAATGATTGTATTAGCGCATCTTCTACATAGACACTTATGGATTAATCCAATAAGTCCTTCAATCGCTCTGTTAAGAAAAAGACTAAACAAAAACAAAGTTAGAAAATTTCTATTCTTAGACATTGACGGTTCGGTTTGTCAAGATAAAGTCTCCAATACAAGTTTCATAAAACCTAACCAAAATCCAAATCAAAATTACTAGTTCTTCGCTACTTCTCACTTTGAGTGAGAATTATCTTATAATTTGCAATTATTGCAATGCATGTTGTAGCAACAATCCTAAAGTTTATTCTTCGGCTTTACGACGCGATCACTTAATAAGGAAAGCATCTCTAATTTGATTTTGGTGTTGGAGCCTTTGATTCCTCATATGAAAGCGCTTACACTTTTATTGGAACCTTAACTGCAGATGCACCATATTCAGGTCTCGGCGATGTGTGAAATTCATACATGGCCAAAATTCTCGAATGTTTGATAACGATATAGATCACTAAATGGGGTCACCCCAATACTTTTTTTCTATGATTACTGTTAACGGGAACGATTTAGCCAGGTTGTGGCAATATCGTGAGTACGGACGTTCTTTACCGCTGCAAATCTTAATACTAGAAAAAGCAAGTTTACTTCTCAAGCTTTTAAGTATCCAATAAATGTTGAATGAATCTTTGCTATCAAGTCTAATAAGGCTAGTTAATAAATCCAATATCCCAAAAAGTGAAAATCAGCTGATTTTGCCCATCCGAATCAATTATCAATACAGTCACAGATTCGTCTTACTATCAAAATATTTGAATCCTTATTTAACTTGAATCATCTCGTTTCTATGGTTACAAAGAAAAATAAAAGCTACTTAACTTTCCCAGAATTAACCAAACATCAAATAATTTCCTGAATAATAGAGATAAACGTAATTCACGAATGACTTTACCATTGCGATAATAAGTCTGTATCCTCGTTTAACGCATTAACGGAAATTCGTTCGTATTTATTTCCTTAGAGTTAACATAAGTCTCAATAGTAACCAATAAAGCGATTTCCAGGTACATCTAAATTGACTCCCTCGTCCGGATCTGAAAAGTTGATTGACAGTGATAAGAGTTTCTTTACACAATTTAGAATATCAATAGTTCTTGGATAAAAATCTTTTGCTAGACTTGGAGCAGTCGGAGTGGGATGTCTAGGCGATGCTAAGATGATGGGGTTCTCACTTAAGGAAATTCCTCGTATTACTAATTCAGACAGAACCGCTGAAGCTGCCCCTGCAAAAGAATGACCTATGTCAACAATCAATAGTCGTTTTGTAAGCTTGACGGATTCAATTATTGCTTCTAAATCAAGTTCGTCCAAACGAATCAATTCAAAAATTTCTATAAAAACTGCTTGTTCTTCTAGAATTCTGGCTGCGCGCAGCACTTCAAGCGAAGAAAATGATAAGGAAATCACTGTTAAAAGACCTTTAGAATTTCTTAAAACACTTCGAGTTTTAGCTTCGAGACAGTTTTTTGTTAAATCCACTTTCCCAGTAGTCTCATATAGCCATCTATGTTCAAAAAAAATTGATGGGGAGTCGGAATTTGAGGCCTCGAGGAAGGCAGAATACATATCTTGAGGAGTGGAAGGTAAATAGACTTGAAACCCAGGAACATGCATAAAGACACTGTGCAAAGATTGGGAATGTTGAGGCCCCTGACCCCATCCCCGCCCAATAATCATTCTTACAATCATCGGAGCTTTCAAATTACCTCCATACATAAACTTCCATTTTGCTACTTGGTTAATCAACATATCAAAACTTAGAATTGCAAAATCCATACGTTGATGAATCAGAATTGGCAAGTGGCCGGATGTTGACAAACCTAGCGCTATTCCTGTCATTGCATTTTCGGAAGCAGGTGTTTCAATAACTCGCTTAGATCCAAAAGTCTGGTGCAGCCCTCTGACTGAGCCAAAAATCGCACTAGGACTAGTGACATTAATTCCGAGCACAAGTGACTTACTGTTTTCGCGCAATATGTGCATTTGGGCACTTAGTATCGCATCGGCATAGGACATTTCTGTAGCATCGCTAGTTTTCATTTCTAGCCAATTCCGACTCAAGTGCTAGATTCCAAGCATCCGTAATGTATTGCTGAATTTTCATTTCAGCTCTATTCTTCAAATTATGCTGCGATTTCGGTAAATCTCTTAGATATGTAATCGCAATTTCCAACGGATCTCTTTTTAGCCAGAACTCATTCTCCTTCGCATCTCGATAACCTAAATCAAAGTCAGTTTGGGGACCAACATGCTCAAGTTGTCTAAAAGTCTCAAAAAAAACAATTGCCGGCTTTCGTTCGTTTCTCACAGATTGCATCATAATTTGGGTAATATTCAAAATTCCTAAGATATCATTTCCATCAGTCTGGAAATGTTTCATCCCGAAAGCCTTTCCAATATCAGCTAGATCTCGAGCCGGTTGACGGTAGTGAAGATAAGTATGAACCGATAGCCTATTGTTTTCCACGACGAATAGGATTGGCAATGACTTCAGAGCTGCAAAAGAGAGCGTCTCGTAGAGTATTCCCTCCTCCAAAACAGCATCACCAAGATAAACAACCACGATTCCTGAGGAATCTGTCAAAATATTCGAGAATGCAACTCCTGCGCTGATTGGAATGGTGCCTCCGAGAATGGGAGCGGAGGCAATAAAGTTGGCATTGAGGTCGATTAAGTGCTGGCTACCTCCCCGCCCTCTCGCACATCCAGTTTCCCGTCCTAGCAATTCACCAAATAACGAATGAAGAGCGCCTCCTTTTGCCAAGTAATGGCCATGACTTCGGTGATTGCTTAAGACCTTGTCCTCGGGAAATAAATGTCTTGAAATTCCCGTAGGTATTGCTTCTTGGCCGACACAGAGGTGAACTGGAGTTCTCATAAGCCCAAGTTCATATTCCTTGGCGATCTTCAACTCCACATATCTTATGTAGTACATCAACAAGAAATTACGTAAATCCAATGAAAGCTCGTCTATATCTAAACCAAGATTAGACAGCGCTATGTCAGAAGAACACCGACTGGCCACCTATAGACTCTAGACTCTTAACCAATATTTTTCAAGACTATTCCTTAATAATTGGAACAATCATATTATCTCTCAATTCTTCGCGAGTAAGTATTGGTTCAGAATCTTCTAACGGATATCCGTATCTTGTCTGCGGAACTACTCTGGCTTCAGGATCGATAATTACTTCTAGGAAATCTAATGCGCTATCGTTATACATAGAAGACAGTGCCTGTCTCAAGTCGTTGCTAGTTGACACCTTGCTTGATCTAAAAGCAAAAGAACTAGATAAAATCTGAAAATCAGGGAACACCAAATCACCTTTGCGTGAGTCTGTTCCCACATGGACTCCATTAAGCCATTGCTCTTCGGTTTGTCTGACCATGGCATATCCCGAATTATTCAGCAAAATTATCTTCAAGTTAGGCGCATATCGGAAAGCGGTTGCGAGTTCTTGCATATTCATCATAAGACTTCCGTCACCAGAGATCGATGAAGTCCTACGATCAGGATTTGATAAAGCGCCTCCAATTGACGCGGGAATAGACCAACCCATCGCGGTGTTATTATTGTCGTGAAAGATCTTGGCGCCCAAGGGAAGATTTAGTGACTGCATCGCCCATGCGACAGTACAGCCAGTATCAAGAAATATTTGGTCTCTCGCAGTGAGGAAATTAGTCAGTGATAAATAAAAATCATATCCTGAAATCTTGCTTTTATCTGTGGAGTATTCATATGCGAACCTCATTTTCCTGTCATTTATCCAATTTTGCCATTTGTCAAATCTAATATCAGATAATTCTTGATTGGCAAAAGCGATAAATTTTGGAAGAAATTCAATCAAATCACATGTTATAGATAACTTAGGGTTTTTACCGTGCACACTTAACTTCTCCACTTCTGCTGGGTCTATATCTATGTAGATTAAGTTCGCCTGCCTAGCCCAAGTATTCAAGTTCCCTCCCGTTTCTCTCGTACTGAGCCGTGCTCCTAAAGCAATCACAAGATCAGCATTCTGAATAGTGAAATTTCCATATCGCGTTCCATGAGAGCCAAAAGTTCCAACTAAATTCTCGTTTTCTGTTGAGACAAGATCTTTAGCGCCCCAGGTCGTTAGAATCGGAATATCAAGATACGAAAGAAGTTTTTGACTCAATTCTCTTGTTCTCGGGCTATTTGCACCTGCGCCAAGGATCAAGACCGGGCGTTCAGATTGCTTAATCAGTCGACCTATCTCGCGAATCTTTTTAGTAATCTCTTCATCTTTGCTTCTTAGGGGAACTATTGATATTCTTTTTGGCGCTTCGAAGTAGAAATTTGATCGCTGGATATCATCGGGAATATCAATAAGCACAGGCCCTAGTCTGCCTCTATTTGCTTCGTGAAGACCTCTTGTTAATGCATTTTCAACCTGATTGGGAAATTTCACTTGAATTGCTAATTTGGTAATGGGTTTCACCATATCAACAATATTAGTTTCTTGAAAACCTAGCTGTCTTACCTCTAGCTCGCCGCGTTGTCGAAAGGTAGCAACTTGACCAGTGATAAACATACAGGGGATGGAATCAAACCAAGCTCCTGCAATCCCGGTAATTAGGTTGGTAGCCCCAGGTCCACTCGTGGCAATCGCAACGCCAAGACAATCACCTGCTCTGGCGTAACCATCGGCCGCCATTGCTGCACCTTGTTCATGATGAGTTGGAATAGGCAATATTCCCGCTGCTGAGTGCAAAGAGTGCAGAAAATGTATTGAAGCACCACCACTTACTAAGAAAACGTGCCTTACTTCCTGCGCACGCAAGAATTCAATTACATAATCAGAAACTTTATATTCAATCGGTTTCAAGAGATTGTCTCCTAAGTTTAAAAGCATGTGGCTGCAAAACCAAGGAAGATGCTAACAAATCACCATTTCTCCAAGGGTCGTGGACGGTAGAGAAATTACGCCCAGAAACTACCTCTTTCGGATTTTGCAAACACCATTTCAAGTGAGAATATAACTCTTTCATAGAAGTTCCATCCGTCTCCATGAATTCCTTGGTTTTCGCAAGATTCTGTCCTGCAGACTTACCAGCTCTAATCGTTTCTTGATGGATTTTTGTTCGCATAAAACCAGGACCAATTATGAAAACTTTTGCTTCTTGATACTCGCTAGCAAGAAGTTCCACGAACTTGATTAAAGCAACTTTTGTTAGGCAGTATGCAGAATAACTATCAAAGCTGGAGTTAGTCCCTCCTCCAGCCAGAAAACAAATACTTGCTTCATGGTTCGGCGAACGGAATTCCCATAATGAATGAAGTATTCTCAATTGAGACAAAACATTTATATGAAAACTTTTTTCCCATTCGTCGAAATTTAGACTAAAGAATGGACCGATTGGAGCCATTGTCCCGGCAAAGAAACATAGTAAAGACCAATTTTTGTACGTAGAGGCCCTTTTTGTGAAAGTTCTAACTTCTTCAGAATCACTAAGATCTACTTTAGCAATTGTTCTTGATTCCGACTTTGTAGAAGTGCCATAAACTTGCCAATCATCAATCTCTAGGAATCGCCTAACACCCCTACCAATATCTGATGTAATCCCACAAATGAGAGCCTTTCTCTTTACGCTCACCATTCCATTCTATCTCGATTCGTGATAAATAAGCTGCCTTCAGAATGGTGAGTGGGCAGATCGGTAAACACCGAGGCTTTGGCCCAACCGCACTTCTGTGAAAATCCACTAACGCCGAAATTACGGATAATTTTCCATATCCGTAAAGCATTTTCGGCCGAACCAATCTCAAGAAAGTAATCTGTAGACGGGAATTGTCTAAGGTCGATGGACTCGAGTAATTCTGCTTCTGAACCTTCAACATCTATTTTGACCAAGTCGAATTTCTCTTCTAAAAGGTTTTTAAAAGATATGCCACGTACGGAAATTTCCTCAAATCCTCCGTAAGGCATAGATTTTCTGGCGCCAAGCAAGTGAGATCCAGTTAAGTTTTGAGTGACTCTAAGGAAAGAGATTGACTCTTGATCAGTTACATAAACAGCAGCATTACGTAATTCGATATTAGGTTTGAATTTCTGAAGTTCAGAAATCTTCTGTAGAATTTTAAAAGTGAAGGGATCCGGTTCTAAAGCGGTAACGTCCGCGCCGAAGCCGCTCAATATGATTGAGTGAAGGCCAATATTTGCTCCGAGATCTAAGACTTTCTTGTAGCGATTCGCAACCCAGAGGTCATAAAAAGCAAATAAAATAAGTTCATTCATCGTGAATAGATTCGGCGAACTAACCTTACCTAATTGAATATATGGAAGTTCAATCTCCAATCGACATTTTCCCAAGACAAAAGTCGTATTGTCATTGGAATATTCTTTAGCAATCAATTCCTCATAGAGTCTCTTTTGGTTAATGAAATATTGACTTTGTGGAGAATGTTGATCTGAGTGTGACTGAATATCGGATAAATCAATCAACATAAGGTAAATCAACCCCTCATCACATATTCGATAGGGTAATTTTTTATCTCGTTAAAATATTTTCGACCCCAATCTACCATTTCCCCCAACCCCTCGTTCCAATCTATTTCAGGACTCCAGCCTAAATCAGTGCGGATCTTTGTCGAGTCTAACCAATATCGAGAATCTTGACCCAAGCGATCTTCTGCAATTTCGCAGATGTCTAAAAAGGATACTCCTAGTGCAGTAGATGTCCTTTCGACTACTTCGCGGATAGAGGTCGGAAACTTCGGACCGACATTGTAAATTTCACCGAATGGTGAACCTTTAGCCACCAAATCTATGGCTTGAGCAAGATCACGTGCATGAATATATGATTTCTCGGCCTTTCCGCCGCCCTGGAGGGGTAGTTTATTTCCTGTTAAACCGCACCAAATTGTTCTTGGGATGACTCTATGTAGAAGTTGTCCAGGACAATATGCATTCGAAGGACGTAAAATCGTCATCGGAAAATTTAAGTTTTGGAAAATAGATACCAGATAGAGATCAAATGCCACTTTAGAAGCAGCATATGGACTTGAGGGTTTAATTGGTTCATCTTCCTTCACGGGGTGATTCACAGATCCATACATTTCGGAAGTCCCAATTTGAATAAACCTTTCGAGCCAGTCTCTCTTCATCAATTCTTCACATAGTCTCGACAATGAAACTGAATTCGTCTCAAAAAATCGCCAAGAATTCCTCCAAGAAACTGCGCCCTCGCCTTGTGCAGCAAAGTTGATTATTATTTCAGGCTTCTCTTTATCTAGAATTTCCATTAGTAAGTCAAATTCGTAGGTTATGTGGCGAGTATGATATTCATACCCCTTACGTTCCCGAATACGAAGAGAAAATGGTTCTTGCCTAAGTGGGTTTCGGCCAATACCTATAACTTTCTTCGGATCAGCTCTATCGAGCAGATAAAAGGCTGTGTGAATACCAAAACTTCCTCCACCTCCTAAAATAACAAATTTTCTTGACATCTCTATTCTTCTTCCCTAAATGTCGTCCAATAATAGTCTCCAACATATCCCGCTTCTTTGAATAATTCAAGCCAGCCATTAGGAAAATCATGAAATTTGGCAGTCAACACCCATCTCTCAAATAGATCTTTTTCCCTCTGATCTTGATAACTGTCGACTACAAGGTAGGAATTTCCTTTAGAAACTCTTTGAACTTCTCTAAGAGCAATTAAAACTTCGTCTCTCTCTAAATTGTGCAAAGTATTGATTGAAAGTACTAAATCAAAACATTCGTTAGGAAAAGGAAGGCTCGTAGCATTTCCTAAATGAAGTCGACCTATAATTTCTTGCTCCGCACACATGAGTGCATAACTTGAAATATCTAGTCCATATACCTCTAGACCAGGACAAATTTTCATCAAATCTTTCACTAAGAATCCTTTAGCGCATCCAATATCCAGAATTTTCATGCCTGCTTTTAGCGAATACTCTTCTATTATTCTCTTTGCTACTGAAAGCCATCTGCCATCGTAATAATAACCTCCGTAACCATACTCTCGAGGACCATCAAAATACTCTTGACCGAATGTACGTGAAATTTCAACTGATTTAGATGTTCTCTTTGATTCCCTGCTTTGAAGGTCGCGCCGCACTCTCGGTAGCGATTCGAGTAGATTTATTTCTTTTCCCAAAGAGTTATACACCAACCTTAATGAATGTTGCAAGGCCCTCTTCCAAGTGCGTGGTGCTTAACTTGGGAAACAAAGTTCTTAACTTGTAAGTATCAAATCCCCTGTACCCATTATGGGGAAGTGGACCTGGACCACGAGGTAAGTATTCAATTTTCGAACCGGGGACTTTACTCTCAACAATTTTTGCAATCTCATCAAATGACCACAAGTCACCTGTCGCGGCGTTAACTTCGCCAGCTATATTTTTGCTAAGCATTAAATAGGCAATTTCTGCGACATCTTCAATGAATATATGATCTCTCCTCTCCTCTCCCCGTCCAAATACTTGAATAGATTTGCCCGACATAGCACGTCTTATAAATTGGTTTGGTCCATATCCGTTATGGGTATCGCCGGGCCCGAAGATTAGAGTTGGCCTGAGATTTCCTAACTTATTTGAAAAATTCTGACTTAGTATGAGCTCGCGTGAATAGTGCATTAAACCATGGATCGTAGACGGCATAGGAGGATCTTCTTCAGAAATTGGCCTTGAGTAGTCGCCATAAACTGCATCCGAACTAACATTTAGTACATAAGAGAATTTAAGTTCTGAACAAATCTCCACAAAAGCTTGAACTAAAATTATATTCTCAATTAATAGTGAATACGTTTTGGCCGGAACTATTGCGGAGGCAAATACGAGCTTGTCTTCCTCCTTTACTAATTTACGAAAAATATCGGGTTTCTCGACAAATTTGCTAAAGCTTTTACGATCAATTTTCACAATCTCATTATTCTTTACTTCTAGGTGACGGCTGATAGATTGACCAACGAAGCCACTAGACCCAAAAATAAAAATTTTACTCATTAGTTGACCCAGAATTCGAGGAACCTATTGTGAAATACTCATAATCCTCACCCTGCAGCTCTTTCAGCACACCTAATGGGTCGATGATTAATTTCCTAGACATTCGTTGAGAAAATTCTTCTTTTGCTACTTGAGTAAACTGTTTTGATTCATTGAAAATCAACAAAGCTTCGACACCATCAAGTGACTCAACCAAATTAGAGAAGAAAGTGACCGGCAAATCAAAAAACGCAAAATTGCTTACGTTTGGGTCGAAAATGTTGAAATTAAAAAATTTTGAGAGCTCTCGAATGTTTTCAATTGCAGGTGAATTTTTTATAGAATTGGTATTCGCTTTATAAGTTATACCCCAGATAGCTAAGGGAACTTTCTTAGAACTTACCTCTATTTGACTCATGATCAATCGAGCTGGCCACAACTTTCTGAATATGCTGTTTGACTCTATGGAATCAATTAGTTCACTATTTGTGCCATATTTGTGAGCAAGTGATTTCGTAGTACGTAGATCACGTTCAATATTACCACCGGAAATCCCAAGGCCAGGAGTCAAATAAGCGTAGGGACCTATTCGACGATCTAAAACCAGTGCACTTCGAACATCGCTCCAGTTCGCACTAATCCTTTCTGCTATTTCCGCCATAGAATTGGTTGCAGTAATTGAGGCTGCTAAATGAACATTAATTGATATCTTTGCAAGTTCTGCACTTTCATAGGACATTACGAGAATGGGACAATTAAATATACATAGAAATTGATGATAAATTGAATCTATAGCCCTGCTAGATTCCGGTAAGCCTACAATTATTCTCTCCGGAGACATATATCTTTGAAAAGCATTTCCAAAGACTAAAGTCTCAACTTGGTAGACGAGAGAATTCTGGATCTTGAATTGCATTTTCCGACAAAAACCTGGCGGTACTTGGCTCAAAAGAATCAGAACAGATACTTGATCTAAAACACCGTCTACTTCGGAAATCAAACTACTGATTGCATCAAGATTACTCTCATTTGAATCGTCTGTGTGAATGTCCAAAGAAATGTATACCAAATCACAATCTGAAATCTCTTGCAGTTGGCTCGTAAAATTTAGACGTTTTCTATTGCGGTTAAATATTGCTTTTATGGATGGTTCCTCAATGGTAAATTTACCGCATGCAAGATTTGATATTAAAGACTTATCATGATCAAATGCAGTAACATTTATTCCCATTTCGGCCGTACCAAGTGCACTTACAATACCCAAGTGGCTCATTCCAACAAAGCCAATTTTCATCATTCACCTACTTTAAGATTCTTGTGAAGAACATTAAAAACAAAAATGTCACTTTTCAAATCTGTGGGGGTGGAATTAGATATAAGATTGATAAAATGATCATGTTCCAGATTCCAAGTTTCATCACCAGATTCAAAAGTTTCTATACTTTCAATGGGGTATCCCGAAGGGAGTACTCTTTGACTCTTAACTAATTGTGATCGACCCCATTTCTTCAAGCCGTCTATAATTAAAGAGCCCTTTTCTCCAACTACCTCAACTCGAAATTGGTTCTTCCACGAGCAAAGCGAAAGCTCCAACACGAGTTTGGGAAAATTTTCATTCGAAATTAGAAAAGCATGATCTGGAGAGTGATTCTCAAACCTACTAACTTCAGAGGGCCTTAAAGTAAACTCTAGGTTTGGAAACCAATAGCGAACAATATCAATACAGTGAGACCCAAGGTCTGAAATTACACCAAGATCCGAATCTCGCCAGCTTGACTTTGAAACGAGTTTTGCAGTGCCGTTCCCATACAACAATTTAACCAGATAGACTTTGCCGAGAAATTTTGAATCAATAATTCGTTTCGCACGAATTATTGCTTTTTCAAAGCGATGGTTATAAGCAGTGTACACGATTGTCTTGTTCTCCAAAGCTCTATCTTGAAGGTATAGGAAATCTTCAAGTCTTTGAAAACTGAGGGGTTTTTCACAGAGGACATGCTTTCTATTTTCTACGAGATAATTAATTATGTGAAACTTCTCGCTATCTGGGGTGGATACAATTGCAGCGTCAAACGAATCCAATGATACATCCCGTATATCACGATAATCGGCATCGTTTGAAATCGGATCAACAACGATATTGCATTGTCGACCAAGGATATCCTTACGTTTGCGCCCTTGAACTCCATAACCAATAACAACAAAACGCAAGATTACAACTCTCCATAATTCGCGTTTTTTACAATTGAATGCAGTTTAGAAGATACATCTTCAGGAGCTATCGGAATATTCCCATCTCTTTCGCATTCACATGCAGCGGCAAGGTTTCCTAATATGCTAGCAATCACTGGATTTTTTGTACTTAACATAGCAAGCGTTGAATAAGCTAAAAGGGCATCGCCTGCCCCGACCGGATCAACCAAATTTGATACAAAACTGTCCATAACAAAATATGAATCCAGAGTTCCTGCATCCTTGTTTGTACAAGTAATAATTCCACGTTCCCCAAGTTTCATAATCAACATCTTGCAACGACTTTGGATAAAGACTTCTGTAGAAATACTCCTAATACCTGAGTCTTGATCACCGAGTGAAAATCGCACTTCTCGCTCATTAGGAGTTACTAAATCAAAGTCAGCAAAGTCCAGAATATTCCCCCATCTACTTGCGACCTGGCTATCTGCAACCTTATAAGTCGAATTTGGTAGTGCTGCTTTCAACATTGGAATTGTACGCTTATTAAAAATTCCATGCCTAAAATCAGAGAAAACAAATGCGTCAACTTCGGACTTGGAAATTGAACTAGCTATTAACTGTAATTGATGGTCCGATATCGTTCGATTGTCGACTGTATCAATCTTGAGTAATCGGTAATTGCCTACTACGATTGCATTCTTATTGGTCGTCGGTCTTTCTCTATCAACAATTGAATGGTCTGTAATTCCCCAATCTGCGAGCCTGTCTCTTGTAAAGACACCCAGAAAATCATCACCTAGTAATGTAGTAAATTTTACTTTTGCACCTGCCTTTCGGAGGTGAGCTGCCACGATACCGGCACCACCAACAAAGTGTTCACTCTCTTCAAGTAAGACGCTCATGGTGGGCGTTTTCGTATTACCACCAATCATTGCGCATTTCGTTTGAGTATCGACTATAGTGTCGCCAACTACATGAACTGACAAGTTCTCAAATTTTTCTAAAGTTGATTCTAAATCTCCAAAAGTTATCTTGGCTCGATCCATGAGCATTAAGAGTTTTTCTAATTTTATATCTGGTGGCGTATTTCTTATGTAAGAACTTGAGCTCAAAACAAAATCTCCTGGACTAAAAATCACCTCTCCGCCGTAACTTTGCACTTCAAGAATCTCTTCAGAAGTTCTCGGAAATACTTGTTGGTTAGGAGAGTACTCATAACCTTTGGCGAAAAAATCTGGCTTCAATATTGCAATATTCTGGATCGGCGTTTCATTAGAATCAATTACAACATAGTCAACAAATTCCAAAGCAGCTAGATTTAGGGCACGTAAATCCTGAGGAATATGAGGTCTAAATTCACCTTTATTTATGTGTCGATCGGCAGTAATACTTACAATTAACGTAGGGGCTTTATTTTTTGCGAAAAGCAAATGTCTCAAGTGACCGGGATGCACAACATCAAAAACCCCGTGGCACATTATCACACGATCGTTTCGTGGCGGTTTACCTAGAATTCCTGACAACTGTTCGACGGTTTTGATCTTATGTTGGAAGCGTTCAGATAATTCAAACACGAGGAGCACCAAGATATTTGAACCAAGATTTGGTTGCCTGCGCAATGCTATGAGGATCCCACAAAGGAGCATTTTTCCAAGAATCGATGTCAGCGAGCATCAAATTAACTCCCTCCTCAAATTGCACTTTTGGCGACCACTTCAATAACAGTTTAGCTTTCTCAATATTTGCGAAAGTTATTTTTGGTTCCCCGGGGCGTTCTGGCATGAAGACTTTCTCGCCTCCTATAAGTCGAGCCAAATCCATTATTTTCTGAGGTTTTCCCGCTCCTATATTGAATCTATGTCCGGAGTGCGAAGTTTCACTGGCTCTTATAAATGCATCAACCACATCAGTTACATAGACGAAGTCTCTCTGTTGTTCACCATCTCCGACAATAGTTAAAGGCTTACCTTCAAGACGCTGTTTCAAAAACACACCGAATACTGCACCGTAAGCACCAGTAGTTCGAACTCGTGGCCCGTAAGCGTTAAAAATACATATTGAATTGACATGCATCCTATAAGTCTGTCCCCAATGAAAGACTGCCATTTCACCCAAGTACTTAGTTAAAGCATAGGGATACTGGAGGTCAATTCGACTTTTTTCATCTGTGGGTACATCTGCCATTCCATAACAAGACGAAGATGCTGCATAAACAACTTTCCTAACCTGATTCAATCTAGCTGCTTCCATGAGATTAGCAGTTCCTTGAACGTTGTTATGAAAATAAACAAGTGGGTTTTCAATCGATGGGACGATATCGCCAATCCCAGCTAAATGAAAGAGCTTCGCTACATTTCTAAAGATATGGCTTTCAGTGCTTAACTTTGTAATGTCTTGCTCAATAAATTCTAATCGATTTTCAGATTTGTGTCGCTCAAGATTGCTTAGTCTCCCACCTATTAGGTTATCAATGACTCGAACAAAGAATCCACGAGCTATCAGTTCATCTACTAAGTGGCTGCCAATGAATCCAGCACCTCCAGTTACGATTACAATTTTATCCTTAAGCATCTACTTAATTGCAATTCGCTTCAATCTTTTGACATTGAAGTATTTGTCATCTTCCAAACTGTTTGCAAGTAATCCACGTTTAAAAGCTATACACAATTCTCTAACCGCATCTTCGATAGAGTATTTAGGAATAAAACCAAGCTCTGACGCTATCTTATCTGAATTTATATGGTAAGAACGTTTATCATTGGAATCAGATTTCTCAATAACAATTTCACTTCCAACAAATTCCGTTTCGACAACACGTTTTACAATCTGTGCAATCTCACTTATTGTCAAATTTTGGTAGCCAACATTGAATGTCTTGCCTTGAATACTCGAAGAGTCAGCTGAGAGAAATAATTTGACCACATCGCAATAATCTTGAATATGCAAATTAGGCCGCATTTGCTCACCTCCAAAAACAGTGATTCGCCTTTTGTTGACGGCAAGATTAGTAAGAATATTTACTGACAAATCTAGGCGTTGTCTTGGCGAGTAGCCACAAATGGTAGCTGGGCGAAAGATGACTCCGGTAAAAGAATGGTCTATGTATTTTTTCAAGACTGGTTCGCACAAACCCTTGTATTTATTGTAAAGAGTCAAAGGGACTAGTGGGTGATCTTCAGTGACATTGAGTTCTTCGGAGACTCCATACACCGAACTCGATGATGCATAAATAAATCTACTGACTCCGGAATCCTTTGCAGCAACTACCATTGGCTCGAAAGCATCGAGATTAACAGAGGTAGAAAGACTTTCGTCTAATTCAAAGCTGGCATCATTTGAGATACAAGCAAGATTTATCACAGCTTCGCTATCATTAAAAACTTGCTTAAGCAATTCTTGGTCTCTAATGTCACCTTCAACAAGTTCTAAGTGTGGGTGAGTAAGTGGTAAGAAATCTTTTCCAAACCAGAAAGTGTCATAAATCGTTACCAAGTAACCTTCATCCAAAAGTTGTGGAACTAGCCGCGCTCCGCAATATCCAGCCCCTCCAGTAACAACAATCTTTCTAATGTCGCACCTCTTCTTTCTCTACTTATGTGAGTTTGATGCGAGCAAAAGTATAGATTAATGGTGACTTGCATTCAACTGCATGGTGTGTATTGTCAACTCGCCGACAGATAACTAGTGACTGTAAAGTTCAACTTGGGCTGGTTGAGATTTGCTTATTCAATACATCCAGTATTAACTATTTAGTATCATGTACAATCTGATAACGTCTATTGTTAAAGCGAATTTTATTTGACTGACAACCAACCTTTGTCTCTCTTCGGAATGACGCTCGGTAAGCGCTAGCTCAGGATAAAAGTCAGTATTGAGGAGAGAATCTATGGTACTTACTCGAGGACTCAGAGATTTATGAATGAAAAGATTGTAGAGTTAAGTTCCAATAGTTTAGGGGGAGTTATGGAATTTTCTTTTATGCATCTGCAAGAGGTAGCGAAGATTGCTCAATCCGTTGACATTTCCATAGTTGACTCCATGATTGATCATCTTCGCAGTTTGAGGGAAAGAGGTGGGAGACTTTTTGTGCTGGGCTTAGGGGGAAGTGCGGCAAACGCAAGTCATGCTGTGAGTGATTTCCGCAAACTTACAGGAATACAAGCGTTTGCTCCAACGGATAGTATTTCAGAGGTTACAGCGAGAACAAATGATGAAGGTTTTGAGAGTGTTTTTGTTGGGTATCTGGAAGTAAGTAAACTGGACTCTAATGATTGCATTTTGATTTTTTCAGTAGGCGGAGGAGATGTTGAAAAGAATATAAGTAAGAATCTTTGCGACGCGATAGATTTTGCAAGAAAAAAGAAGGCCTTGATTCTAGGTATTGTCGGTCGAGAAGGCGGGTACACCCATAAATTTGCAGATTTATGTCTCGTAATACCTCAGGTAAACCCAGATTCAATTACCCCTCACTCGGAAGCATTTCAAGCGGTTGTGTGGCACCTGATGGTCTCTCACCCTAAACTGAAGACTAATGCAACTAAATGGTAATTTAAAGCCCGCTGTTTTTCTGGACCGCGATGGAGTTATCAATGCCCCAATTGTAATTGAAGGTAAACCTTACTCCCCTCGGAATATGAAAGAAGTAAGAGTTTTAGAAGGAGTTCGTGATGCTATTCCTAAGTTGCATAATGAAGGATTCGAATTAATAGTAGTAACCAATCAGCCGGATATAGCAAATGGCTTCGTTACTCGCGAATTTGTGGACGAGATCCACTCATTCTTACGTTCTGAAACAGGTATAAAACACTTTTATGTCTGCGTTCATAATGCTGAAGATGAGTGTGTGTGTCGCAAGCCTAAATCAGGCCTATTGAGAAAGGCCGCACTCGACCTCAAATTGGACTTATCCAGTAGTTTCTTAGTTGGAGATAGATGGAAAGATGTCGAAGCTGGTCAAGATGCAGGATGCAAATGTTTCTTCATAGACAACAAATATGAGGAAAAGCGACCCAAATTACCTTTTCTAGGAGTAAACTCTTTGTTGGAGGCAACATCATTAATACTAGAAGCACTTTATGCTGATGAGCGGTGATGACTTGAGAGTGAAATTATTCGCTGATGGAGCAGATCTCCAAACCATGCTGGAAATGTACAACAGAGACTATATCAAAGGTTTGACCACAAATCCAACATTAATGCGTAAAGCGGGAATCCAAGACTATAGAAGATTTGCCAAAGAAGTTTTGTTTGAGATAAAAGATAAACCGGTATCATTCGAAGTTTTTAGTGATGATTTTGATGAAATGATTTCGCAGGGATTGGAGATTGCAAGTTGGGGTGAGAATGTAAATGTGAAAATTCCTGTTACTAACTCGTATGGTTACAGTTCTGCGCCGGTAATTGAGTACTTGTCTGGACAAGGAGTTTCTCTCAATGTAACCGCAATCTTGACTGTTGAACAGGTAAAAAACGTCATTCAATCACTTTACGAAGGTTCGAAGTCATATATCTCTATATTTGCAGGAAGAATTGCGGATACAGGAAGGGATCCAATGCCAACTTTGATTCAAACACTGGACTTGCTAAAGACCAGACCTAATTCAGAGTTAATTTGGGCAAGTCCTAGAGAACTTCTTAATGTAATTCAAGCAAATGATATTGGTTGCCACATAATTACAGCCACAAGCGATATTCTGAATAAACTCGAGATGATTGGTAAAGACCTCGAAGTATTCTCATTAGAAACCGTTAAAATGTTTCGACGTGATGCACTTTCCAGTGGGCTCACCTTATAAAAGTCTATCTTGAAGTATAGTCTATTTGTGCCTACACAAATGCTTTTATTTGATCATGTTACGTCCTAGCGGAATCATGTTCATTGAATAAGAAGACCTATCATTGGCAGAGTGAAAGAGCAGAGAATAAAGATAATATGGGATTCAACTCTAGCATATGCATGAAGTGACTACGATAGAATTTTAGAGAAAGACAAAAATATATCTATGATTTAAAGCCGAACTATATTCATTCAAAAACTGTTTGGAGATTAGACATTCCCCATTCCATTTGTTGTTTCTTTGGCTCGAATTAAGTCGATTGGATTAGAAGGTGATAGATCAACTGAGGCAAATGTAAAATCAAACCCTGGCTAGTTCTTGTGATTTCGTCTAGATGACCTTTAGCTATTTGCAAAATATAGATTCCTGAAAACTTCTATCTCTAAGCAAGATCCTCTTCAAACCTGCACACCGAGACAAACTCCCACTTCGACCATCTCCCGAATTTTTACGCAGCAATGTTGAACAGGCTCATCTCGCATAAGTGCTTTGGCGACCTCGATTGCAACAGTAGTCAGGGTAGGGAAACCTCGTAAATGTCCCTAGGCCTCTGGTCCAACCTGACTACTGGTTCGGTATCCGTAATTTGAAATGAAATAATCATTTGAAAAGCAATTGTCTCTAGAAGACCTGATTGGATTAAGCAATGCATTAGAGTTCACGAAATTCATCAAATAGCTTGTGCACTGCTCGCATATAATCTAAGAAAAATGAATTTTATTCCTTCATTTGCAAACATGCTTCTTTTATGACTAGCAAGAAATCAAATTCTTTCCCTAGTACTATTTCCCTATTCAACATAGGGTGTGAAACCGTCCATGAAATTAGCAACGAGTTTTTTGCGTTTAAGAGCCGCCCGCGGGAATCGAACCCGCGACCTTCGCTTTACGAGAGCGACGCTCTACCGACTGAGCTAGGGCGGCGGAGGGAATTGAACG
>Ga0172373_10003286_pt1 | contig 23796 bp, 14 predicted proteins | sample Lak10m_2_FD_114546 | JGI IMG/M metagenome (GOLD analysis project Ga0172373, IMG submission 114546) | Freshwater microbial communities from Kabuno Bay, South-Kivu, Congo - kab_092012_10m | ecosystem: Environmental > Aquatic > Freshwater > Lake | place: Democratic Republic of the Congo...
AAAGTTTTATTATATCATACAAACCAAAAGTTTGTATGTTTTAGAAGCTCGGATAAATGGCAGACTTTGTCACCTGATGGCAATGTCATATGCTTACATGGAAGTTCAATGGTTCAAATAGAAATCTAAATTTGATTTTATCCTATTGTATGTAGCAGAAATAGTTTGATATGAAATTTTATAACCAAGATCTGAAGAGACCCATTCAAATATAGAAACTCCGCTAATACCTAATTCACGTTTCTTATAAATTTCAATTTGTAGATCAATTGGCAATTTTGAAATTTTTTTGGCTTGTTCAGCAACACCCGGATCGGTCCGTTTGTTTCTTCCTGTTCTATATTCAGAAACTTTAGCATAACTTTCATGATTTTCTTTTGTTCTACCCCTAATGGCATTGGCTTGGGCGGCAACATGCGAATATGTCTCTTTAGTCCTACCAGATAATATCATTGATATTTTTTTTCCTCTTTCATTTAAATATTCATGTGTCTCTTTAGTCCTACCAGATAATTTTTTTGCGGTGCTTGCATGTCCTGGGCAAGTCTCTTTAGTTCGTCCTTTTCGTTTTCTTGACATACTTGCATATCCTGAATGATTTTCTTTATTCAATGTTCGTTGATAATCATTTATTTCTTTTTTAAGAGTATTATAGGTTTTTCCATTTAGTCTTTCATTATGAGAAGTATACATCAATCGATGACATGCGAAAAGTAAATCTTTGTTTTCCTTATATATCTTTGTCAGTAAGATATGCATAATGAAATGCTCTCTTGCAGAAAGATACACAAGATTTTCAGGATCATCTGTTCCTCCCATACATCTTGGTAATATATGATGTCTTTCACAGTACCCATTCAGCAATATTTTTGCTTGTCTTCTATTTGAAGCTCGTGCTCTTCCTCTTGATACGATGTCATCATGTATTTTTTGATAGTTCATAGATAATTTTATTTGAAAATATAAATAATTATTATATCACATTTTTATTATAATATCCAAAAATCTTTATGTTCTAATAAATCTAATAACAAACACATTTTGTCACCTGATGGCAATATCATATGCTTACATGGTAATTCAATCACTGACCTTACCGCACAAAAATATTTTGTGTTATTCCACTTCATAATGACAATTCCGGCTTTGTCAACTTTTACTTTATCAACATCAACTTCATCTAGCCAGCCATACACACTATGCTTCCCGGTAAATAGGGACTCAAAACTATCAGGAGTTTTATAAGCTTTTGTCTCTATGACAAACCTAAACTTGACACCTGCTTCTTCTTCATTGCTCGGAACGACATCACCTACATAATGCTCAAGAGTTTGTTTAGAGAACATGTGTCCTCTAAACCCAAAGTTCTTTCCACCAGTAATAGCACCAGATTGTTGAGTTCGTACAAACTTTAGAGGTGCTAAATGTTCTGCTAAAAGTTTAGAAAGCTTAAGTTCATTTCCAGAACCTTTAGCTTTACTATTGATACGTTTCTTTTTCTTAGGTATGGTTATAGTTTGTTCTATCATATTGTTAGTCTGCTAATCGATAGCTCTTTTCAAAGTGAGTTTTGTCAAGTTGTATCAAAGTAGTAGCATCATCCAATGGATAGCCAATGTAGTCACCATACTTTAGATGAACTCTATGTCCATGTTCATCTTGTAATGTCAGAGGTTCATGTTCATTGTATTGAAATGCTAAGATTTGCCCCTTAGCTCGATAAGGTAAGTATCCTTCTGCATCTGGCTTGCTATCACTTTTTTCAAGTTCATATTCAGCTTCAAACTCGTGTTTAGGAACAACCTTGATTGAGTTAGGATTTTCAGCATCACGTACAACCAGGTCACCTTCTTTTGTGACGATATTCTTTGGTGGAACCCCTGGAAAGTTTTGATGTATTTGCTCACCAACATTGGCATCTTTAGCTTGTAGAGTTTCATTCTTCACATATGGTTGTAAGCTTCCGTTTCCGTCTGCTTCTTTGAACATATCTTGAAGATGTTCTTTCATACTCTTTTCTTTAGTTTCTTCTTCTGGTTTAGAAGTACTTTTGTCATCGTCGTTAGTAGTTTGTTCTTCGTCCGCTTCGTCAAGTAGAGAACGTTGACGAAGCTCTAATAGTTCTTGTAATATGCCCATATGTATAGTGTCCTGTATAAAGAGAGTTATAATCTATTTACACTCGCTTTGCAAACTGATTGAACTAAACCCGTTCTCTTTCACAACTAGCATCTTTCTGTCAAACTTGTCTTCTACTCCTTCTCTATGCATAACAACCCATGTTGAAAGTTCATCTTCTCTTGTCTTCTGATTGAGTAATGAGACAACTCCTTCTACACCAGTTGTACAAAGTGATGCATCAATTTCATCAACAAACAGAAGATTATCTTTAGCATGGAGATGGTGGAGAACATCACGAAAAGCTAGTGACATTGCAAGATTGACCCGTTTCTTTTCCCCAGCTGATAAGTTTCCAAAGTCAAGTTCTCGTCCGTATTCTGCCACTGTGCAAGTCATATCATCTTTGAACTGGACAATATGCGGTAAGCCTAACTGCTTTGCATAGGTATTCATTCGTAGGTTTAGGAAAGGTATAGTCTTACTGATGATACGTCGACGCAGAAAGCTATTCTTATCGGTCAAAAGCTTTAGTAAGAATTGTTGATGTTCTACCAAGCTTTTCAACTCATCAAGTCGTTCATAGCTAAGTGGAGCATCAGTTGCTTCTGCTTCCATCTGTTCAAAAGTTTCAAAGTATGGATTTTCCGCAAGTTCTAGTTCTCGTAGTTGAACCTGTAAAGTATTCATATTAGCAACAGTGTCTAGTAGAACAGGTAAGTTGTCATATGTCATTGATGCACTAACTTCAGACAGTTCAGCAGATAGTTGGGATAAGACTGAAGTTTCATGTGCAAGTTTAGTCTCATGTTCATCTAAAGAAGTGACAAGTGCTATCAGCTTCTCTTCTATGTCATGTAGCTTAGTAGCTGCATCTGCCATATTCTGTAAGCAGAATGGGCATTTGTCATCTTGTAGATGTTGTTGCTGCTTGAGTAAAGAGGTGACTTCCTTGTCTATGCGTTCTTTTGCTCGAGATAGTGATGCTTTAGTCGATGTTGTTTGTTGTATCTTCTCTGATAAAGTCGTCTTACGTACAAAGAGTTCTTGTTCATTGGAAAAGTCAATGCCTTCTACTGACGCAAGTTGCTTTCGATAGCTTTCAAGCTTTGCTTCTTTCTGCTCTTCCCAACCTATAACTTTCAACTCGAAGTCTTTGAGACGTTTTTGTCGGAGCTTAGAAGAAGCTTCTCGTTCTTTAAGAAGAGCCTCTTCAACCTTAGCATCACTCTCAGTAACAGAAATGACTTTCTTTAGCTTTTGTGCTTTCTCACTTAGAACTGTAATATTGAAAAGTTCTTCAATATGAGCACGTTGTAAGCTAACAGGCAAGTCAAGAAATGGTGTTGTATTACCAGCAAACACGATGACACGAGTAAAGAGTTCGTAGCTTCTTCCATAGATACGTTCGATTAGCGCATCAGTTTCATTGATGCTGTCAGGAGTAATGTCAATGCCGTTTTCTAGCAATGTCACCCCATGAGACTCTCCACGTTTTCTATGGATTTCATAAAGGTCAGAACCTTTAGAGAAAGTGTATTCTACTTCCATCAATGTATTCTTTGCTGCATTCGTAATGTTGATAAGACGAGGTAATGTGATATTGTCAAAAGCTCGATTATACACAGCATAGACTATAGCATTTAGTATCGTAGTTTTTCCAGCGCCATTTCTTGAATTCGTGTCTAAGTTCTCTCCATAAATGAATGTTGAAACTGAGTCTTCAAAGTTGATTTCTGTCCATTGGTTGCCAAAAGACATAAAGTTTCTAAAGCGAAGTTTGATAGTTTTTAGTCGTTGCATGTTATAAGTCTTTGTAAATTGAAACAAGTTTAGTAGCTATAATAGTTGAAGTTCCCTGAACACCAGTTTCAATTAGCTTCATAACAGTTTCATCTAACGAGCTCAAATCAAGTTCATCTAATTCAGCTATACTTTCTTCTAATGCTGTCTGCTTTTCAATCACATTCTCTTCTAATATCAACTCACGTAAATCATAAAGTTCCATGAACTCTGATTTGATTGCTTGTGCTTCTGAATAAGAAACGTCAATATCTAACAAACATCTTATTCTTGCTTTAGGTCTAGGTTTGACCAGTTCATCTACTAAAGAACTAAGTTCAGTTTTCAGATATGTTGGACCTGCTTCATAATCATCAAAAGAAACTTCTTCATTATGAACATCTAACATACAACAACCACGTTCATAATCTCCAGCATCCGCATAAGAAGTAGCAAATGGATTACCTGTGTAAATGACGTTATCAGTTGCTTGACGTTTATGATAATGACCAGAAAAGATATGAGTAGGCCCGTCAAATAACTTATGATGATAACCATGTTCAGCTCGTGAATTTGTTCCAGTCAAGTAAAAGTTCCGAAACTCAAAATGACCAAACACATACTTCGATTTATTGACTTGTGGAGCAACAAGTGGATACTCATCTTTGAATAAGTAAGGTAAAAACAACATATTTCCTAACTTAGAAGGTTTATCAATAATATGAATGTTTTTGAACTCCCTAAAGACTTCAGTTGAATGTATCTCACGATTATGACGATGATACAAATCATGATTACCAACAAGCATTAGAACTGGTATGTCTAACGAGTTCAATCTTCTAAGAGCATTGATTGAGTAATATGATGTAAGGCTATTGATAGCTCCGCGATGCTCAAACCAATCTCCTAAGAAGATAATAGCATCAACACCATGTTTAGCAATTCGAGTTATGAACCATTCAATATAAGATGCACAGTCTTCATTATGTTGGACAGAATTGTGATGACAACCCCAATGGATGTCGGTGAACATTGCAATTTTGGTAATTGAAGATTTATGAATAGAGTATTCATGTTCAATGTCAAAGAATTTGAAATTATTAGACATGTGAAGATACCTTCCTTAGTTTTGGTTCTCTATTAGGGTCATAGTTTCTAATAACTTTACTTATGGAAGAATAATGACAATCAATATTTTGCGATTTTACATATTCATAAATTTGAGTATTAGGTAATCCTTGATAATGCATATTGATAATTTCTTCCTTTATCTCTTTTGGAATTTTGGATGAATAAGTAGTTGGAACAAAAACCGGTTTTTGTTTTTCTAACTCCTGAAATTGTCTAACTAACATAACTTTTTGAATAAATGAAGTTTCTTTTTCTATTAGTGATTTTTCATATTCAGTCAGTATCATTTTAGATAAAGTCATTTTAGCAACTCTTTCATTATTAGTTGAATTTTGACCAAGACGGGATTTTGACGCAGTTTCGGCGGCCTGTTTTCGCCATTCACAATTATCTTTAGTTAGACCCGTAATAGATTTAGCAGCATTTGCAATGTATGAGTGAGTTTCTTTAGTTCTTCCTGATAATGTTTTTGAAACCTTAGCATATCCTTCATCAGTTTCCTTTCTTCTTCCAGTTTTTGCTTTAGATATTTTTGCTACACGTTCAGATGTTTCTTTTGTTTGACCTGTTCTATTTTTTGATGACTTGGCTAAGTATTCAAAATGCTCTTTAGTTCTGCCCTTTTGTACTAAACTCTGTTTTAGCTTAGTTTCTTCAGAATGATGATACCCAGATGTTGAAAAGAATTGGGCATTTTCAGAATAAACTCGAATATTTAGACATAATGGATTTTTCATGTTCTCTAATATAATTTCTTGTTCAAATCGATATGCATCCTCCCATTCAAAAAACTCTCCTATAACATCCCAATCAAAATTTTCTTTACCCAATCCCTTTACATATTTAGAAGAAGAAAAGTATTTTATGCCAATATCCTCACTTGCATTTACTTTATTTGCTTTTCTATATCCAAAGTAAAAATGACCAGTGTTTCTATTAGTCGCTTTATAAACATATGGATATATTTTACTCATTTTCAAAGAATTCTGCATGTCTTTCTCTGTAGCTATCATGTTCTTTTTCCATGTGTCCAAGTGATGCACTTACTCCATTATCTAATAACAAAGTATCTCGTATTTCACGTTGTTTCTTTTCTTCCGCTATTACCATGAGGAAGCTGTGATAACAACATTGAGTAGTATAACTGAATGGATTACTTGATTTTTCTGGATTGAACTTGAGGCCGTTTTGAAGAAGATTGAGTACAGCATTAGATATCATATCATCCCTGATTGCTGAAAGGTGTGCAAAATTCTTACTCATTGAATATCGAGTAGCAATCTTCAAGAACATTTCGGCTAGCTCTGGTGTTACTCGACCCAAAGCTTTAGCACGTAACATTTCGGGCAATAAGACCGTGTTTGTTACATAATGTCCTTCAGTAGTAGTGGCTTTTGGACGTTTGTATTTTGGAGGTTTTTCTTTCTTTGCTTTTGGTATAACAGTTAGCGGTGGTGCAGTTTCTTCTAGTAATAAAGTAGGTTCTTCTATATTGTTGAAAACTAAAATTGATTTGGTCATTGAATTGGAACTCCCTTGTAAGGTTAGTGCTGTTATAAATGACCATAAACTGATTATACTATAGTTTTAGATAAATGTAAAATTTTCATTCTCTATTCAATGATAAATAGTTCAACACCATACACACATTTATTTCCGCAAAAGCATATATGTCAATAGAAACTAATATCACTGAAGAACAAGAACTATTTGAAGGTCTTCCACCAATGCAAAAGAAGCGTGTTGCTTTTATGATTTTACGTGGACAACCTCCGACCTCTGGGCACTATAGAGTTATCAACAAGATGAAAGAGTTCATCAGAAAGAACCCTCATCTAAACCTTGAAGCAAAACCTGTTGTTGTGATAATTGCAGGAGAGAAGTCTTCTTTAGATAAGAAGAAGAACCCTCTTACAGCTGATGAACGTATTACTTTTATGCAAGCATCAGGCAAAGCAAACGGTGTAGAGTTTTTGACATCTAAAAGTGCATTCTTTGCACTTGGTGCTATTCGTGATGCTGGGTATGAGCCAGTTGCAATTGGTGCTGGAACAGATAGAGCTAAGGGTTATAAAGATATGTTAGACAAAGGCTTCAAGACTGAAGATGGAGAAGACATTGAGCATGTCATCATTCCAGGTCTTGATAGAACTGAAGATGCAGTTGAGACCAAGAAAGCTGACAAACAATCCGCACTTGATAGAGCAATGGAGAAACTTCATTCATCAGGAAACTTGAATGATGACGAGATTAGTGGTTCAGTTGCACGTCGAGCAGTAGAGCTTGGGTATGAAGACGAGTTTGCAACAATTGTCGGGTTAGAGCATAATAAGACACTTTCAAAGATGATGTTCAAGAAGCTTCAGAAGTCTTTTGGTCTTACTGGTGAAGAAGGAGAGTAAGATATGACGTGGGATGCATCATTTCCTGATAGTGTTGCTAGAAGTAATGAAGAAGCTCAACGTGCTAGACGTTGGCATCGAGCTGCTCAAGAGCCTGGAATGTTCAATCAAGCTACATGGGATGCAGTTGTCGGTGACTTACCTTCGTTACCAAGTATGTCAGACTTAGCAGCTCCATTCGAAAAGCTAACTGAAGTTGCAGGTCAAATCAAATGGGGTGCTTCTAAAATGATGGACAACATTGGAGACTTCTTTTCTGGTGATACTCCAACTCCAGGTCATATGATATCAAATGCACTTGGAAGTAATGATGCGTTGAGCAATATGATACCTCAATCATTCAAGTCATTGACTAATGGGAACTTCTCATCAGTGACTGAGAATGCTATCAAAGATTTCGGTAGTAAGCTTGTTCCAGATAGCTTCAAAGATGGGTTCTTTGGAGATACATCTATTGGTTCAATGGATGTTACTTCAGCATTACTGAATAGTGGAATTGCTTCAGGTGCTGGTGGCCCAAAACGTCAAGGAGTTGAACTAAAGTCACTTGTAAGTGGAGATGTTGTCTATTTCAAAGTTATGCCTACAATCTCTGAAGAACGTGGAGCAATGTATGATGAAGTGACACCAGCTCATCATCCTGGTTCAATGATGAAGTACAATCACACTGCGTCAAGAGGTTGGTCAATAGGTTCAATCAAACTTATATCACGAACTGTTGAAGAAGCAACAGAAAGTCAGCGAATTGTCAATATCCTTCGAAGCTGGTTGATGCCATACTATGGTTATGGCACTGAAGCGGAGAACAGAAACATGCTTGGGGCTCCACCAGATATCTTAGTGTTGAATGCTTACGGTGATAGGAACATAGGAAACATTTCTGTTGTACTAACACAGCTAAACATTGATTGGCCTAATGACGTTGATTACTTACACACATCTGACGGTCAAGCATTTCCCGTTATCATGAACATAAGTATCTCGCTCAAAGAAGCTTGGTCACCTCGTGAGTTTAGTGGCTTTAGTTTGGGTGCTTACAAGAAGGGAGATATGAAAGGAGCTTATGATGGGTCAAGAGCTACTCCGTCTGAAGGCGAAGCTCTTCCTAAACCACAAGAAACTCCGAAAGGTGTTGTTAGCCAAGCAGGTCCAACGGTTGAGAAAGCTGCTGAACTTGCTAAGTCTGAGGCTAATTCATCACTTAGTGCTTTTGGTGCAGATCAACTTCAACAGAAAGCAAATGCAATCATAGGAAAAGCCAAGTCAAAAGTACTATTAGGTAAAGCAGTTAGTACTTTGGGATTTTATGGGGGTAAAGATTTCGCAGACTCTGTTTTAGACTCAGCTGAAAAGGCTATTCCTAAATCTGTAGAAAACTTTATACCTAAGTCTTATGGAAGAGGACATGCTAACTAAATGACAAATTCAAGTGTTCAACAAAAACTATCACGTTATGTTCAAGGCGGTCTAACAGAAGTTGGGTCTATTGGAGTAGAATGGTGGGGACGTTTCAACTTCCCACCAGATGATGCTACTGACTTACTTTATACGATTGATGAAACTTCAGCTGGAAGACTAGACAAAGTAGCATATGCATTCTACAATGACCCTGGGTTATGGTGGCTTATTGCCCAATACAACTACATATTAGACCCGTATGAAGAAGCATTCATTGGTCGTGTGCTAACGATACCATCATCAGAACGAGTTCAACTCTTATTGACCCAAAAAGTTGGAGGAATAGATAGTGCTAGAAGCAATGAAGCTATCCTTCCACCGTTAGTTCTATAATACACACATATGAGCATCCCAGTAAATCCGTTAGACAAGTATAGGTCACACAGTATCCACTACATCTTGACTGTAGCTAGCAATTCAGAAGCATTTAGACCTTATCTAGCACCTAGCCAACCTGATGGCACCGGCTTTCTATCAAATGTCACTGGAAAGAAGCTGGGTGATGATATAGGAGGAGGGGTTTATCTTTTAGTCGACTCAAGAAAGACTTCTGAGTTCTCTATTGCTAATGTCACTTTTACTACTCTTGTGAATGCTTCCGGTGAATATGCTGGACAAACTTTGACAAATGAAGGACTTATTCATGTTCAAGTTGTCGATCCTTCAGGGGTTGGGTTCTTCAATTACTTTCGTTATCTTACTTTTGATAAGCTAAAGACTAGTGGTTCTGGAGGACTTGTCTTCTGTCTTCATATTACTTTTGTTGGACATACTGATACAGGTGCAACTGAACATGTATCAACAGTTGGTATTCCTATGATAATGGGTGGCGAATTTACTTTGTCAGAATATACAACACGAGGTGCAGTATATGACATGGGCTTTTGTGCTCAAACTATGTCAATTGGACAAATGCCACAAATGTCAGAGATACCCAAAGTTCTTTCTGTCAAATTTGAGAACTCTTTACTGGGAACTGCAGTTCAAGCTATTGAAAACCAACTAAATGTTACTGCCCGTGAATGGTATCTAAAAGCAAATCCTGTTTCTAAGCCACCTGATGCAACAGGACAACCAGTAGAAAAGAAAGACAAAACTGAAAGAAACGGTCGTATTATTCGATATATGATTACTATTCCGCCTAATTGGTTTTATTTTACTGTATGTGCAACTAATGATAGAACTCCAGAAACTATCTTCTATGGAGATGGGACTAAAGCAGCAGCTGAAGAAGAGTATAAACGAATTCAGGAACATATGATAATCAATAAGGCTAATAATGGAGTATATACATCTCAGGTATCAAATGACGTCAAACAGATTTTGATGAACTTACTAATGTTATGCCCTGAAGTAACTCAAATGTATAGTGAGATTTCAAACATTGATGAATTGACAAAGCCAAAAGTCAATCAATCGATTTCTTCTAATGAAGATGAAATCGTTATTCATTTCGACATAGTTACATATAAAGAGCCAAACCCAAAAGCTGAACAGAATAAAGTATTTGATGGCACGAGAACTGGTCCCGAAAAAAATGACAAAAAACCTGATGGGGCAATTGAATTTGAGTATCTTTTTTCAGGACACAATCAAGATATTCTAGACTTCAATATCAAAATTGACAACTTGATGGTTGGTCTAGAGACTTCATCAGCTGCACCATATGAATTAGGAAAAGATATTACAAGTCAATCGCAAAAGAAGAAGAATAACCTTTCTCCGGAAACACAAAAGAAAACCTTCTTTAGTAGTATGGGTCAAAATCAACCTATGTATTTGCCACCTAGAACAACAACACAACGTTCTAACCAAACAGATGTTGCACCTTCTAATAACCCGTTAGCAAAAGAAGTATTTCCCAATGCTCAAGCATTTCATCAGACTTTAGCTGATATGCATTTTGCTATGGCAACAGCTAGTGTCAAAATTCGTGGTAATCCAAACTTATTCTCAAATTTTGTAGTTGAAGCAATTCCTCCTGTTCCAAAAATTACAACATCAGTAAAAGATTACATTGAGAATGGTGATGCATCTTATATTGACAAATTATCAAAATGGGAATATGACCCAAAGAACCAAACAACTGCAACTGGTAATGGAAGTATTGTTCAAGCACATCTTGAACATCGCAAATTCGTTGAACGTCAGTTACTTGATAAAAAGTTTTTAGGGGAAACTCAATATGCAAAAATAAATGTATATGGGCCTCGTGATTACCCATTCAATCAAGAGGGTAATGTAGATGAATATAAAGTCAAATTGTTTTATGATGATTGGTATTTCATTCAATCTGTTGTTCATACTTTTAGTGGTAGTGATTTTACTCAAGAACTTGTTCTTGTAATGCATCCACAGTATCAAGCAGTAAGTACCAAAAAACCTAAAGAAGGAACAAATAATGCTAATTGATAAATCAATTCTAAATCATTATCAAAATCATTATCCATTTATTACCAATGGTTTCGTGATGGATACTGATGACCCAAATCAAATGGGTAGAATGAAAGTTTGGTGTCCGGCTTTAGATGGCGAAACTTATAACATTGCTCAATTACCTTGGGCAGAATACGCAGCACCTTTTGGCGGAGTAACTAATGACTTCCCGGTCGGAAGAAATCGAAAAGCTCCAAAAGGTCCTGTTCCTTATGGATTTTATTGCTTACCAAAATTGAACTCACAAGTTCTAGTCTTCTTACTAAACGGAAGTCCAAATAGAAGGTTCTTCTTTGCCGCAGCATATGACCTTCATCGTAATCGAGGATTGCCATCAGGTCGTAATAAGAAACCTGATGAAAAGACTGTTGGACCTTTTACTGATGCATATGAACCATTGGAACCAGCATACTCTAACTTACGAGCTGCTTTTGGAAATGATTTGAGTAATCCTATTGCCCAGACACGTGGAGCATCTGAACGACAAGTTGCCCAACCAAAACTTCATCCAGATGGCACTGAAGGATATGCTCCGTCCGCAGCTGACCCAACTGAATATCTTGACCCACAAACATATTGTTGGGTAACACCTGGACATCATGTTATCACTATGAATGATACAATTGATAACTGTCGAATAAGGGTAAAGACTTGTGAAGGTAATCAAATCATCTTAGACGATACTAATGAACGTATCTACATATCAACTGCATCAGGAAATACTTGGGTAGAACTTGATGAAGATGGTCATATTCATATGTACGGTGCAAAGTCAATTTCAGTTCGTGCTGAAGAAGACATCAACTTAGCTGCCGGTCGTAACATCAATCTCGAAGCAAAGACAGGCATCAACATCAAAAGTGAAGCAGATACTCGAGTCCAGGGTGGGAATGTTCATATCAAAGCAGGTGCTATTTTGGCAGCAACTGGATGTACTCTCGATTTAGTAGGTACAAAAACTCGTATGACAGGTGACACAGTTGATATCAAAAGTCAAGGTCTTTTTGCTTTACAGGGTAGTAAGATTACTGCTGCAGTTGAAACAACACCTTCTGATGCTGACAAAGACGAACGTATCTTACCGGGTGGTCCTGCTTCTCCAGGTGAATGTGCATTAGAAGCATCAGGAGCTTCAATTGTTCCATCACATGAACCCTTTGTTAGACCACCCAACAAAAATCGCAATTCGCATTATAAAGGATAACATTATATGGCAGCGTTCAAGACTTTATATCATGGCTTTTCTTCTGATAAGTGGGTAAGTACAAAACAGTTCGGTATCTCTAATTTTGAAGTAGTCAAGCAAGACTTATACAATCACATCTTTACTGCAAAAGGGGAAAGAGTAATGATGCCTACATTTGGCACACGTATTCCATTACTTACTTTCGAACCAAATGATGAAAACACCCGTAAGATAGTTGAAGATGATTTACGAATGGTTGTTGAATATGACCCACGTGTAAAACTACTTGATATGCAGGTTGTTTCATTGACCGATAATAATGCCATACTTGCACTAGTTGATGTTCTGTATCTTGAATTTGGAGTTCAAGATATGCTTAAGATTGAGGTGAAGACGGGTGGATAGAAATATCATAAGTACTATTCCTAATAAATACATTATCGCTTTTTATTCGTCGCCGACACGGAATATCTAACTAATATGTCAATCAAAAACATTTACCAAGCAGAAAGCTGGACTAAGATTTATCAGGCTTTCTCTCAAATCAACTTTACTGCTTATGATTACTCAACAATCAAATTGAGCATCATTGATTACATTCGTATCTATTTCCCTGAAAGTTTCAATGATTTCATAGAAAGTTCTGAGTTGATAACACTAATTGAAAGCTTTGCATATGTGGCAGAACAATTAGCATATCGTGTTGATATGTTATCTCATGAAAACTTTATTAGTACAGCACAAAGAAAGCAGTCAATTCTAAAATTGGCAAAACTGATATCTTATTCACCATCTCGTAATATCCCAGCTCGTGGCTTAGTCAAAATCACTTCTATTTCAACAACTGAACGTGTCATTGACTCACAAGGTGTCAATTTAGCTGGATTGAACATAATATGGAATGACCCTAACTCACCTTTATGGAAAGAACGTTTCTTCTTAGTGATGAATAGATGTTTGACTGGAAGTTTTGGACAATTTGCCAGTCTTCAACAAATTGGTGATGTATCAATGCAACTTTATACATTCAACCATTCTCTAAACACTATTCCTAATGGAGTCTTTTCATTCAATGTTGATACAGGTATTGAAACTTTTCCAATGGAACTTGTACCTGTATTACTTGACACAAATGGTCCATATGAAAAGACACCTGATGTCAATTCGCAGCTTTCAGTCATTTACTCAAATGATGGATTAGGTGACGGTTCTGATTATACAGGATTTTTGATGTATGCTAAACAAGGGGTATTATCTCGTCTTGAATATTCAATGAATGAAGCTATTCCAAATAGAACACTATCACTTGCACCAATCAATGTAAATGATACTGATGTTTGGGTTACTAATGTAAGTTCATCTGGTGCTATTGAAGAAATATGGGAAGAAGTCGAAACGTTAGCAGACCAAAACTTATCATTCAATATCATCAAAAACAGAAAGAAATTTGAAGTTGAAACTTTGGAGAATGATGCAGTCAAGTTGATATTTGGAGACGGAGACTTTTCGGATATTCCTGTTGGTCGCTTCTTCTTTTGGTTACGTCAATCAGCAAATAGAAGTATTGTCATTCCAACTAATAGACTTATCAATCAACCACTTGCGTTTCAATATGTCTCTCCTACAACAGGAATGGCAGAAACCTGCGGAATGACTTTCTCACTTACAACTACTATTCAAAACTCGGCTGCATCAGAAAGTATTGAGCACATTCGTCAATCTGCACCTTCAACATACTATGCTCAAAATCGTATGGTGAATGCACAAGACTATAACACTTATATGTTGAAAGACCAATCTATTCTAAGACTAACATCAGTGAATAGAACTTTTGCTGGACAACCAAAGTATATTGAATGGAATGATGCATCAGGTCAGTATCAAAACATCAAACTATTTGGAGATGATTTGACTATTGATTTAGCTCTTGGTATCAATTCTCTTTCAACTGGAACAGGAACATCAAGTCGCGGGTTGATAGATGAAATCATTGAACCTCTGCTATCATCAACAGGTATTATCAACACCTTAGCTCATATCTCAGCAACTGACCCACTAACGTCAGGTATGGTAAGCCTAACACGACGTCAGTTCATTGAAGATAATCGACAATTGTATTGGAATGCATTAGGACAGAGAAGTGCTCTTCAAGAAAAGACAATGATACAGGGGGCTATTGACCAACATTGGTATGGAGAGCCGATTGACTTTGTGACAATTGGGGGAATTTCATATGCTCGCATTCAAGACCCAGGGTTACATCCAGAGGATGATGGGAAGATATGGCTAAACACTGTAGCCAGAACTATTGACGGTGTGAACCCTTACATCCCTGGTGATGTTGGTTCAGGTCTTCAATCAGTTGCATGGCAGTCTCAGTTTGGTCTTGCTTTCAATCGTCATACTCCTATAGTTGGAACTGATTTGACTTTGACTGGACAACTCACATCTCGTGTTTTAGTGGATGCATTGACTTATGGTGCTGAAGTGATTACGATTGAAGTTGCTGCAAATAGTTCATTGCTTCATGTTAGTTCAAATCTTCGTGGATACATTGGAACAGGTGAAGTCAATCTTCCATTTACTTCGGATGTTATTGACTTTTCGTTATCTCAGTTATCGACTGCATCATATGCTCTAATGCCAGGAGATGCACTGAAAATCTCGTATTCACTTGACTTGATAACGGATGTTGGAACTGGGCCTTATCCATTTACATTAGCATCAAGTAATGTATCATCAATGAACTTGCTTGGACGTTGGGAAATCATTGACGGAATTGACCTCACTTCTGCAAATACGGTCAATCCTAATACTTTACCATATGACCCAACGCTTTATACTTCGCCAGGTGTAAGAAATCCTAACTCATGGCTAATATGGGTAAAAGCAACACTCAATCCAATAACGCAATTGCCAACAAGTTTTACTGTCAATTTCCGTGAACTCAAATTACAAGTATCAAGTGCTAATACTAAGTTTTGGTATAATTCAGGTGTTCAAATTATTGACTCCCAGACAAAAAATCGAGTATATGATACTATTCGGGTTTTACGCTCAAATTTGAAACCTGACGGAAGACCTCTTGGACATAATGAAAACTATGATGTAGTTGGACCAATTGTTGATAGTAATGGAACTGTCAATTTACATGCTCTTGAAGTCATCCCATCTGATATGTTGAACATTGATACTTCTGGGAATACTTTACCTGATAGCATTCTACAATTTGCGGAATTTTCTGAAGCTGCTTCTAATGAAAGTAACTATTACGAATACTTTCAACTTGACAGTTCAGGTATCAAAGTTCCTGGAACAGAAATAGCAGCAAGTAATGTGTCATTTGATGTAGCTACTTATTTTGCACCTGGAAGTTTTACAAGTAACGCAAAAATTGGTGGTGTGTATTATGGAAGAACATTGAAAAGAACAACTCTTGATTTCATGTGGCAACATTTTACTCCGTATGAAAACTTGATAGACCCCTCAGTATCAAACATTCATGATACTTATGTTCTTACTCAAGGTTATTACAACTCTATTAGCAATTATGTTCAAGGTAGAACTGCAGTTCTACCAATACCACCAACTCCACTTGAATTACGTAATCAATTTGCTGACTTACTTGATAACAAAATGTTATCAGATACTGTGGTCTTACATCCTGGTAAAATCAAGTTGTTGTTTGGTGCTTTAGCTGAACCTCAATTTCGTGCTAAGTTCAAACTAGTGAAATCATCATCTGCAAGTTTATCAGATGAAAAGCTAAAGATAGAGGTTCTTTCGGTTATCAACTCATACTTCGGTATTGAAAACTGGGACTTTGGTGAAACATTTTATGCAACTGAATTGTTTTCACTTATTCATCAACGATTACCTACAGAAATTGCATCAGTGGTTCTTGTTCCGATTTATTCAGTGAATTCTTTTGGTTCATTATTTACTGTAAGTTCTGGGCTTGATGAAATTCTTCAATCAGCTGCTCAACTAAGTGATATTGAAATAGTTGCTGAGTTCAATGCATCAGTCTTACGTCAAGGTGGTTTGAGCTAATCTTCTTATCTTATTCAAAATGTGTGGCATACAAGTGTATTGAATTATGCTTGTATGCCATTTTTGTCTAAAATGCACAGAAATTGCTGTCTAATCAGTCACGGAAAAATGATGATTTGAAAAATAGTAATAAAATCAACTGCTTAGAACACAAATGAATAATAAAAACTGTATATAAATCAACTACTTAGAAAAAGGCTAACTGTAAAGTGAAGAAGGAAATGTAAAACATGAGGGGGAGAGAGGGAGAAACTGAATAATATATATACCCTTAGTCTGTCAGTTTTTCGAGTAATAAAATCAACTGCTTAGACATGGGTGATTTCCATTATATAGTCTGTCAGTTTTTGCAGTTTGCCAAAGTTCATAAATAGTTCAATACACAAAAATCCTTTCATACACGAAGAGAGAAGAAGAACCTTATATGTCAACATCTGATTACTCAAAACCGTTTAGAAGTCTAACGTCATTACTTCCAACTAGTATCAAGAACCCTGTCAATACAGCTTTACTATCGGACCTATTTGATAAGAGCTTGACACATGAAGAAGCTGTCAAATTGTATGGTCTAATTGGAAGGTATTTTCCAAATGCTAAAGAAACTAGACCTTGGGTAAGTGCTGCATCTTTAGAACGAGCATTCAATCAGTTTGTTCCGATGATAACAACTAAAGTTGGAACTGAGGAATACTTCTTATCCTTTGCAGACTTATTGAACAAAGCAAGCATATCAGGTATTGACCTTTCTAATGTCAATTCATGGATGTCATCTAAAGCATTCAACTTTGCACCTCCTATTGACTTTGACAAGTTTGCAAACTATTCAAGTTACTATTGGGTTCAATCAGCATTATCGAATGAAGAACTATCATGGAACCCGTTACAAAAACCAGAACATTATGTCATTGCAAAACCTGGTCTAACTGAAAAGCAAAAGTTACCAGTCTTACTTGCTACAACCGGCCCACTTGAAGCACTTAACGGAACAGGACTGACAAACCAAACCTGGACACTTACATTTACTGGCCCAACATCATTTACTCTTATTGGTTCTGTTGATATGGTAAGTGAGACTAAGTCATTTGTTGGTTCTACATATGTCTATGATGGTCTAAAGCCACTTGCATTCAACATTGAAGTTGGAACTAACCCCTTCATAGCTGGAGATACTTTTGTCATCAATGTTGAGCATCTTTCAACACTTCCTGCTCAAATAAGTTTTACCGGAAGTGGAAGTGGAGTTCTTTCTGGAACTAGAGGTACTTTATCCTTTACTTCAATCGACGGGACAACTCTTACTGAAGGAATGAGAGTTCTAGTAAAAGACCAAGTCGTATCGTCTGAGAATGGCATCTACTTAGTTTCAGCTGGTGATTGGTTACGTTCTTATGATACAGTTGGAAGTTATTCTGATAATGGAATTGAAGTATATGTCAAAAGTGGAACAATGAATAGCGGGAAAATGTTCAAGTCTCTAGACGCAGAAACATATACTGAAGATAGTAACCTTGAACCTCTTTCAGACTGGCAGACTTCTAACTATTGGGTTCATGCTAAAGACTTGTATATGTTTGGTCTAAATGCAAGTGGAAATGTTCAACGTGCAACTCGACCTATCATTGAGTATGATGCACAGTTAGAAAGAGTGCCACTTCAGTTCAAATCAAGGTTCAATCAAGTTCCGTTGTTCAACTTATATTGGCCACTTGATGGAACTAAAGCTCCATGGACATCATCAATCTTTTACTATGTTGAAGACCCTAACGAAGAGTTTGACAGTGTTCTTCAACGTCGTGTAAAAGCAGATAAGACAGGAAACTTCTACTTTGCTCAAGGTCTCAAAAGCACAACAGACGAAAGAATGCTTGCATTCAAACAGAACGGAGTTATCAGAACAATTTGGCGTTCAACAGAACTTAATGTTGAACCATATGTCAATGAAGCTATTATCGACAGAAGTGGGACAGGAAACTTGACAAGTGTTGAAATCAATCCAGCTCTTGACAGTCAAACATGGACATTAGTGCCACAAAGTGATGGGGTGACATTTACCGTAACAGGTTCAAGAGCCGGAGTTCAAACTCCTGATGCAGTTGCCGGAATACCATACACAAGTTCATCTGGGGACATCTCGTTCTTCTTACGAACTAAGGACAGCGGAACATATAGCGGAGCAGACGTATTCATCATTATCTCTGGTATTGAAGCTTCTAGCTATACAAATAACGAAACTTGGACACTTACTGTTAAGACACCAACAACTTTTGAGGTAAGAGGTTCAAAAGCAGGAAAGTTATCGTCTGATGCAACCGTGGGTTCAACATATGTAAGTGACTTCATTACATTCAATCTTGATGCACCTCCACTTCCAACTGTCTTTACTGGAACATTAGCTGATAACATGTCATTTAGAGTTGTTTCTTCTTTTGAAGAACCTCGTTATGCTATTGCTGATACTGATGGTTTGCCAAAAACTGGAACAATTTACAATGATGTCAATCATCCAGGATGCTGGCTTACTCCCCCACAACTTATGATGAACCCTGAACTTGAAAACCGAACTGAAGTCTTATACGGAGATTTGGTCAATCATTTCACAAACATCATAAGCAATCAACCAGAGTTTCATGGAAGTTCATTTGGGTCTAACAACTATCGACTACTTATGGAGAATGCTAACCCTGGCTTTGGTGGCAAAATCAAATCACTCAATGGAGCTCATAACCTGTTCTTCTCGCTATTGAACCAACAGGATTTGACTGTACTTTCATTGCTGGACTTTGCAGAACTCCAATATGGTAATGCTCTAAACTCTATCACTGATTACATCTTGACTTCTTTACCTGAAGCATTAGGTTCTTCTGCAGACGGAAGTCTTGATAACATATTCAGTATGTATGAAGCGGATTATGCATTGAAAGGTTCAGCTATTGGAGCATTTGGTTCAACAACTTCTCCGATAGCTTATTGGCCAATTACTTTACCAATGATGGGAATGATGAATGCAGTTCAACCCATCCAGGTATATGACCTTGAACTTGATACCTTTGTGACTATTCATCATGATGGACATCAGTCTCCAGTATTCTCTGGAGATACATCACTTACTCATAATCTTGCATTAGCTGAAGTATTACGTTATGATGGAACTATTACACGAGGAACGGTATCAGTAACAACTCCAACCCAACCTTATAGAGGTCAGTTGTGGTATAATGGAACAGAACTTAAGTATCTTTCGGTTGATTACGAAGGAGAAGTTGCTCCTGATGTATCAGGATTATTGAACCCTAATGGTAAGTCATGGTATAACCGTGTTGCTAACGAGCTTCGACTTTACAATGCAACGACTTTAGTCTGGGATAGTGCATCGTTAGCTCTATTGAACTGGGTACCTATTGACATTACATCAACTATCAATGCACTTGTTCTAAAAGCAGAACAAAAGTTGTATGATGCATCAACATTAGGTTCTTCAACTAATACTCTTAGATGGGATATAAGTAACCCAGCTTATCAAGACCCTTACAATTTGCAATACGAACTTGCTAAGTTTGCTATTCAAAATTCGTATGACCCATTAGGTTCAGTCTATAACATCAATGACCCATTTACATGGAACTATCATGTTGCTGACTTTACTTCAGTTGGATTATCAGGTTCTTATGCAAGGTGGCATAAACTATATGCTGCTTATTTCAATCAAGCATTATCTCATCATCCAATCGATTTTAGCAGACCTGACCTTACTCCATGGAGGTTCTTTGCAGGTCTTGACACATATGATGATGCAGTTGCACTTCAGCCTTCAGTTATTCCTGGTAAATGGCAATATGAGTCGGATTATCCACTTTCCTTGTTGGCCCAAGGTACATTCAAACAGAATGTAACTATTGTCTCAACTTCAAACATTGACTTATTGAGCATAGTTCCACCTCTTACTATTTCGACTATAGACTTGACAAACGGTGATACAGTACTTCTAACAGGTCAAACAAATCCAGCTGAAAATGGTCTTTATGGTTGGAATGGCTTGACATTATCTCGTGTTGTTGGATATGATGTTTCTTCTGCTATTAGCTTGTATGATTACTTCATTGTTGAAAAAGGGCTTTATGCTAATTCTTTCTGGTTAGTAACGTCAGTTCCAACAACAGTGGGAGTTGATGTTTTTGGTATTTCACAAAGTCGTTTATGGAAATCAACATTATGGACAGACATTCAAGCATTATATCCGGGTATCAAACTATGTGTCAATCCATACACTGATACTTTTTTGCCACCTTATGTTTCTCCATCATTAGTTGCAAGTAATCAAGCTCTATTGACAACAGAACCTTTAGGTGTTCGTGATGCATATATGTTTGGTGATGAAGGCCCAGTTGAACTTATTTGGAGACACTCAATTGCTTTTGCTTATTCTCAAGCACGTTCAAGTTACAAAATCAATCCTATAAAGTTTCTTGAAACTAATTGGGGTTTTCAAACTTTTACATCTAATGAGCTTATTCTTGACAGAATGACAGGAGGAAAGTTTCTTTCGCATTATGACTTTTCGTTACACGGAGAACCCGTTCATCAATCGTTATTAGAAACTTCTATATCTCCGGAGATTTCATTTAGCAACATTTTAGTTGGAGGTTCAAGAAGCTTTACTCTTGAAGTAGTGTATCAACAACTTGATGAGCAACTTATTCTTGCAACTGAGGATGAAGTAGTTGTTCTTTTACATAATGGAACTTCTTTTACTAACGGAGCAGATATTGCATTTGACTATGAAGTAAAGGAGCATGGAAGACCTCTTATCATTGGTGACAAGTTTGAGATAACCCTAACTAATGGTGGCCCAGGAACTTCAAACTTTATCCCTGCAACTCATGTGACATATAAGGGGTTGAACCAACTTTACACTCAGTTCTTAGCATATAATGCAATGGATTCGTCAGTTTCTAAGAATGTTCAGTTGTTTAGAAAGTGGAAAACTCAATTAGCTTATCGTTCAGGAACTTTGATTGAAGAAGGAAATTTTCGTCTTTCAAATGATGCATATAGAAACATTCCTAATACCTCATATCGTCTATTCATGAATAAGAGTTCTTTAGCCAAGAACTTATGGCTTCAAGCAATTCGTGTTCAGTTACTTGAAATTGGTTTAGATAAAGTTTGGTTAGGAAAAGATAGTAATGGAACTGATATCTATAAACCGGGAACTAATCAAGGTTCTAATTGGAAATTTAGATTAGAGAACTATTTCTCTCGTCATCCACAAATAGATACTTATACCATAGATACTAATGGAACATTCGAAACTTTCAATGCTTTTTCTAAAGAACATTCAACTGATGAATGGAGAAACTATTTAGATATTACGGGAATAGTTTCAATCAATTTACCTATCATTATAACGGGTATTCAAAACGTAGTCAATTTCTTACATGCTTATGCAATGTATGTTGAAGACCAAGGTTTTGCTTTTGGACAGGGTGATAATCCAGCCCAAGACCCAATATCAGGACGTCTTGAGAATTGGCAATTTGAAATAGAACGTTTCATTGACAATGTGTATAAAGGGACTTCTCCAGGTAAAGGTTTTTCGGTCAATCCATTCTTAGAGAAGTTTTGGCTCATGACCCCAACTGGACTGCCAGCATCATTTGTTCAACGTCGTTTTGATGATATCCTAACTTCTCAGTTTATCTATGACGTAACCGGAGATATCATTCAAGCTCATGGTTCAACGGTTATTCGTTTTGACGACCATACCGAAATCAAGGGCGATGTTCCAATGTTTGGCTGTCATATTACTCTTGACGAATATGAACACTTGATAGTATTTGAAAACTACATCACAACAACTCCATTTCCATCCGGTCTTTTCTTTGACCCATTCTTGAATGTATCAATTGAGAAACTATTGATTGATGCTAAGGCTAGAAGAAACCATAAGTTTAGACCTACGTTTGGTGGCTTCTTCTTGAATTCGCAACATGAGTTCAAAAAGAACATAGCCGGAAGTATTGATGATGTTGCTGACTATTACAATACGAATAGAGTGTATGATAATGATGATACTACTAAACATGCTCTTTCATTGTTAGGCTTTAGTAAGAAAGGATACTTTGACTTACTGAGAACTAATGAACGTTCAGAGTTCAACTTTTGGAGGTCAATGATAAATGCAAAAGGAACACAGTATAGCATTGATGCATTCTTGAACTCTATCAAGTTTGAACATGCGAAACTTGATGAGTTTTGGGCTTACAAAGTTGCAGAATATGGAGATGCAAGAACTCCTACATATCCTGAGCTAAAACTTCAGGCAAATGATTGCACTCTAAAACATACTCGTCTTTTCTTTGAAGATACTTCAAGTTTAGTAGAAGCACCATCTACATACATATCAATCCTACCAACTGATGAGAATAGATGGTATTCAATGAGTGACTTGAATACTTCACTTAAGTTTGAACCGGAAGTAAGAACTCATACTCTTATAGTCACTAATGTTGATACTATGATTGAACTACCTAAAGCTGATGCTTATGTGGTTATTAGCAAACCGTCACCAGTTGCTAGTGTTGTCTTTCATACTCAATCAGTCGTATCATGTGACACTGCTGGCATATATGAGTTCCAATTGCTTGTTCCTGCTAAACCTAAGTTCTCACCAATCAAACTATTTGACTATGTTGACAGAGCGTTGATTGAAGACATCACGACTTGGCATCCAGCATTTGACAATCATACTGCTATTGCAATGGAAGTCATCAATGTAGTCTCTAAGAAAGACCCTGCTTTCTACAACTATTCAACGCTAACCGTCAAGAACCCTAACTATGACCCACAGAAGTCATGGGGTGATAGAGAAGTGGGTAGAACATGGTGGGACCAAACCTTACTTGAGTATGTTCCTTATTATGACAAAGTCATCTTTCCAACTTTTGAAGAACGTCTTGGACGTTGGGGAAGTATGGCAGAGTATTCATCAATCAACTTGTATGAATGGGTCAAGTCGTCAATTCCTCCTAGCGAATATGATACTCGTTCTGCTATTGACCAGTTATCAGCAGATGTTGCTCTTGAAGATAAGAAGACAGGTAAAGCCGCTCGTAAGCAATCGTACAAAAGAACGAGAACTTGGGAAGCAAGACCTATTGCATGGTCATATGTTCCAACTCCACCTGAGACCCAAGATGTTCAACTGTTTCAAGCAGGTACAACCCGTTTGAC
>Ga0172373_10003288_pt1 | contig 23784 bp, 24 predicted proteins | sample Lak10m_2_FD_114546 | JGI IMG/M metagenome (GOLD analysis project Ga0172373, IMG submission 114546) | Freshwater microbial communities from Kabuno Bay, South-Kivu, Congo - kab_092012_10m | ecosystem: Environmental > Aquatic > Freshwater > Lake | place: Democratic Republic of the Congo...
GCTGAAGCGCGGCCGAAGCCGCGCCCCGTGCTTAACCACCCAGCTTCGCGCCAGGGGTGTAGGTTGGCGACGTCGCGCACCAACCAAGATGATCGCAGTAGCGCGGCGAGCTCAGAACAGCGAAGTGAATCACTGCTGCGATCGCCACCACACCTGCCGCGCCGAGGAACCCGACACGACGAGCGTCAATCACCATCCACATTTTATGCATATCGAACATTCTCCTTTCTTTAGCTCCAGATCTCAGGAAATTCCGTCAACCCGGAACATCCTTCAGAAGAAGCGCCAGTCGGGCGGAACCACTTGTCCGGTAAAGACAAGCGGCCGCCACAACCAAACGAGGACATGCGCACCCATGGAAGCGAAAACGGAGAAAGCCCATCCCTGGACCACCAAGTTGTGGACTTCCTTCGCCTGAGCTTCCGTCAGGCGCGTTCTAGTGTCGGCCATTAGCAAACCTCCGACTTGGCCTTGCGGCCATTACCGCGTCCACCCGCGCGGCAGGGACGGCAGAGGCGGAATTCCGCCCAAGCCTTCTTGTCATCGGAGACGTGCCGACAGCGGTGACCGCGGTCCGTTCGCAGACAAGATTCGTGATGGCGAAGGGGTGTCATGCCATGACCTCCGCCAAAGTTTTTTGCACGCGCTCTGCCGTCACGCGCGGCTCTGCCGCATCGCGCGCGGCGCGTTCAACTTGTTCACGCAGCCGCTTAGCTGCGGAAATGCGGAGCAGGAAGGGTTCCTGTTCCACCCGTTCATCCAATAGCGCGACAGCTGCCGCATCCCAGGGTTCGGCAGCACGCACCGGCGTTGGTTCAACACGATCAAGATCAGTGCCGAGCGGCAGGATATGAAACAACGCGTCAAACAAGGCGTTGCAATATTCCTGGATGACATAAGTAGCACCGGCATAACCCATGAACGGCGTGCCGGTAGCGCGGCGGATGATGGCGCCGGGGAAACTCGCTGGGATATACATGGCGCGGCTTTTGATTTCCGCCGCATACATGCGTTCATTATAGGAACCGAACAGCACCAAGGGCGGTGTCTTTCGCAAAGCATCACGCACCGCCGCATTATCGGGCTTCTGCCCTGCCTTGCGCGAAAAGGCGAAAGCACAGGGAATACCCATTTCATCATGCAAGAAGCGCTGTAATCCGCGCGCATAGGTATCAGTCGCAACCACCGCGAAGGAAGCGGAGGCGTAGAAATCCTGCGTCACACTCCGCCACAAATCCCAAAGCGGCTTCACCGTGGTGTGTTTTTCGCGTTCGATGAAGGGTTCCGGGTCCAGCCCAGTCAATTCGCCAAGCTTGCGGAGGAAATTTGTCGTCGCGAAAAGCCCAATCGGTGCCTGCAGATAGGGCCGATCCAGCTCCTCGCAAAGCTTGCGACCGAATTCGCGATACATGCAGATATTCACATCCGCATCAGGCAGTTTCGCGATGTCTTCCACATGGCTGCCCAGCGGGAAGACCAGATTGATCTCACAGCCAATGCCCTCGACCAGGCGGCGAATCTCGGCCAGGTCCGATGGCATATTGAAGGTGCCATAGATGGGGCCGATGATATTCACGCGCGGCTTTTCGCCTTCCTTGCGCGTGCGGGGCTTCGGCTTGCGACCGCGTGAGCCGAATTCGCTCCAAAGCCACATGATGGCACGATCAGCGGCCTGCCACTGATCCTCATCAATCGTGCGGCAGATGAAGCGCTGCAGATTGCTGCCCTGCGGTGTGACGCCACCACCGATCATCTCAGCGATGGAACCTGTCACCACCACGGCGGGCAATTCAGCATCCTGTGTGGCGGCAGCGCGCTTCAAGGCGCCCTCGGTGCCGTTCTGGGAGAGTGAATCCTCATCCAGACCCGTCACCACAATCGGCAATTCATGCGGCGGCAGCGCATCCGTGTAATGCAGCACCGCCGTCACCGGCAGGTTTTCGCAACCGACTGGCCCATCAATCACAACCCGCAGGCCACGCACTGCCGAGAAAGCATAGATCGCCCCCCAGTAGCCGCCGGCGCGATCATGATCGAGAACGAGCATGCTCAGCTCCCCACCGCTTCTTCAGCCTTGGCCTTGGCGGCGCGCAGTTTGCGCTGACGCTCGCGAAAACCTGGGGGATCGCTTGGCTTGTCGCGGAACCCATAGCCCGCGCCATCCGGCGTGCCGACACCTTCAAAGAAGGAAACCATGCGCGAAAAACGTTCACGCCCATTGGTCTGCGCCGCCACAATGCCTGCCATGGAAGCGGCACCAGCCGGGCCAAAAAGCGGCCGGGCGGAAACCATATTCGTGAAGTAAAGCGCGGGCGTGCCCATCTCCTTGGCCTGCTGCACCAAGGGTGTTGTGCCAAGCGCCAAATCAGGCCGCGCATCCTTCATCGCGGCAATGTCCTGTTCCAGGCTCGCGCGATACTGCACATGGCAACCATGCGCTTCGAGCCATTCGCGATCCGCAGCACTCCATTCCGTGCGCGGTGCGGCGGTGCCAACATAAGGCACTTCAGCGCCGGCTTCGATCAGCAGGCGCGCCACCAGCAATTCCGAACCTTCATAGCCAGAAACCGTTATGCGCGCCTTGACTGGATTGCCGGCGAGCGCACCACGAATGGCAGGCAAGGCGCGCGTCTTGGCGGCTTCGATATCGGATGGCTTCACGCCTGCCGCCGCACCAATCGCAGAGAGCCAGGCATCCGTGCCTTCCACACCCACCGGCGCAGAACCCACCACCGGGCGACCCGCCGCGCGGAATTCGCGAATGCTCGCGGTATAGAAGGGATGCACGGCAGCAACGGCAACACTATCAAGCGCCGCATAAAGATCACGCCATTCACGCGCCGGGGTTTGCGGCGCAAGCGTCAGCCCCATGGGCTGGATCAACGCACCAATTCCTGGCGGATCGGCGGGGAACAACTCGCCAATCACCGCGATGCTGCGTTGATCCAGTGCATAATCGCGCGGCCTGGCTACCGGACCTGCCTCAGCCTCATTGCGAGCGTAGCGCAGCATGGCGCCGGCCAGCACATCCTTGGCTTCTGCATGGGTCGGCACGCCAAAGCCCGGCACATCTATGCCAATCACACGTACGCCATTGATCTGCTTCGGCAATAGATCAAGCGGCACACCAGATGCCGTTGGCACACATAGATTGGTGACGATGACCGCGTCATAATCCTCTGGCTTCGCCAGGGCATAGACTGCGTCGCGAATATCTTCAAAAAGCTTGCCGGTGACAAGGGTTTCCGAATTGAACGGCACGTAACCCACGGTGCGACGCGCGCCATAGAAATGGCTGGTAAAGGTCAAGCCATAGACGCAGCAGGCACTCCCGGAAAGGATCGTCGCCACACGACGCATCCGCAAACCAACACGCAAGGACCCAAAAGCCGGGCACATGGATTGCGGCTGGTCATGTGGCCCGCGCGGGTAATCCGCTGCGAGCTTATCCATCACCTCGGACTTGCCCGCAGCACGTGCGGCAGCATCCAGTGTTTCCCGCCCGCCATGGCAGGCAGCGCCTTCAGCGGCGGCAGGCGGCGATACGGGCGGGAGTGTGTCCATGCCCTCAGACGCCCTCATACACCACTTCAAGGGATGGCTTGTTCAGCACTTCTGCCGCGCACATGTCTTCCATGGTGGCGGGGTTCAGCACTACACCACGGCCCACGGCTTCGCCCTTGAACAGGCCAAGCAGATTTTCCTGGCTGAGCGGATTCGGGCGCAGCGGTGGCGCTTCCGCGACTTGCAGCGCGAGCTGTTCAAACACCGAAGCCCAGCGCCCGCCAGGCTTGCCGATGATTTCATAATTCGCGGATTTGCGCCGGATATCCTCATCCGCCGGAATGGCGGCCAGCACGGGAATGCCGGCTTCAGCCGCAAAGGCATGGGCTTCGCCGGTGCCATCATCCTTGTTGATGACCATGCCGGCCACACCGACATTGCCGCCAAGCTTGCGGAAATATTCAACGGCGGAGCAGACATTGTTCGCGACATAAAGCGATTGCAGGTCATTTGACCCGACCACAATCACCTTCTGGCACATGTCACGCGCAATCGGCAGACCAAAGCCACCGCAGACCACATCGCCCAGGAAGTCGAGCAGGACATAGTCGAAATCCCATTGATGGAAGCCGAGTTTTTCCAGCAATTCGAAACCATGGATGATGCCGCGCCCACCGCAGCCACGGCCCACTTCCGGGCCACCCAATTCCATGGCGAAAACACCATCGCGCTTGAAGCAGACATCGCCGATGGCAACAGCCTCACCGGCGGCTTTCTTCTTTGATGATGTTTCAATGATGGTCGGGCAGGAACGCCCACCAAACAGCAGCGATGTCGTATCGCTTTTCGGGTCGCAACCGATCAACAAAACGCGCTTGCCCTGCTGCGCCATCATGTAGCTGAGGTTCGCGAGGGTGAAGGATTTGCCGATGCCGCCCTTGCCGTAGATGGCGATGATTTGGGTTTTCTTAGCCGCCGGCGATGTCAGCACCCCATCAGGCGGCGTGGATGCTTCAGCGCGCAGCGCGTTATGCATCGCATTCATGGATGGACCGTTTGGCTTCCCCGGGACAGCGTTCATTTGTTGTTTCTCCAGTCCAGAACCATTTTGAGGCAGGCAGGATCTTCAAAAGCCTGGCGATAGGCTTCCGGCGCCGCATCCGCCGAGGCGCGATGCGTAATCAAGCCGGAAAGGGAAAGACGACGCGCTGCGATCAGCGCATTCACCACCTCCAGATCCGGCTGTTTCCATTCTGCGGCGATGGCGATGCGTGCTTCACGCATGAAGGCCGGCGGGAAGGTGAAGGAAAGCGGCGCGCTGTAGAAACCAGCCAGCGTCACCACGCCACCTGGGGCAAGCCGCGCAATCAAGGCATCCAGCAAAGCGGCATCGCCGCTCACGTCACAAATCGCGCGATAATCGCGCCGCGTATCTTCTGCCGGATCAATAACCAAATAACCATTCGCGCCATCGCGCCGCGCGGGATTGCTTTCCCACACGATCGGCGCGGGATGGCCGGCGGCGATGATGATGCGCGCCAGCAAGCGCCCCAGCACACCATGACCGATGATCAATTCCGGAATGGCCGCATTTGGCAGCGCCATGGCGTGATGCGCAGTGGCGGCGAGCGCCAAAAGCACGGCATCTGCACCAAGCGCGGGATCAACCGGTGTGACACGCGCGCCAGCCACCACAAGCCGCGCGGCAGCGCCACCAAATAATCCGCGAATATCGCCAAAGCAGCGCGCACCAGGGACGAAAACCGCCTCACCTGGCTGCCGGCCCGCAGCAGCACCGGCCTGCACCACGCGCCCAACGGATTCGTAACCCGGCACCAGCGGATACCCCATGCCAGGGAAGGATGGCATGCGCCCGGACCAGAGAAGACGTTCTGTTCCAGTACTGATGCCGCTCCAATCAATGTCCACGACTACATCCTCTGCGCCTGGCGGCGTCAGTTGCAGGCGCGAAAGCGAAAGCTTTTCGGGGGCGCTCAGCAGGATGGCGAGTGTTTCCACTCCGGGATCTCCCAATCGGGTTTTGTAACTCTAATGTGACGCGCATAACTGTCAAGTCAAAATGACACTAAACGCGTCAATCTGCCTCAGCCTGCATCACACGCGTCAGCAAGGGGGTGTCGGTCGGCAGCAGCCGGGGCGCGGTGAAGCCTGTAGCGGTCAGCATCGCGGCCAGCTCATCCGGGCGGCGCGGGCGGCCGCGGCCCATGGCCAACAGGTAAAAGCCGAAATAGGCGCCGCCCATGGGCTCAGCGCCCGCAGTGCCGGCCATGGGCTCGGCAATCAGCACGCGCCCGCCTTTGGGCAAAGCGTCGCGCACGCGGCCAAGCAGGGCCTGCACCACATCATCATCATGATCGTGCAGCACGCGCACCAGGCTGATGATATCGGCGCCGAGCGGCAGGGAATCGGTGGAGAAATCGCCGCCCATCGCCATGGCGCGGTCCGCCAGCCCTTCGCGGGCAAAGCGCTGCCGCCCCTGTTCGGCCACGGCCGGCAGGTCAAACAACAGCAAATCAAGGCCGGGATTGGCCTTGCCAACTGCGGTCAGAAAGGCGCCACTGCCGCCGCCGACATCCATCAGGCGCCGATGCGCGCCAAAGCGGTAGGCGGCCAGAACCTCCTGCGCGACCATGGGCTGGCTTGCCGCCATCAGCGCCGTGTAATCGGCCACTTTCTCGCCCGGCAGGGCATCCGGCTGCGCGGCACCGGCATAGGCCCAGTATCGCGCCAGCGCCGTGCCGCCCCTTTCGCGGCGCAGCAGCGCCACCGGGTCCGCCAGATCGGCGTAGAGCATCGCATGGTGTTCCACCATGGCGGCGATGCCGGGATTGCCGATCATGGCCGCACCCAATTCGCCCAGCGCCCAGGCGCCATCCGCGCGCCGACGCACGAGCCGGAGCGATTCGGCTGCCACCAACAGGCGATTCATCGCTTCAGGCGCCAGCCCGAGTCGCGCCGCCAGCTTATGTTCTTCCGCCGGGGCTTCATGCAGCGCTTCAAACAGCTTCAGCCGCACACAAGCGGCCAGCACTTGCGAATAGACAAAGCCAGCGCAGAGATCGAACAACTCCCGCGCGCGGCGGCGTGCCAGCGGGCGGGTCAGCGGGAAACGCGCGGCCCAGGCACGGAAACTTGGGCGCGCCGTGAGGGATTCGCGCCAAGCGGTGAAGCGATCCGCCCAGGATGCCCCCCCTTCCCGATCCGCCCTTTGCGGGGGCAGCGGCATGGCCCGCGCCATGGTTCAGGCCACGGCCAGCTTACGCGGCAAAAGCCGGCCCACTTCTTCCAACATGGCGGCGCGCAACAAGGTGCGACCCGGGCAAGCGGGAATCGCCTCCACCGCTGCATTGGCGAGCGTTTTGAGCCGCGCCACCGCGCCATCCAAACCCAATTGCAACACGGCCGATGGCCGCCCCAAAGCCTGGTCGCGCCCAACGGGCTTGCCGATGCTCGCTTCATCTTCCACGGCATCGCGCAAATCATCAGCGACCTGGAACGCCTCACCGAGGCGATCCCCCAGCAAGCGCCAGGCTTCGGCATCGGCAACACCCGCAGCGGCAGCACCGGCAACGGAGGCAGCGGCGAAAAGCGCCCCGGTCTTTTGCCGTTGATATTCAGAAAGATCGGCGCGCGGTTCACATTCCCATGCCTGACCGGCGACTATGCCGAAGGGCACGCCCACCCCATCGCCAATCGCATTGATCACCGGGCCAAGCCGTTCCGGCGCAGCGCAGCCGGCGCGCGCAACAGTCTGGAACGCCAGCACAATCAGCCCATCCCCCGCGAGGACGGCCAGCGGCTCACCATAGGCGCGATGCACGGAAGGCCGGCCGCGGCGCATATCGGCATCGTCAAAGCAGGGCAGATCATCATGCACCAGGCTGGCGCAATGCAGCAGTTCAATCGCGGCGGCGGCAGCGCTGGCGAGCCTTGGCTGGTCATCGCCACAGGCCGCGGCAACAGCAAGCGTCAGGCGTGGGCGGATGCGCGCCCCTTTCGGGAAAACCGCGTGACGCATCGCGGCGGCAAGGCGGGGCGGGGCACCGCTCGCCTCGGCGGAGAGCACCGCGTCAGCGAGGCTGCTCTCAATACGGGCCAAGGCGTCCATGCGGGACCTCCCGAGGGGTGGCGCGAGCGGATCGCGGCAGCCCTATGTATGTTGTCTTAGACGGTTTTTATTGTCGTGTTATCTTGACACTTATGTCAAGGCTTTTCACGCCCGCGCGGCAAAACGGGTTTCGCGGTCCATCCGGTCCATCAATTCCAAGGCCCAAACCAGCCTTTCGCCATAGCCGGCGCCAAGCGGCGGGCCTTCCAGCGCGGGGGCAGTGCGCACCGCATCCACCAGAAAGCGCGTGGCCGGGGATGGTGCTTCATCCGCGCCATCCTGCTGTGCGGCGAGCGCACCAGCCGCACGTGCCAAAAGCCAAGCCTTGCGCCGCCCCGAAACCACCGCGCGACGAGAGATGGAATCAAGCCCCTGGCGTTCCACCTCTCGGCCGATTTCCGCATAAACAAGGCGGGCGGCGCCAATGCCTGGGCGGCAATCCCAGGGGAGCAGCGCAATGCCTGGCCAGGCGCGGCGATAATGCGCTTCCGCCGCGCCCAAAAGCCGTGCGACAACACCGCCAAGGGCTGGCGAAAAGGCTGGGTTGGCGATCAACCCCTCCGCTGAAAGCCCTTCTTCACGCAGCCAGGCAAGCGGCAGATAAACGCGCCCGGCCTTGGCATCTTCGCCGACGTCTCGGGCGATATTGGTAAGCTGCATGGCAAGGCCAAGATCACAGGCACGCGCAATCGCTTCCGGTGAACGCACACCCATCAACAATGTCATCATCGCGCCAACGGTCGCGGCGACGCGCGCGGCATAGGCTTCCAGCGCGGCGATATCCTCATAAAAGCGGCCCTCGGCATCCCAGGCGAAGCCTTCGAGCAAGGCCGCCGGCAAGGCGCGCGGCACGCCATATTGCGCAACCACGGCCGCAAAAGCGCGATCCGCCACATGATTCCAGGGGCGCGCGGCATAGGCGCCATCAAGGCGTTGATGCAGCAGTGCCAGTGAGGCCGCCGGATCATCGCTCATGTCAATCGCGTCATCGGCCACGCGGCAAAAGGCGTAAAGCGCGGCGGCGGGGGCTGCGATACGGCGCGGCAGAAGAAAGGATGCGGCGCGAAAGCTTTTCGAACCACCCGCCAATAGCTTGTTGCAGGCGGCGAGATCCTCAGCCGAAATGCCGTTTAATCCGGACATGCGCATCCCCGTATTTTCTTTGCTTCAATCATAATTGGCCATCCGGCGGCGAAAGCGTCGCGCCCCAAGTGCCACCCCAACAGCGACAATCGGGATGGCGACGCTGGTGACGATTTCCTCACGCAGCGAAACGCCCGATGTGACCAAACCCCTGGCGAGATAGGCCACCAGCCCAACCACATAATAGGTGATGGCAGCAATCGAAAAACCTTCCACTGCCTGTTGCAGACGCACCTGCTGACGCGCGCGCCGTTCCATGGAGGCGAGCAAGGCCTGGTTTTGCCTCTCCCGCGTGATATCAACACGGGTCGAGAGAAGCTGTGTTGCACGCGCCACGCGTTGGGAGAGCATTTCCTGCCGTGTGGCCACGGCCTGGCAAGTATTCATGGCCGGTGCCAGACGACGTTCGGTAAACTCACCGAAGGTCTGCATGCCTTCCATGCGGGTTTCGCGCAATTCCTGGATGCGGTTGCGCACCAATTCGTGATAGGCGGCAGCAGCAGAAAAGCGGAAACGATGGCGCGATTCGCGGCTTTCCGCTTCGGCGGCCATGCGCGTCAGGCGTTGTAGCAACAGCGGTTCATCAGCTTCCTGCGCTTCCACCAGTGCCGCGCTGATTTCCGCCAATTCGCGTTCCTGCGCGCCGATCTGCGGTGCGACTTCCTGCGCGACAGGCAGCGCCAGCAGCGCCATGATGCGATAGGTTTCCATCTCCAGCAGGCGCTGCGAAAGCCGGCCCGCCTGATAGGGCGACATGCCACCATCATAAATCAGGAAACGGCTGAACCCATCATCCTGGATACGGAAATCGGTGAAGGCATGCGCCTGCCCGCCGGCGAGCGGACCACCCACCAGCATATGGTCACGAAAATACCGCCGCGAGATTTCGCTGATGGCAAGGGGCACATCCTTGGAAGAAAGCAGCGTGACATGCGCCGCCGCAATCACCTGGCCGGGGAGCGCCTTGAGCCAATCCACCGGCAATGCGTGGATGGCGGCTGCGGAAAATGGTTCAGGTTCGGCCCCTGCAACCACCACCATGAAACGGCTGAATTCGCCATGTCTTTCCCATTTCAGGCGAAAGGGTCCGAAATCCGCGCTGTAATGATTTGCCCCTGGCGCTGGCGGTGGAATCGAAAAGGGCTGCGCCAGCGCTGAAAGCGCGGCCCAAGAAGCATCGCGCGCTTCATCCGCCGCCGGCAGCAGCGCGATTTGCGAAACGCGGCACGGAGAAAACAATATCTCCGGTGGGCGCGCATGCACCTCATCATTGAGTTCCATGCGCTTGGCATAGGATGGGGGGAGCACGTTATCGAAGCTCATGCCGCCGCCCCGGTGACATTTTGAGCGAGGCAGGACCATTCCTTCAGCAGCGTATCGGCAACGCGCTGCGGCGCTTCCTCATGCGCCAAATGACCAAGCCCTTCGAGTGTGATGATGCGCGCAGCAGGCAGAATGGCCTGGATGCGCCGCGCCTGCATGGGCGGCACGGCGCGATCGCGGCTGCCGACCATCAAGAAAAGTGCCGGCGCAAGGCGCGGCAGATCGCGCAGTAACGGGCGCAATTCCCATTGCGCCATCATCATAAGCGCCGCGCGAATATGCCCTGGATAGCTGAAAAGCCGCGTATATAATTCCACGCCGCGCGGGCCGATATCAGACCCTGTATCGCGCAGCAGCCTGCCCGCCACTTCCTGTTTGGATGCCCGCCATGCACATAGCTTGGAAACGAACGGCAGCCCCACCATGACACGCGCCGCGCGGGTGAAAAACGCTGCATGTTCATCGCCGAGCGGCAACAGCGCACCATTCAGGCTGAAGATGGCACGCGGCGCGATCTTGCCATCCAAGGCCATACGCAGCGCAATCGCTGCTCCTGCGGAATGACCAAGTACAAGATCGGGTGACACTTGAAGCTGCTTCAACAGCGCATGCAGCGCCTCCGAAAAACCTGGCAGCGAAACACGCGCCTGCGGCAGGCTGGTCGAAAAACCATGCCCCGGCAGATCGGGCGCAATCAGGGTGAAATGCGGTGCCAGAATCGGCGCCAATTCGCACCAGCTATGGGTGGATGCCGCCGTGCCATGCAGCAACAACAAGCAAGGCCCCTGCCCCATGCGCTGCACATGCCAAGTCAGCCCGCCGGCGTCGACAAATGCACTCGATTGCCGGTTGGGCCAATCCCGCCCATCCCTTTCCCAAATCGGCGAGTCTGCGGCTGCTGCCATGGCATCAAGGCCCAACCACTGGCATGCGCGAGGCATTACGCACGGCCGCCGACATGCGTGCGGCATCCGCAAAGGGCAGCGGCACATAGCGCGCACCCATGGCGGAAGCGAGGTCTCGTGAAAAAGGCTGCGGCCGTGGCGCGGTATCAATCAGCAGGGAGGAAATGCCAGAAATCTTGAACAGCCGCGCCACATCAAGCGCTTCCGCTTCCGCCGTGGCGCGCCCGCCCATGCCATCACGCGCAACATTGGCGCGGCCATCCGTGAGTGCCACGATCACCGGCGTTTGCCCGCGCTTTCGGCTGGCTTCCGCCATGGCAAAGCCGGCGGCGATTCCGGCCGAGAGCGGCGTACCACCACCACCAGGCAAAGCCGCCAGGCTTCGCTTGGCGCGCACCAGGGAATGTGTCGGTTCCAGCAATACCTCGGCGCCCCGACCACGGAAGGCAATCACGGCGACACGATCACGCCGCACATAACAATCCGAGAGCAGCAATTCCACCGCGCCCTTCGCTTCCGCAAGCCGATGCAAGGCCGCCGAACCCGACGCATCCACAAGGAAAATCGTGGTAGTTTCGCTATTCTGCTTGTAGCGCCGGATGCGCACATCTTCACGTCTGATATGCACCAGCGCCGCGTGATGCGGCTTTTCGCGCCGGCGATATTCTTGCCAGGGTGCAGCGACTCGTAGCGTTTCCACCAAGGCCAAACGCAGCCCCGCGCGCCAGGCTGCAGGACGTGCGCCAATGGGCCTGCCGCGCTGCGCGGAGCGGCGCATCATGCCGGATTTGCCTGATTGCGCGGCTTGCCGCGCCATCTGCCGCGCTGCCACGCCAAGCCCGGCCAGCAAGCCTCGCGGAAGGTTCGCCTGCGCCGCTGCAAGAACAAGATCTTCCAATGAAGGTTGATCCTGGCTTTGGGTCTGATCGGCTTGGGTGTTTTCCTGTTGTTGCTGCTCTGGCGCTGGGGGTTGTTCCTCTGCGGGTGCCTCTGGCATTTGGCGCGCGCGCGGCGCCAGCACCAATCGCGCGGCGAGCGCGGCATCTTCCGCAGTAACCTCTGTGCGCCCAGCCAGGGCCGCTGCGGCACGGGCACAACGCAGCGCGAAAACCGGCGCACGCAACGAAAGGATACCAAGCGCCAAAGCCGCCGCACAAAAGGCTTGCGGTAAATCCGGCGGTATCCTGACATGCGCAACTAGCTGTCGCGCGGCCTGAATATCATCCCGATGCGGCGTGACGGATTTCACCCGCTTCGCGCTTTGCTGGGGGAAGCTCACATGGAATGCCAAGCGATCAGCCAGCGCTTCCGCCACCTGTTCTTCTTCCGATGCGCCTTCATCCAAGGCAATGACGGCAAAGCGTGTTGCCTCGGCGAAGGCTACCCCTTCCCGCGCGACATTGACCGCACCTTGATCCAGCACCGCTGCAATGCGCGCGATGGTCTGGCCTTCCACCCGTTCCGCCATGGGAAGAATGACAACGCCGCCATCACTTTCCGCGAGCAAACCCCGTTGTGCGATGGGCCGCCCGCTGCTGAGGCTTGCGGTGAGATCAAGACCACCCAGCAGACGGCTATCCGCAATGCCCATCGGCACACGCCGCCACGGCGCGCCCTGCGGCAGTATTTTGCGCAGTGCTTCCAGCCAATCATCCCTGAGCGGATCAGCAGGCCCGCGCACCACCACGCCGCCCAACCCATTTGGGTCAACCGCAAGCAGCGTCACCACCTGGAAGGCCATCGCAGTTGCGGTGTCTTCCTGGTTTTTGGTGTCTGCTGCCTGCGGCGCTTTCGTCATGACCCGAATACGTCTTCGAGCGCCTTTTCCACCCGCGTCGTCGCAACAGCCTCATCCAACGGGTTACGGCGCAGCCGATGACGCAAGGCAGAAGGCGCAATACGGCGCAGATGATCCTTGGTGACTTCGCGTTCGCCTTCCAGCGCAGCCAGCGCACGCGCTGCCCTGACGAGCGTAAGCTCACCACGCAAACCATCAGTGCCGAGCGCCATGCACAATGTCGCCGCCTGTTCAATCGTACCAAGCGGCAGCGTGACTGAGGACAGGCGCTTCCGCCCTGCCAAAATAGCGTCCCGCGTTTGTGCCTCTTCCTTGGACCAATGCTTGATGAAGCCTATAGCATCGCGGTCATAAGCATCGCGCCGGCACACAACTTCCACCCGGCTGGCGAGGTCCTTCGGTGTGCTGACTTCAACCGAAAGCCCGAACCGGTCGAGCAATTGCGGACGCAATTCGCCTTCTTCCGGATTGCCACTGCCAATCAGCACAAAGCGCGCGGGATGGCGAAGGCTGATGCCCTCACGCTCCACCACATTCTCACCGGATGCGGCGACATCGAGCAGAAGATCAACCAAGTGATCTTCCAGCAGATTCACCTCATCAATATAGAGAAACCCGCGATGCGCGGCGGCGAGTAGCCCCGGTTCAAAGGCTTTCACGCCCTGCGCCAAGGCCCTTTCGATATCGAGGGCGCCGGCCAGGCGATCCTCTGTTGTGCCGAGCGGCAAATCAACGACGGGTACGGGTACCATGCGCTTTTCTGGCTTACGTCCCTTGACCAGACTGCCACAATGGGAACAGCCTGATTGCGGCGCGGCAGGATCACAGGCGAAGGGACAACCGGCAACGACAGGCATTTCTGGCAGCAGCGCCGCCAATGAACGCACGGCGGTGGATTTGCCCGTGCCGCGATCCCCAAATACCAGGACGCCACCAATGCTTGGATCAACGGCGGCAATCATCAGGGCAAGCTTCATTTCCTCCTGCCCGACGATGGCGCTGAAGGGATAGGCGTTGCGCGCAGCCGGCGCGGCTAAGCGGCTTGTTTTGTCCGATGGCGCGCGTGGCGCTTGGCGACGCGAAACCTGCCCTTCCTGGCCAGGCCGCGTGGCTGGCCGGAAGCTGGTGAGTGCACCATCCATTACGCGGCCCGCCGCAAGCGGAATTGCGACCAAACCTGTTCAAGCGATTGGACCAGGTGATCCATATCGGCATCCGAATGCACAGGCGATGGCGTGATGCGGAGCCTCTCCGTCCCGCGCGGTACGGTTGGATAATTGATCGGCTGCACGTAAATCCCGTGCTCATCCAACAGCGTATCGCTGAGTTTCTTGCAGAGCGTCGGATCACCCACCATTACCGGTACGATATGGCTGAGATTATCCAGATGCGGCACACCAATCGCGTCCAAGCGCTGCCGCAAGGTGGCGGCGCGTTCATGCAGCCTTTCCCGTTCATCATTGCTCTGCCGCAAATGACGAATGGCAGCACGCGCACCGGCCGCGATGGCTGGCGGTAGAGCCGTTGAGAAGATGAAGCCGGATGCGAAGGAACGCACAAAATCACACATGGCCGTGCTGCCAGCGATATAGCCACCAATGACACCGAATGCCTTGGCGAGTGTGCCTTCAATGACCGTCACACGGTCCGCGACACCATCACGTTGCGTGATACCACCACCATTTGCGCCATAAAGGCCGACCGCATGCACTTCATCGCAATAGGTCATGGCACCATGATCGTCGGCAACATCGCAGATATCGCTGATCGGCGCGATATCGCCATCCATGGAATAGACGCTTTCGAAGGCCACCAATTTCGGCGCTGATTTCGGAAGCTCCGCCAATACACGCCGCAAATCCGCAACGTCATTATGCCTAAACAGAACGCGCTTGGCCTTGCTGTGGCGCATACCCTCAATCATGGAAGCGTGGTTCATTTCATCAGAGACGATGATGCACCCTGGCAGCTTTGAACCCAGCGTCGAAAGCGATGCCCAATTCGACATATAGCCTGAATTGAACAGCAGCGCCGCTTCGCGGCCATGCAGCGAAGCGAGGTCTTTTTCCAATAAAACATGCTCATGATTGGTGCCCGAGATGTTGCGCGTACCGCCCGCACCTGCCCCGCAGCGATCCAGCGCTTCATGCATGGCATTGAGCACATCAGGGTGCTGACCCATGCCGAGATAATCATTCGAACACCAAACAGTCACTTCATCGCGCACGCCCTTGTCGTGCCGGGTGGCGCGTGGAAATTGTCCGCGGCGTCGTTCGAGATCGGCGAAGACCCGGTACCGGCCTTCACGGCGAAGACTATCAAGCTGACCTTGGAAGAATTCTTCGTAATTCATGTCACACTCTCCTTGCCCAGAATGATGTTCCAGGTCTTGCGATTGCGCGAAGGTCGCTTTCGGCCGGATTTGCCGAAACAAGGCCCCTCGCCATGCCTTGGGTGATCTGCTTCATGCGCCATGCCTCAGCGCATAATCTTCGAGCTCTGCCTGTATGCCGCGCATATCAAGCAGGCGTCCCGTGATGGTAATGCCTGTCCGTGTCGTCTCCGGCACTGCGTCCCGCCGCAGATGCATGGTGCCATCCGCAAAATCGAGCGAAAGCCAGCCCTCTGGCGCGCGAATGGAACCACGCAAACTTTCAACCGAACCGAAAGCGCCAGCGGTGATGCGTGTGAGCAAGGCATTCAAGGGGCGCGTATCAAAGGGACCATTCCTATCGGTGGACCAGCTTCCGGTTTGCGCTGGTGATTCCTGATCCTTGAGGCCCCAGCGCCACAGCGCCTCAAGCGGCAGGGGCAGCATCAAGAACCAATGCTCAATCACAGCCAGGGAGGCCATTGTGGCCACCAGCATGAACCCTGTCGCCTGATGCGCATCGGCACCAGCCGCAAAAGCCTTATGGAAAAGCAGGGCGCTCAGGATCGTGCCGAGGGTGATCGAAAAGGGGAAAAGCAAATTCATCGGCCGATGCGCGAAATAGCTGCTCATGTAGCGCAGATGCGCCGGCAAGAGCCGCTCGCCCGTATTGCGCACCCCAAGATAAAGATTGAGCTTCGCACTAAGGCGCATCAGCCAGAGAATGCCATAGGTCAGCAATCCGATCTGGTTCGGCCCCTGCGCGAAAGCGATGATAAGCAGAAAGCCCAGTCCCAGGATGAATAATTCGTGCCAAAGCACGACGCGTGTTGCGGACCAGAAGCGCCGCAACCCAGTGAATTGTGCTGGCATTTCAGAACGATTTGGCCCCGTAATCAGCCCGCCCAGAAAGCTGATCTCCACCGCGCCCCAGATCGCCAATGCCGCCACAAATGAGAGATAAGCGCCATTCGCTGTCACGTCATCGGAAGCTGCATGCAGCATCACCAGCCCAATAGCGAGCAAGCCTGCAGATGCCGCGCCAAGCGCCAGACGATGTCCCGCAAGCCTGGTGACCGCAAAAAGAATCGCACCCGTCGTCAGCCACCAAAGAAAGATGGCAATCAGGGCAGCGGTCACGCTTTCGGGCATTGCGCTTCGCCTACCACACCGGTGAGAGGCGAATTTCGCTGGGCAGCGGATGCTTGCGCGGCCGACGGAAGAACAGCTTGGCGAGGGTGGTCGCTGCAGAAAGGCTCAACCCCATCCGCCGCAGCCTGCCGCCAATACCACCCTGGCGCCGCGCTTCACTCATTTTCTCAGAGATCTGCCAGAGGCGGTCCATATCTTCCATGAAGCCCGGGCCATCCACATCGAGCGTGACGGGAAATACCTGGCGACAAATCTCCTCGGTGATCTTGAAGACCTGCCGATCATATTCGGTCGGCGTCATGCCAAGTGCCTTGTGGAATTCCGGACGGCCATGATCGCGCACATACATGGTGGCGAAAACCGCCAATTGAAAAAAGCGGCACCACAGCGCATTGACACCACTCAGCAGCTTCGGATTGGCACGCATCAGCAGCGCAAAAGCCTCGCCATGGCGGAATTCATCATTGCACCACTTCTCAAACCACAGAAAGATCGGGTGAAAACGCAATTCCGGGTGGCGTTCGAATTGGCGGAAAATGGTGATGTAGCGCGCATAGCCGATCTTCTCGCTCAAATAGGTCGCGTAGAAGATGAATTTTGGCTGGAAGTAATGATACTTCTTGGCGCGCGTCAGAAACCCAAGATCAACGCCAATCCCCAGATCCTTCAGCGCATCATTGATGAAGCCCGCATGGCGGCTTTCATCGCGTGCCATCACGGAAAACAACTCGCGCATATCCGGGTTTTTCACGCGCTTCTTGATTTCGGCGTAGAGGACACAGCCGGAAAACTCAGCCGTGACACTGCTCACCAAGAAATCTACCAGCTCTGTCTGCAGCCCCTCAGGCAAATCATCAAGCCGAAACGCGTCGAAACGCTCATCCCGGACGAAATGGCCCTTGTTCGGATCACGATGGAATTCCTCCATCAACCGGTCCCATTCAGCCCGCACTGGCTCAACATCAATCGCGTCCATTGCCGTGAAATCAGTTGTGTAGAAGCGCGGCGACAGGACCGTCTCGGTCAGCGCGAGTTCCGTCGTCTCACGCGAGAGCTTATCGCGCATGGCGTGGGTTACGGCGTTCATGCGGCCTCCTTGGGCTCAAAGCCAACATGATAAAGTTCGGTCAATTCCAGGATCGAACGGAGCTGAGTCCAATGCCGCATAAAAAACCCTGCGCGGATGATGGTGGCCGAGGTTTCGAAGCTGTATTTCTCACCAAAGGCAACCTGAGCTGGCGCGCCATGGACAATCACCTGATCTCCTGGCCGCAGCACCACATCTTCCGGCACCGCATAGGCATGAAAACTATCGAAGCTGCGTTCGATTTCGACGGTACAGGGCACATCGAAGCGCCTGCCTCGCCGCGTGTTGCTTTGTTGGGTCATTTGCCTTCCTCATTTTTTTTGAACAATATTTCTGCAAAACTCTGCACATTCGTCGCACCAAAGGCGCGCAAATCCGTCCAACGACCACTTTCCGGGTCTTGAAGAATGATGGCGCCACCCTGCAGCGCCGCCAATCTTAACGGGCTTTCAGCACCGGGATTCTCGAGGCGCCTGTCACGCGTGAAACCGCGCAAGGCGCCGCGCACAAAGCCCCCTTCACCAGGCGCAACTTCGCCAATCAGCTGCCCAGTCGTCGCATCGCGAATGGAAATGCCACCATCCATACGATCACTGAACAGGATATCTCGTGCAAAAAGCGCCTGACCTGGCTGGTGCTTGACCTGTTGCTTCTCACCTGCATTAAGGATCACCAATGCAATAAGCCCGGCAAGCATCACCCCGAGCCCGATGCCCAGATAATTCTTGCGCGGCGCTATTGCCTTGGCTGTCATCATCCTTCCCCTATGCCATCGCCGTTGCGCCATTTGGCATTTCGGCTTCGGACGTATTCTGACCACGGCTGATGGCAGCACCACCTATACTGGCGACCGCCTCACCCAAAATCCTGGCGACATCCGCGGCATCCGCTACACCACGAAGCATCGGCTTTGGCCGACCGACGCTCCATCCGGCGCAGTGGGGCCATAGGGCAATCCAGGAAATCCGATGGCTTGGCAGCAACTCCAACACAATGTCGCCATGACCATCTTTGCGATTCCGCAAATCAGCCCCGGCAATAGCGACAAAGGGGATATTGATCGTGATGGGCAAGGCAACGCCCACACGCAGCACCAAGCGCCGTGAGGTGATGGAATAAACACTTGTCTTCGCTGCCACCTTGGCAAGCAGCGTCAGAATGCCGACCGCGATGCTCCCAACCAGCAGCAATACCGCAGCTGACCCGATGGCAGCGGTCATGGAGGCACCCCCAAGCGCTGCATTCAGAATATCCCAGCCGGCCAGCACCAGAAAATACGCCATGACCCAGCGAATCAGGAATACTCGCTGGGCGATTTCAGTCCAAGCCGGCGCCCCCTGCCACAGCAAAACCTCACCTTCCGGAAGCGCTTCCGGTAGGCCCGGCACTGGTTCCAGCCCGTGTTCAGTCAGGCGTGTGGGGGCTGACCTGGTCACAGGCATGGCTCACTGCGTTCCGGCGTCGCATAGAAATGGCCACCGCCAAAATAGGCGGAGATACGATCTTCCTCCAACAAGGTGATCTGCTCGGGCTGCGCAATACCGGGCGCGGCAACGAATTGCGCGGCGGTGACGGAAATCACATTAGTCGTACCGTCATCCGTGAAGGTGCAGAGGAACATCGGCACAAGCACGCGGCGCCCGCCGGCGACTTCCGTTTCAACATAACGCAGGATGTATTCCGAACGATCCACCCAAAGATCAACGACTGTACCAGCGACTTCACCATCCAGCGTGATCACCGACTTGCCGCGTGGATCGGGATCCTCATGTGCGACATGCCAACCTGGCGCAGCGCGCAGCGGGACAATCTTTGGCTTGTGGTCGTCAAAGGCCAGATCCGGTTCATCAGCACGATCCGCATAGGCGGCGGGGCCGACACCATCACGCATTGCATCACCCGTCGGCACAAAGGCCGTGCCTGGATAGGGGTATTCCGGGATCAGATGGGCGCTCACATCGCGTTCAGGCCGCACACCTTGCACCACGGTCGCGCCCTCAGGATAATGCAGCCGGAACACCTTGGGTGGCGGCGTTTCCGGAAAACCATGCATGGTGGCGAAGGCGGGACGATCAGGCAATTCATTGATCATCGGATGGCCTTCGCGCTTACCCTCGCGCGTCAGGTAATAGATCAACCCCGCGAAGAACGCGAAGAAGAGATAGAGAGAAAGAGCAGCCGCATCCAAAAAGACCGGCGTTGCGGGTGTTGTCATGGCAATGCTCCATGTTGGTTTTGCAGCCCGGTGAGAACCGGCCGGCCTGCATGACGTTGAGGGCGTGAGGAAACAGAATCATTGGCGCGCAACAATGGGCCAACCACTGCTAGCATCATGAACAGCAGCATGATTTCAACGATATAGACACCGACATAGCCGGTGCTCGGCGCATCCAGCCCAGCGCCCAAAATGCCGGCTGATGCGAGCGAGGAAATGACATCGCGGATGACGCCGCCAAGAGCAACCGCCGCGCCACCGGCTGTGGCCGTCACCGCGCCCCAAACGCCAAGCGTCAGTCCAATCTGGCCTTCCGGCGCGGCCTGCATGCATCCCGTCAATGTTGCATGCGCAAATAGGCCAGCGCCAAAACCAATGGCGGTAGTTCCTGCCGCGAAGATGAGCGTTGATTCCAGCGGCGAGGCAAAGATCACCATCACAAAGCCAGAGATACCAACAATGGCACCGGCGCTGGCAACGCGTTGTGCATGCATGCCGCGGCCCAGCAAGGGCGCAGCGCGCAAAAAGCCCAGGACTGCACCGCTGGCGAATAGCGCGGTCAAGGCGGTTGTGGCGCCCACACTTAGCGACAGGATTTGCCCCCCATAGGGTTCCAGCAAAACATCCTGCATGCCAAAGGCGGCTGTCCCGAGCGCCGCCGCCAGCAAACGCCGATCCCATGGTCCCGCCTTCCGCAACAGCCTGAGACTCTCACGGAAGCCCGGGTCACCTGGGGCGCGACCCACCGTCAATTCCGGCCGCCTAGGTTCCTGCTTCCAGGCAGCGATCAGATTGATCACCAGCGTCGCCGCCGCCATCCCCTGCACAAGCTGGATCAGCTTGATCTGCGAGAAATCTGCAAGGAAGGCACCAAAGGCAATGGCGGAAATCACCATGCCAATCAATTGCATGAGCGACAGGAGCGTAACGACATTTGGCTGCGCTTCACGCGGCACAATATCAGTCGCCAAGGCAAGGCCAACGGTCTGCACTGTATGCATGCCGGCGCCCACCATCAGAAACGCGAGCCCCGCCGCAAGCTGAGCGACCCAAGGCGGCGCCCAAGTATCGCCCGACAGGATAATCAGGGCGAAGGGCATCATCGCGAGCCCGCCGAATTGAATGATGCTGCCGAGCCAGAGATAGGGCACGCGCCGCCACCCAAGCACTGAACGATGGGAATCGGATCGGAACCCTATCAAGGCGCGCAACGGCGCGAATAGCAGCGGCAACGCCACCATGATGGCCACCAGGCTGGCGGCTACACCCATTTCCACAATCATGACGCGATTGAGCGTGCCCACCATCAGCACGGCAGTCATGCCGCAGGAAATCTGGAACAGGGAAAGGCGCAATAGGCGCTTGATCGGCAAAGGACCGCTGCTGGCCTCGGCGACGGGCAGCACATTCACGCTGATCCCTGTCCAAAGTCGTGCCAAACGGTCATTCACCTCGCTCATTTCCGGATCAACTCCAGCGCGTGAGAGGTATAGAAGCCACGCGAAATGCGCCGATCCTGGCCGAGATTCCAGGACATGAGATGCCTTTCGCCTGTAATGCGCGCCTTGAGGCTACGCTCTGCCACGGGTTCAATCGCTGGTGCACGATCACCGCGCGGGAAAGCGCGCCCAACAAAATGCATCGCCGCAAGCAATGGCGTTTTTGGCGCAAAGGTCATCAGCATGGAACGGCGGATGCGGGGCGCGAGGCTCGCCAAGCTCCGCACCATGTCGTCCGGGTGATAATGGATCAGGCTATCCATGGCGACGAGGTGATCGAAAATCCCATATTGGCCATCCAGCATGTCACCCACTTCATGGATGATGCTGCCCTCGGGCGCCTGGCCTTCGCTACGTTCGCGTGCGATTTTGATCAGGGAGGGCGATACATCAATCGCCAAAACCTGCGCACCACGCCGCGCGGCTTCGATGGCGAAAGTGCCCGTACCACAACCCGCATCAAGAAGACGCTTGCCGGTCAAATCATCCGGGAGCCAAGCCAGAAGTGTCTGCCGCATTTCATCGCGCCCGGCACGTACCGTTGCGCGAATGCCGCTGACCGGCGCATCTGATGTCAGCCGCGCCCAGGCATCCGCGGCCGTACGATCGAAATAGGTTTCGATCTGGCTGCGGCGATGCTGATAAGTTGCGGTCTGCATCAGTCAAACCCCAACAGATCGAAAATATCGCGATCCTTCATGGGCGCCGCTTCCAGCTCATCTGCCCCGGCCCAAAGCGATTCCGCGAGGCGGATGTATTCCGCTTGCACAGCCTCCAATTCCGGCGAGCCCTCCATTTCAAAGAGCGTCGCCTTCTTCAATCGAGACCTGCGAATGACATCAAGATCAGGGAAATGCGCGAGGGTGCGCATGCCACTCGCGGCATTGAAGCGGTCAATCTGATCTGTTCCGGCACTCCGATTGCAGATCACGCCACCAAGCCGCACGGGATAGTTCTTCGACTTCGCCTTGATGGCGGCGATGATGCGGTTCATGGCGAAGATGCTGTCGAAATCATTCGCAGCAACTACCAGGCCACGTTCCGCATGCAGCAAGGGGGCAGCAAAACCACCGCAGACAACATCGCCCAAGACATCAAAGATCACCACATCCGTATCATCAAGCAGATGATGTTCCTTGAGCAGCTTCACGGTTTGCCCGACAACATAACCACCGCAGCCAGTGCCGGCTGGCGGTCCACCCGCTTCAACGCACATCACGCCATTATAGCCTTCAAAGACAAAATCCTCGGCGCGCAATTCTTCAGCGTGGAATTGCACGGATTCCAATACGTCAATGACGGTCGGGATCAGGCGCTTGGTGAGCGTAAAGGTACTGTCATGCTTCGGGTCACACCCGATTTGCAGCACCTTCTTGCCGATTTTGGAGAACGCGACCGAAAGATTTGAGGATGTCGTACTCTTGCCGATGCCACCCTTGCCATAAATGGCGAATACCTTGGCCGTCGTGCCCGACACCGCCTCATCCATATGAACCTGGACACTACCCTCGCCATCTCCCTGACGGGGGCGAGCGGTCAGGCGGGGCGGCTCTCTCATCAACACGGTCATGCCGCGACTCCTTCACTGATGCCTTCGATGCGGTCTTCAAGCTCATCACCGGCCTGACGCAGTGCGGCCAGAACATCGGCGCTGGGATTCCAGTAGCGACGTTCCTGCGCCTCAATCAGACGATTGGCGATTTTGGCGGATGCGGTGGGGTTCAGCCGTGCGATGCGGTCCCGCATTTCAGCGTCCAGCACATAAACATCCGCAAGGCGTTCATAGACCCAGGGCGCAACATGGCCCGTGGTTGCCGACCAGCCCATGGTATTCGTCACATGCGCTTCAATTTCGCGCACGCCTTCATAGCCATGCTTCAACAGGCCCTCATACCATTTCGGATTCAGCGCACGGGTGCGCGTTTCCAGCGTCACTTGTTCAGCCAGTGTCCTGATCTTGCCCTCACCGCGGGTCTGATCGCTGATGTAAATGGCGGAGGCTCTGCCACCGCGCGCGACTTGCACAGCGCGGCTTACACCACCCAGCATGTCAAAATACTGGTCAATGCTGGTCACACCAACCTCGACACTATCAAGGTTCTGGTAGGTGATCTCCACACTCGCCAAGACCTGCTGGAGCACCTTGTCGGCACGGGCTGGCTTGCCATCCATGCCATAGGCGAAGCCCTTGCGGCGGACGAAGCTTGTTGCCAATTCGTCTTCGTCATTCCAGGCGCTGTCATGGATCATGGAATTCACATGCGCGCCATAAGTGCCATCAGTATTGCCAAAAACCCGCAGCGCCGCCTGCTCCATGCTGCCGCCATGTTGCGCGATATGTTGTAGCGCGTGTTTGCGGATGAAGTTCTGCTCCGCTGGCTCCTCGGCCTGTGCGGCAAGCAGCGCTGCTTCCGCAAGCAGCTTCATTTGCAACGGCAGCAGATCACGGAAAATGCCAGATAGCGTCATCACCACATCAATGCGTGGGCGCCCCAATTCCGCGAGTGGCACCAAAGACGCACCAGCCAGACGTCCATAGCTGTCATAACGCGGTCTGGCGCCCATAAGCGCAAGCGCCTGGGCAATCGGGCCGCCCTCGGTTTTCAGATTATCCGTGCCCCACAATACCATCGCGACGGTCTCGGGCACTTGATTGCC
>Ga0172373_10003289_pt1 | contig 23783 bp, 16 predicted proteins | sample Lak10m_2_FD_114546 | JGI IMG/M metagenome (GOLD analysis project Ga0172373, IMG submission 114546) | Freshwater microbial communities from Kabuno Bay, South-Kivu, Congo - kab_092012_10m | ecosystem: Environmental > Aquatic > Freshwater > Lake | place: Democratic Republic of the Congo...
AATCTCAAAATAATGCTTTGTGAACAACAAGTAAGAAATGCCAAAAAGTGGCAAAATCAAAAATCGCAACAGGTCATTTAACCAGATATTATCAGGATATATAAACGCAAAAGAAAAGCCGGATGTGATAAAATTATAACAGAGAATGATGAAAATAAAAAAACTATAATAGCGGAATAATTTATTCTTCAGTAAAAAGGCTGTCAGCATACTGAGCAATGTGAAAAATACTAATGATCCCATAAAGACATACCACAACAGCATTTCCTTTGTATTATGATAATCAAAACTTTCCTTATCCCATAAATAAAGAGGGAAATTGGCTGAACCGCCCTGTTTGTCAATTTTTAACAGGTAATCACCCTTTTTATCATCCTCAGGTATTGGAAATAATAATTTGGGATGAATAACCGGTCGTTTTGAAAATGGAATCTTATCCCCAATTTCAGCAATTAATACGGCTTCTCCCTCCTTAATCCAGTATAAAGCGGCGCTGTCAACATGTGGACTATTAAGTTCTAATATATACGATTTATCCTTATCTTTTAAATCTGATATATTGAAGGAAATCCAAAAAAAATCTTGTGTTAAACCATGAGATGCCCTACCCTTAAATTGTACCCATTTATTTGCCTTCAATATTTTATAAGCTTCATCAGGGTGAAGTCTGTTCCGGGTTTTAAATACCTTCGTTCGGTAATTCAAAAGCATACCATTTCCAGCATCCTCTTGTGCGCCCAAGTATAAAAAACTACAAATCAATAAAAAAAAACTACATAAATATTTCATTAGAATTTGTATAAATCGAGAATTCCTATGTCGCTAAATTAATCATTAAATCAGCAATAGTATTACAATTGTGCTTTTTTTAATGTCTTGTTTAAATAAAAAATAAAAGCAACTAAAAAATATAAAATCCCAAATATAAATGCATGTTTCATTCTGTTTTTACCCTTATATTCCAACGGAAATAAGGGTTTGTCAATCAGATTTATAAAACTAATTTTTCTTAATCGCTGGAAGGAAGCTATATCAAGTAATTCTTGATTTATTTTAAGCTTTAATTCCAGCTCATCCAACCTTTTTTTTAAGTTTTCAAGTAAGATTTGATCCTCAAAATGAACCAGATTTCTGGATTGACTCTTTTTGAAGGACCATCTATTCCGGATATTTTTTATTTCTTTTTGTAAATCAGCTGAATGGCTTCGAATTGTTACCTCATCTGTATTTAATTTTCTCGCTTTATCATTTTCATAAAAATTCAATAAACTTTCAAATAATTTTTCAGGAAAATGAAAGCTAAAAAGTTCATTTTCATGATTCATTTCAATGAAATAATATGACCCCATATCTTCTATTTTACCTACCAGTAAATGTTCTTTTTGTAAGGTTTTTATAGATTTCTTGAGCAAAATATCCCTTGAAAAACCAATCAGCGGGCCATCACTCTCCTTCCATAACAAAGAAAATAAATTTTTCCCATCTAACGAGGAACATGGACTTATTAGTGCCTCTTTTAATAGAAATTCTGACTGAAGGATTAGTCGAAGATTATCTCCGTTTAATAATTTTGGAGAAGGATTTCCAGAAACGTTTATTCCCGTATAATGCAGAAGCGATGCCTCTTCCGGTTCTGCAGATTGTTTATCTATAACAAAGGTAACACGACTTTTATAAATGATCTTTTTTACATAATGGGCGTATAAAAAACCTGAAAACCCGCCAGCCAGAAAATAAATTAAGAAGCTGGTTTTATTAACTAATACCAGTTGACACCAGGCTTTCAGTGTATCTGTAATGTCCTCGATGGTATATACCCTGTTTGGTTGTGTATTCAAATGATTTTCTTTTTCTATTTAAGTTTAGGTTGTCATCTGTTTAAATACACCAGGAATAAGGACAATGTAGTCGAAATACCCAGGATTCGATCTGTAATTTTCCCCCAGTCTATTTGTTTCCTGGCCTGAATTTCAGGCTTTTCATCTGCTTTCACCTTAATAATATCACCAGTCATAACTATGAGCTCATTCCTTGACAATCCCTTTAAGGTGGACGATATCAATTCCCCTGTCAATCTGGAAATGGTTACAGTTCCATTCACTTTTGACGTTAGGATGGGACCACCAAATTGATTCAAATACCATTTTACACCATAATTACCCCTGAATCCTATTGGTAGAAAACACATGGTTGTGTCCATTCCAAATTGTTTGTAATCAGGTACTTCCATGATAATCATATTGTTATTTTCTTTTATGTAAATAGAGTCGTTATCTTGTAAAATCAGGTCATATTTTAAATCACCTGGAAATTTAAGTGCCGCATGAAGATTAAAAGGCTGTTCGAAACGTCCTTTCACATTCCTTACCAGCCTACCATGTAAATTCAATGAATTAATAGTAAGGCCTCCTGCATCCGAGATCAGATCGGAAAGAAAATAAGGTTGTTTGTCTGACTGATGGATACCATTAAGCTCAATATTACCTGATAAATAAATTATTTTGATGGCATCTTGTTTCCTTTTGCTTCTCACCATTATCTTATCTCCTGGCATTAATTCCCATGTTCTCATCTCATCTTTAAATGTAAATGAATCCGTCACCTGCGTAATGATTTTGGTAATGGCAGAACTGTTATTATTATTTGAAATCCGTAAAATTTCAACTTTTTCTAAATCTGCCCCATCTGTTATACCTCCGGAAAGGCGAAACAAATCCTGTAGTTTTAAGGAAGGATCATATTGAAATTCCTGTGGAAATTTAACCGCTCCATATATACCAACCTGGGTTGGAAAATTCAGAAAAGTTTTATCCGGTACCAATATTTTATCTCCGGATTCCAGCCAAATGTCTGAGGAAGATAATGGATAATCAAGTATTGTATCCAGGTCGATCGCCAAATAAATAGTTTGTTGGGGAGCATTGGGATTGACCCTAAAAATATAAGCCTTGTCTGATGCTCCTGAAGCTAAACCACCAGCTAGATAAACAGCCTCTGAAATATGAAGCTGCTTCCCTGGAGCAAATGATCTGACAAATGGAGCCTTAACCTTTCCAGATACCTCAATGACAAATTCTTCTTTAAACTTTTCCTTAAAATCAATAATCAGCTCATCTCCTTCCCTTAAAATAACATCGTTCCATTCCCCGTCCACCAGGAGTGGCATATTTTGGATACGGGAAGCCAGATTTTCATCCTTCCTGAATAAAGTAAACTGGTTTAATTTTGCACCCTCTGAAAGCACCGCTTTTTCAAGTAATTTTTTTAAAGTCAGGTTACTATCCAGGCTGTACATCCCGGGAAAAAGGATGGCACCACTTATCTTCACAACCCCGGGTGACCAGCTGTTGATTTCTTTAATCACCAGCGAATCACCGTGTTGAAATTCAAAACAAAGTTTGCCTTCCAGAAAATCAGGAAGATAGATATCCATTTGTTCTCTTACGTTTCCGGCATATCTGAAAAGTTGTGCATATTGCTGATTTGCGGAAGGCATAAATCCACCTGCAAAATAAATTAGGTCTTTCATACATTCCCCTTCTGCCATTTCGTATTTGAAGGGACGACTGACAGCACCATATAAGGAAATCACCCTGCTTGCTAAGGGAAGATGAATAATATCCATATCACGCAACTGGGGCGGCCTCTTTCCATTCGGTTGTAAACTAAAAGCATACGCATCAAATTCAGATACTTTACCCTGTTGAATAATTTTGATATTCCTGATGGATGCCAGTCTATTAGGACCACCGGCAGCCTTTATTGCCTGAAACAAATTGGATCGGGCTGGCAACTCATACAATCCCTCCTTTTTAATATTTCCGAGAACATAAACCTTTATTTTACCTGAAGGAACCAATGAAACCAGGAATTGACCTGAGTCAAAAGTATAAAATCGCGAAAAATGGGCCGCTAAAATTTTTTTGGCTTGTGAAAACATAAGTCCCGCAAGAAAAATTTTAGGCATTTCATCCGGAGAAATAAAACCCTCTTCATCCAGCATAAAGATGAAGCTGGCTTGAGATCTACCAAAAATTTGAATGGAAATTTTATCCCTGCTTGCCAGTTGATAATCTGGGGAAGGTGCAATAAAAGAGGTGGCAAGATCTGACCCGTTTTCATCCTGAAAAAGTTGAAAACCAAACCTGTTTTCATTATTCTCAGTTGATGGAACTATGGTATCTCTGCCATTGAAAGCAACCAGTTGACTGGTTAATAAAAAATGCAGCAGAAAAAAGAGATGAATCTGGCTTTGTTTAGCCACACGTAAGAGGTAATTCATGCGATGCATTGAAATAATCCCCTAATGATAATGCCTCAATGTAACACAGAATTTTTGAATTATCAAATAAAAATTGATTTATAAAAAATATATTTACTATAAATCAATTTTCAGGAAGATAACATTTTAAAAACAAGCCATCGAAAATTTCAAGCTGGAGCAAGACAATTCACCTGGGAAGTTACCTCGTAATATATCAGGCAACCAGGAATGCAGCGCCAAAAACCCCCGCACTATCACCTAATTTAGGAGGAACGATTAATGTGTCTAATCGGGGATTAAACACATGTTGTTTAACAGATTCAATGCCCTCCGTATAGAGAAGATCAATATTTGCCAGACCGCCACCCAGCACGATAACATCGGGATCGAGGATATTTATAAGATTAGCAATTCCCTTACCAAAAAAATAAATTAATCTTTTTACCGTTTGGGATGCCGCCTGATCTGAACCATCTTTATATTTCCTGATAATATCATTTAGGTGCATTTCCTGACCTGTTAATCCTTTGTAATACCTTTCCAAGGCGGGACCGGAAATAAGCGTTTCCACACAACCTGTTTTTCCACAGTAACAAATACCGCCGGATTCATCCAAAAAACTATGACCCCATTCACCACCAATACCCTGACGACCATTCCAGACGCTACCGTTTAAAACAAGCCCCCCCCCGACACCGGTACCCATAATAACACCAAATACCATTCTGGCATCGGGCATCACATCCTGTACAACGCCCATTCGTGCCTCAGCGATTGCAAAACAGTTAGCATCATTAGCCATTTCAAAGGAAATACCTAATGCTTTTTCAAGATCACGTTTAAAAGGCATCCCATTTATAGCTGTTGTATTACTATTTTTATGGGTCTGCGTAATTGGATCGAGAGCACCCGGCGTTCCTAAACCTATCCGAGTTGGTGTTAATCCGGTTGCTTCCTTCAGATTTTTAACCAGGAGCCCGATTTGCCCGATGATATGATCGTACCCTTTTGTTTTTTCCGTTGGTACGCGCATTCTGGCAATTATATTTTTAGGTTCGTCCTTACTCTTTAAAATAACCCCTTCGATTTTAGTACCACCTAAATCAAATCCCCATATTGGCTCCATAATTAACCGTTTTGACTTTACTAATTTTTAAGCAATAATAATTAAAAAAATGGTAGAATCTATTACTTACTTTGGAAATTAAGGTAAAATCATAATTTTACATGGTTAATTCATAAACACCTGCATAAATTCTAATATTGAAATGCTAAAATACGAAACAGTAACTGATTTTTCTGTCTGTTCAGACTGGATAATAGGGGTAAGTGGTCAAACTGATTTAAAACTGCTTAAAAATCTGCCTTTAGATATACCTGACATTTCTGAAAAGGACTTTTCGGGTGAAACCGGAAGTCAGTTCCTATTAAACCTGAAGGATTACAGAATCCTTTTTTTAGGGTTGGGGGAAAATCTTCATTTTTCAAGCGTTCAAAAAACGTTCCGCCAGTTTACTTTTCAAAACAAAGAAAAATTCAACGAAAAAACAGGGCTAGTTTTTTTGCTTCATGAGGCTGTTTCCTTGCCCAGACTTTTAGAAGCGGCCTGGCAAGGTATTCAAACGGGAATCAGCAACATTGGTCATTGGAAAACATCAACCAGCATATCCCATATCTGGGAAAAAGAAGATGCCTGTCTATATGTTTATACCGGAGCTTCCATGCAGGCAGAAATAAAGGCATCTTTACATCAAGGTACTATTATTGGTCAGGCAAGGAATAAAATTTGCCATCTTATTAATACACCAGGTAATTTTTTAAACCCTGCTTCTTTCGGCTCTGTCATTGAAGAAATGGGTAAAGAAGCTGGTTTTAATGTTCAGATTTATGATTCTCAGGATCTCCAAAAGAAAGGATTACATGCACTGCTTGCTGTAGGACAAGGCAGTAAAACGCCTCCAATCCTTGCCTGTTTGAGTTATGATGGTGGAAAAACAGATCAGAAACACATAGGGCTGGTTGGAAAAGGAGTCACTTTTGATACTGGTGGTGTATCTATAAAGTCCTCAACGAATATGCATTTCATGAAAAGTGACATGAGTGGGGCCGCTGCTGTTTTGGGTACCTTCCAGGCCGTTGCAACATTACAATTACCTGTGAAACTGACTGGTTTTTTACCAATAGCTGAAAATGCCATTGGTTCTTATGCCATAAGACCTGGTGATATTTTATCTTCTTATAACGGAAAAAGTATTGAAGTCATTGATACAGACGCTGAAGGAAGACTTATACTGGCTGATGCCCTTTCATACCTGATCAGAAATTATAACCCAGATGTTATATTAGATATAGCTACCCTTACGGGAAGTATTGTGGGCGCTTTAGGAAATCATGCTGCCGGTTTATTCTCCAATAATGATGATTTAGCTCATCATTTAATGGCTATTGGAAAATCATCTGGTGACCAGCTTTGGCGAATGCCATTATTCGAAGCAATAAAGGACGATCTGAAATCAGATGTGGCAGATCTCCGCAACTTTAGTGGTTTACCAACCGCTGGTTCTATATCAGCTGCTAAATTTCTGGAAGAATTTATTGACCAACATCCTGCCTGGGCTCATCTGGATATTGCGGGTGTTGCTTTTGATAAAACAGAAATGACACAGCTTAAATCGGCAACTGGCTTTGGTGTCAGACTTTTAACAGAGTGGATTGCCAACCTGTGATAATAATCACAGTTTTTCTTTTTTATTACCCCTAATTTTGCATTGAACAAAAAATTAAATTCATGTTTTTTCAACATATTTACGACAAGACCCTTGCTCAGGCCAGCTACCTGATTGGCTGTCAAAAAACGGGTGAAGCTATTGTAATTGATGCAAAACGTGATGTTGATACATACGTAGATATCGCGCGTCAAAATAACCTTCGCATCACTCATATTACGGAAACTCATATTCATGCTGACTTCTTATCCGGATCCCGCGAACTGGCTGCGTTGACTCACGCTGAACTGTTTCTCTCTGATGAAGGGGGACCAGACTGGCAATATAACTTCAAACATACAGGTTTACATCACGGTGACACCATAAAGGTTGGGAATCTTTCCCTTAAAGTCCTCCATACGCCCGGACACACTCCGGAAAGTATCACTTTTTTGCTTACAGACCATCCTGCCAGTGATGAACCTGTTATGATGTTTACCGGTGACTTTGTGTTTGTAGGTGACATAGGACGTCCCGATTTACTGGAAAAAGCAGCAGGAATAAAAGGAACCCAGGAAATTGGAGCAGATCAAATGTATAAATCCATACAACAGTTTCAGGCACTACCTGACTTCATACAGGTTTGGCCGGGCCATGGAGCAGGGTCTGCCTGTGGAAAAGCATTGGGCGCTGTTCCCAGTTCAACTGTGGGATATGAAAAAATACGCAATTGGGCCTTTCAATATGGGGAAAATAAGACCGGATTTATAGGTTATCTTCTTAGTGACCAGCCAGAACCTCCCAGGTATTTTGCAGAAATGAAAAAAAGGAACAAGGAACCCAGAAATTTATTGACTCAGGTACCAAAACATCAGCAATTAAGTCCCGAAGCAGTGATGGATGCCCTCAATAAGGGCATCATGGTCATTGATACCCGCCATAAATCATTATTTGAAAAAGGATTTATCCCCGGGACTCTTAATATCCAGGATAATAATGCACTGGCAACCTGGGCAGGATGGTTTCTGCCTTATGATCAACCGTTTATAATTATTGCCGAAGAAAAATATATAGAAGATATAACCCGAAAACTGATGCGCATAGGGTTAGATCAGATTATGGGTTATATAGAAAATGTAAGCTGGTATGAGGAAATGGGAAACAAACTCCAGCATTCAAACCTTGTGGATGCATCTTTCGTTGAAAATGCCCTTAAAAATAAGGAAATGGAATTGTTTGATGTAAGGGGTATCTCTGAATTCCAGGATGGACATATTCCGGGTGCTAAACATCTGTTCCTCGGCACTTTACCAGAAAATGTAGCTAAACTGCCTAAAGACAAACCATTCATCATACAATGTCAGGCTGGTGACAGAACAGCCATTGGCAATTCCCTCCTCTTTAAATTAGGCTACACCAGGGTTATCAATTATACGGGTGGATTCGCCGATTGGAAAACAAAAGGAATGGAAATAGCAAAAGATTAAAATACCTTTTTCTTCGTTAACCTTACAAATAACTTTTATCAATCATGAGATATGTAGGGTTAACCTTTTTACTTCTTTTTTATCTACAGGCTGCTGCCCAGTCGTTCCGGACTCTTTCACAAACAAAAGCTAGTGTTCGTAAATCCTATGAAGCAGCTAAAATGGAAGCACAAAGAGAAAACACAGATGCCTGTATTTCCATTTTATTAAAATGTATTGAAAAAGATCCGCTCCTAATTGATGCCTGGATATTACTTGGAAATGCTTATCACGATATAGGTTCATATAAAAAGGCACTTGATGCTTTTTCCAACCTAGCCCAAATAAATCCAGCTTATGATATCAACGTTAATTATGCTTTTGGATTAACTGCTTATAAATATGGTGATTATGCGCTGGCTGTAGAAAAGTTAACCCTATATGTAGCTTCCAGTAAACGGGAAGGGCAACCTAAGGAACTAGCAAAAAAACTGTTGGAAAATGCCTTATTTGCCCGAAATGCAGTTCAAAATCCCGTTCCTTTTTCTCCGGTTCCGTTAAATCCTCTCATAAATACAGAAGCGCCTGAATATTTACCTTCCTTCTCTGCAGATGATAAAACCTTACTTTTTACCCGGGTTGTAAATGGACAAGAAGACCTTTATTTTACAAAGAGGGATGTTGAAACGAATGACTGGGAAAAACCAATGCCATTATCTCAATTAAATACCTCTTTTAATGAAGGCGCCCATACCCTGTCTGCCGATGGTTCAACCCTGATATTTACCCAATGCGAAAATAAACAAGGCCTTGGCAGTTGCGATCTTTACATTTCATATAAAAAAGGAGAACAATGGACTTCCCCAAAAAACATGGGCGCTCCGGTAAGCTCAGTTCATTGGGAATCAATGCCCTCCCTTTCCGCTTCAGGAGATAAATTATTTTTTTCATCGCGTCGTCCAGGTGGCTATGGTGGTACAGATATTTGGATGAGTCGCCAGATCAGTTTCGAAAAATGGACTAAACCCGAAAATGTAGGTCCACTGGTAAATTCGGCGGGAGATGATCAGGCCCCGTTTCTGCATACCGACGGGAAAAGTCTTTATTTCATGTCGAATGGGCATAAAGGAATGGGAGGATTCGATCTATATCTTTCCCGATTGGACAGTACTGACAAATGGAGCGCTCCGATTCATTTAGGGTACCCCATCAATACCATTGCCGATGAAGGGGCACTATGTATCAACAGAACCGGAGAAACAGCCTATTTTTCAAGTTCCAGAATGGATACTAAAGGAAAAGGTATGACAAGTAAGACAAATGTTGATATTTTCAGTTTTCCGCTCTATCCAGAAATCAGGCCTGTTCCAGTTACTTTTGTCACGGGAAAAATAATCGCAAATGATAGTAATGAACCCTTACCTGCCCAATTGGAAATTAGTATAACCAAAACAGGATCCATTATTTATAAAACAAAGTTAGATACATCCGGTCAATTTTTTATATGTTTGCCAAGTGGTCAGGATTACTCATTCTCAGCAATATCCAGTGGATACACCCTTTATAGCCAACATTTTACGCTTTCTTCTTCGCAATCGGCGCTGAATCCTTATTATCTAGATATTCGTTTACAGAAAGTTACAAAACAAAATTCAACAAGGAAAATTGAAAATCTTGAAGAAGATGGAGAAGCAGTTATTTTAAAAAATGTTTTCTTCGAAACTAATTCTTCCATATTAAATCCTGATTCTCAATATGAATTAGATAAACTGGTAAAATGGTTGTTCGAAAATGAGGATACATTCATTCAGATTAATGGTCATACCGATAATACCGGATCTGAGGCATCGAACTTATTGCTTAGTACCTCAAGAGCTAGAGCTGTTTATGATTTTCTCATAAATAAAGGCGTTGCCCCTAAAAGATTAAGATATAAAGGTTTTGGAGCTAACAGACCCATTGCTGACAATTCAACAGAAGCCGGAAGGAGTGAAAACCGACGCACCGAATTTATTTTACTTAAATAAATGTGGTCCAAAAAAATATAAAAAATGGATGGTTTTTCTGTTTTGTTTCGGATAAAAAGGGCAAAACTAAGAACTGGTAAGACAATTTAAAGGTTAAAAGTTATTTAACGATTAGTTGTTCTCTTCCAGGACCGACCGATACCATCGTAATGGGAACCTGTAATTCATTTTCCAGTTTTACTAAATAATCCGTTGCTTCCTTAGGCAAATTAGGCCATTCGGTGACGCCATCGAGAGGTACATTCCATCCTGGAATTTTCTCATATAATACAGAAAAATGATCTGCATTTATATCAAATGGTAGATAATCAGAGGTGGATCCATCTGCTGCTTTATAAACAGTACCTATAGCAAATTCAGAAAATGCGGAAAGCACATCCATTTTTGTAACAATCAATTGTGTTACACCATTTAACATAATAGCATATTTCAACTGAGGCATATCGAGCCAGCCGCAGCGCCTTGGCCTTCCGGTAGTAGCACCAAATTCCCCACCCTCTGCCCTTAATTTTTCGCCCGTTTCATTATTTAACTCCGTTGGAAAAGGACCTGAACCAACCCGTGTACAATAAGCTTTGGTAATACCATAAACCTCCTTAATTTTCTGTGGAGCGACACCCAGTCCGGTACAAACACCAGCAGTAATAGTATTGGACGAAGTTACAAATGGATAAGTTCCAAAATCAATATCCAGCATAGTACCTTGAGCACCTTCTGCAAGTATCCTTTTCCCGGCAGCCAGTGATTCAGCAACAAAATACTCACAATCAACAAATTGTAATTTTTTAACTCCATTGATCGCCTCCATCCATTTCTGTTCTTCTTCATTTAGATCAAAGGGAAGTTCAGGGAATTGAGTTAATAATTTCAGATGTTTCTGTTTTAATGACGCATAACGATGTGCAAAATCAGGTGCCAGTATATCTCCAATTCTGAGACCATTTCTTCCTGTTTTGTCCATATATGCCGGACCTATGCCTCTTAAGGTTGAACCAATTTTTTCTTTTCCCTTAGCTAATTCCGAGGCAGCATCCAGCATCCTGTGGGTAGGCAGGATGAGATGTGCCTTTTTGGCAACGAAAAGCCTGTTTTCAAAAGTCACCCCTACTGCCGTAAGTTCCTGTAACTCCCTTACAAAAGTTATAGGATCTATAACCACGCCATTACCAATTAGATTTTGCAAATCATCCCTGAAAATACCGGACGGAATGGTATGGAGTACAAATTTTTTTCCTTCAAATTTGAGTGTATGTCCAGCGTTTGGTCCACCTTGAAACCTGGCGACCATTTGATATTTTGGTGCCAGATAATCCACTATTTTACCTTTACCCTCATCTCCCCATTGCAAACCCAACAACACATCAATTTCCATATTTCAATAATATATTTTTAAAAAATGATTGATTTCGGCACAAATTTAAAATAATATCCCGCAGAATATCTTAAAATTACTTAAACAACGCCTAAATTTAACACTAATACATGTCAGATCCTCAGGATTCCCTGAACCAATCTGCATAGGTGATATAATTTCCGGCAATTCTGGAAACCGTCTGAGAGAATTGTTCCTCACTTAAGGGTTTCACCTTTTTTGCGGGAATACCTGCGTAAATAAATCCTGATTCCAGCACCGTATTTTCCAGCACTACAGCACCCGCAGCTATTAACACATTATCTTCCACTACTGCGTGATCCATCACAATAGCCCCCATACCCACTAAAATATTATTTTTAAGGGTACAACCATGAATGATAGCTCTATGCCCAATACTTACATTATCGCCTATCGTAGTTGCGGCCTTATGCCATGTGCAATGAATTATAGCACCATCCTGTATGTTAACGCGATGACCTATCCGGATGGAATTCACATCTCCCCGTATTACGGCCTGAAACCAGACACTACAATCGTCGCCCATCATCACATCACCAATAATGGTTGCATTTTCAGCCAGATAGATATGTTGTCCGAAAACAGGGGTATGTCCATTTACCGTCTTGATTAATGCCATATATAATTAAATTAAAAATCTGTAATAAGTTCTGAATACTGATTTCTATCAGATAAAATGAGGATTAAAAATCATCAAATAAGTACTACCCATCAGGATACCTTTGCCAAAATTACAAAGTTTTACCAATGGTTGATGAAAAGCTTTTAAGTAAATATGATATCCCAACGCCGCGTTATACGAGTTACCCTACGGTACCTTACTGGCAGTCGGAACCTATCTTAGAAAAAGAGTGGAAACACCGATTGAAGAATTCTTTTTTAAAAAGTCCTCAATTAAGCCTATATCTGCATCTTCCCTTTTGCGAAAAGTTATGCACCTATTGCGGTTGCAATAAACGAATAACCAGAAATCATGGTGTTGAAAAGCCTTATCTGGAAACGTTGTATAAGGAGTGGCAAATATACCGTAAAGATTTTCCAATGCTGCCGGTGGTTCAGGAATTGCACCTGGGTGGTGGAACCCCTACTTTTTTCAGCCCCGAAAATCTAATTGATTTCCTCTTGAAATTAAGGTCAGAAACAGAGATTTCTGATAATGCAGATGTTAGTTTCGAGGCACACCCTTCTTCCACGACAAATGAGCATATTGAACAACTGCGAAACATTGGATTCAACAGAATCAGCCTGGGCATACAAGATTTCTCTTTGGATATTTTGACCAGAATCAATCGTTTTCAGACCTTGGAACAAATTGAAACTATAACGAATTCAGCCAGAAAAAATAATTATAAATCAATTAATTACGATATTATTTATGGCCTCCCAGGTCAGACAACGGAACATATTCGACATAATATAGATCATATTAAAAGATTAAAACCCGATAGAATTGCCTTTTATAGTTATGCACATGTACCCTGGGTAAAGCCTGGCCAAAGGGCTTATTCAGAGAATGATTTACCCACTGGCTTTGAAAAACAGCAACTGTTCGAAACAGGTAAAAAATTATTATTGGAAAATGGTTATTTACCCATAGGTATGGACCACTTTGCCCTGGCAACAGATGACTTATTCAAGGCCTTTTCCAGCAAAGACCTTCATCGCAATTTCATGGGATATACCCCAAAGGATACTTCCATTCTATTAGGACTTGGCGTTTCAGCGATCAGCAGTAATGACAATACCTACATACAAAATAACAGAGATCTGGAAACCTACCAGCAGCAGGTGGATAATGGTCATTTACCCATAGAAAAAGGGCATCTGCTGAAAATCGAAGAACAAGAAACCGGCAAACAGATTCGAAATATACTCTGTCAATACGAAACAAGCTGGGATGATACTTTTTTAGATAGTACTTCGGGATCCCAAATAAAATCAGATTTAATTGATTTGGAAAACGATGGGCTTATAAAACAAAGGAGAAATGGTCTAACTGTCACTGATATGGGTAAATCATATCTCAGAAATATCTGTTTGGTTTTTGATAATAAATACCGGGCCAATAAACCAGACATTCCCCTTTTCAGCAAATCCATATAGATGACAAAAATCATATTTATTGATGGAGAAAAGTCCTTTAAAAGCTATTTAAATAGCCTCAATTTTAGCCTGTTAACTGGATAGTTTCAAATGAAAAAAAGCTATTTCAGTCTTTTTGGAAGCAAGAAAAATATCAATTCATTTAAACATAGCTAACATGAAAAATACATTCCCAATTATTTTGGCCGCACTCGATTTAAGTGCACAGGATAAGCAAATCCTCAAGGTATTAAAAACAATAGGTGAAATAACCGCAACTGAAAAAGCATATTTAATGCATATTTCACCTGATTTTTCGGTGCCAGAAAATTTAGAAGCTACTTATCATCAATTTTTTAATATCAACCTGCCCATTGATGAGCGAATGCGCGAAGATGTTCTTAAACAGGTTGAAGAGACCTGGGAAAAATATCCTTCTTTTGCCTATGCAGTTGAAATAAGAGAGGGCAAGCCTTATCAAAAATTACTTCATTGGCTGAACATAAAAGAAGCTGATTTATTAGTTATCGGACAAAAAAAGAAACCCGGGAAAAGTGGATTGACAGCGAAGCGAGTAGCCCGGACTGCTCAGACCAGTGTATTGATGGTGCCAGAAATAGAGAGAACCTTTAAGTGGATTTTAGTTCCCATGGATTTTTCAGAACATTCAAAAAAAGCATTAATTATGGCCCTTGCCATGCAAGCTAAAAAACCTGACATCTCTATTACAGCTTTACATATTGTTGAACAACCGCCAGCTGACTTTTATAATCAGGCGCTTGCAGATTCCAGATTCAGAGAAGCCCTCAGAGAGGCTGCAGTCAAATCATTTGAAAAATTATTTGCAACCATTCCAGGCGCCGAAAGAATTAGGCTGGAATTGATTGATAATCATTATCATAATCCAGGCATCCATATTCAGGAATTTGCAAAAAAAGGAGAATACGACCTTATATTAATGGGCGCTCAAGGTCACTCTATGTTAAAATCTATGCTTTTTGGCAGTGTTACCGAAGCGGTTGTTGAAAATAATGAAAATCAGCTCATCCTTATTTTAAGATAAAAAGCAACCTATTTATGCTATACCATCTTATCACCTCGTTAAGAATTGAATCTTAACGGGGTGATTTTTTCATATTAATATTCATAAAAAATGGAGCACCATCAGATGCTCCACGAATTCCCTAAAATCACCCGAATTAAATGAATGAAACAAAGTTAATCCCTGATTATCCAACCAGACATGATATTTGTCATCAACTCAAAACAATATTTGTCAATCTTTTTATCTTTATTGAAAAAGGAATATAATGGAGTTAACTTTCAATTCGCTCGTATATGAACATAATACTGGTTTACATCCGGAAAATTCGTTGCGGTTGCATGCATTCAAACATTTACCTCCCAATGCACTGGTCAACGGAGAAAAATATTTACAACTCATACACAGCCAGGCACATATACAGAAAATAAGGGAAAATTCAACAGATTTTTACCAACTGGATGAAGATACCTTTCTCTCAAAACAAAGTTTTAATGTGGCAAGTTATGCCGTTGGTGCAGCTGTTCAGGCTTCTGAAACTGGAAATTTTGCACTTGTTCGCCCTCCAGGTCACCACGCTTACCGAGAAAAAGCAAGCGGATTCTGTTTGTTTAACAATATTGCCATAGCAAGTGAAAACAAAGTAAGGGAAGGAAAAAGGGTTTTAATCATTGATTTCGACGGTCACTATGGCGACGGCACAGCTGATATATTTTATGAAACAGATAAGGTGTTGTATTTCTCCATTCATCAACATCCGGCATTTCCCGGAACGGGCGATTTGCATGCTATTGGAGATAAAAAAGGGAAAGGATTTAATATCAATATGTGCATACCGCCTAATGCCGGGGATGATATTTTTTTAGATGCCTTTGCACATTTTTTTTCTTTTTTCAAATCTTTTAATCCTGATATTGTTGCTATTTCGGCAGGTTTTGACGGTGCTGAGGAAGATCCCCTGTTACAATTGAATTTATCCCCCAATTCATTTTATCAGGTTGGTAAAATGATCGGTTCGACCTTTTCGAATACATTTGCTGTGTTAGAGGGTGGATATAACCCCTTTGCCCTGGAACGAGGTATTTATTCATTTCTGGCAGGCATGAATGGAGATAATATTCCTTATAATACTGAAAAAAGTGTTTCAGGATTAAGAGTCTGGGAAACGTATGAAATGAATTTACATGGTATATTGGGACTATTAAAACCATACTGGAAAATATAATCTGAAATGAGGCAAAAATTAGAACAGCTATTTGAGCCAAGAAGTATTGTCGTTATTGGCGCATCAGAAAGAGAAGGTAGTGCCGGCAGGTTAATAATGGAAAATTTATACCGGACCGGATTTCCTGGCGCCCTTTATCCTGTTAGCACAAAGCATGCTTCTATTTTAGGTATTCCCGCCTTCAGCAAAGTAGGAAAAATACCTGAACCAGCTGATCTGGCTATTTTTTGCGCACCGTTCCGTGTCATCAGACAAGTGATTGATGAATGTGTTTCAGCCAACATAGGGAGCATCTTATTTTTTGGACCTGATTTTGACATTCAAGACAGGGCAACTATTGATTATATCAATGAAAAGTGCAGGGAGGGAGCAATCAGAATGTTAGGTCCTTATAGTCTGGGATTTATCCATCCTCATAAGCTGATATATGCCACCAATATGCCTGTTTCCGTAAGAAAAGGAAATCTGGCTTTACTTTCTCAAAGTGGGCCGCTCCTTGAGGCGATGCTGGACTGGGCGGGAGAACGTGAAGTTGGATTTAGTCAGGTTATTTCTTTAGGCATTGCCAGTGACATAGACTTTGCTGATTGTATTGATTTTCTGGGAACCGATTCCCAGACAGCTGGTATTTTGATATATATGGAAAAATTACCAAATGCACGCCGGTTTCTAAGCGCGGCAAGGTCATTTTCAAGAAATAAACCCATTATTATTTTAAAAGCCAACAGAAAAAATGATGATATTGACTGGAACTCCTCTGTATTAGACTGGGAAAAAGAAAAGGATTTTGCCTTTGATGCGGCCTTTCAAAGAGCCGGCATTATCAGGGTTGATACCATAGCCCAGTTATTTAATATGGGGTTAGCTGCTACAAATACTATAAGACCAACTGGTAATCAGATGGTTATTTTATCAAATATAGCCGCTGGTGGCATTCTGGCACTGGATGCTTTATTAAAAAGAGGAGGCAGGCACAGCATCTTATCAAAGGATTCAGTAGAAAAATTAAATGCCATTTTACCTCATTCTTCCGCAGCCGACAGTCCCATTCATGTCGGTAATTTTGCTGAAACCAGCCGATATAGCTCCACCTTGAAAATTTGTTTGAATGATGAAAACGTTGATGCTATTCTAATTGTCTATTCCGTTTATTTAAAAAATGAGGCCCTGAAAATTGCTCAGGCCATTTCTCAATTGAAACCACTAAGAAAACCTGTTTTTACTGTCTGGATGGGTGGAAATCAGGTTACTGAGGCCAGGCGTATTTTGGGCAATGCAAAAATCCCCTGTTATCCCTATCCGGAAAGTGCTATCGATGCTTTTATGAGGTTATATCAATATCACCTCGACCTGAAATTGATGTATGAAACACCGTTAGCCATTCCCGTTGATTTCGATGCAGACAAAAACGCAGCAAAAGGTATCATTGATAAGGCACTTTCTGAAAACAGATTTTTACTTTCTGAAAAAGAGGGACATGACTTATTGATGGCTTATGGCTTACCTGTTATTGAAAGTATTTTATGCCATACAGTGGAAGATGCCAAAGAAATAGCTCAAAAAATTGGTTTTCCTATTGTAATGAAAATTGATTCTCTGGATATTTTACAGAAAACAGCCGTTGGGGGTGTTCGTCTGAATATCAGAGATGTTAATGAAATACCAGATATATGGACCAGTATGATGATAAGTTGCAAAAAGGCACATCCTAAAGCCCTGATAAAAGGTATTCGCATAGAAAAAATGTTAAATAAAGGTTTTGAACTCTTCATTGGTTCATATAAAGATCCTGCTTTCGGACCTTTGGTCTTATTCGGTAAAGGAGGTTGGGACAAAGAAGTATTTCCTGATATTCGGGTTGGCCTGCCACCAATGAATATGGCGCTTGCCCAACAAATGGTCGAAGGAACTCACCTTTTTACCCTATTGAAAGGTTATAGAAACCAACCAGGAGTCCCCCTGCATCAATTGTATTTGCTAATTCATCGTTTTTCCTATTTGCTCATGGATTTTCCCGCTATCGCTGCTGTTGAGATTAATCCATTCCGAATGGATAATGAAAATGGTATAGCTTTACATGTTGCTGTCAGGCTTCAAAAAGTCCAGGAGAGGGAAAATTTACATTACAGACATCTGGCCATTTCCCCATATCCCGGTAAAGATTATTGTTCAGAAAAAATATTAAAGTCCGGCCAACCTGTACTTTTACGGCCAATAAGGCCAGAAGATGAACCCGGCCTTTCAAAAATGCTGGAAAATGTATCCAGAGAGACATTGTATATGCGGTTTTTTGGATATATACCTAAAATTAATCATACATGGTTAACCAGATTCACCCATATTGATTATGACAGAGAAATGGCTATCGTTGCCGAATATAAAGAAATGAAGGAAGGATCAACCCATGAATTAATTACGGGGATCGTTCGCATTATTGAGGATGCCTGGCGAGAATCAGCAGAGTATTCTATTTTGGTAGCAGATAACTGGCAGGGTCAGGGATTAGGAAATATATTAACGGACTATATGCTGGACATTGCTAAAAAACGTGGCATCAAAAAAATAGTCGCCTCCGTACTACCAAATAATGAACCCATGATAAAATTATTTCTTAAAAAAGGATTTACAATGGATAAAAAATATCCCGATGTATATGAAGCTTCTTTAAACCTTTCCATTTTGAATTCATAAACCCTATCTTGTAAAAAATTATTCTCATGGCAGCTATTAAACCTCTGTTTTTTCTCTTTTTATGTTCTTTCCCGGTAATGTTTGCTTATGGTCAGGAAAATAAATTGGATTTTGAAAAATATGACCCACCTTCTTCACTGAAAGTACCTGAACATCCATTGACAAAATCGAAATTTCCTTTTGTAGATATTCATAGCCACCACTGGAATATGGCTACCCAGGATTTATCCGTACTATTAAAAGAAATGGACGAACTGAATATGGGCGTATGTATAAATCTGAGTGGCAGAGGTGGAAATGCCTTAAAAGGAATGGTAGAAAATGTTAAGAAATATGGTGCTGAAGATAGAATTGCCATTTTTACAAATGTTAGTTTCAATGGTATTGAAGAAAATGACTGGACAGCAAATGCAGTGAAGCAACTCGAATTTGATGTTCAAAATGGTGCCAAAGGACTTAAGATATTTAAAAGCCTGGGACTTAGTACGAAAGATAAAGCTGGGAATCGGATAGCTATTGATGATCCCAGATTAGATCCAATATGGGCTAAATGTGGTGAACTTGGTATTCCCGTTCTGATTCATTCTGCAGACCCAGCCCAATTTTGGGAACCCTTTGATGAAACAAATGAACGCTGGCTTGAACTTAAAACCCACCCGGGAAGGAAGAGAAGTGATACTGATCCCGCACCATTTTCAACCTTAATTAAAGAACAACATCACGTTTTCCAAAAACATCCAAAAACTACTTTTATCAATGCCCATTTCGGATGGATGGCAAATGATCTGGACTCTCTGTCGCGGTTTCTTAACGCTTTTCCTCATGTAAATGTTGAATTTGGAGCAGTTATAGCCGAACTGGGCAGGCAGCCAAGAAGGGCAGGCGCCTTTTTTGAAAAATATCAGGACAGAATACTTTTTGGAAAAGATGCCTATAATCCAGAAGAATATTTCACTTATTTCAGAGTGTTGGAGACAGCCGATGAGTACTTTCCATATTATAAAAGATATCATGCCTTTTGGAGGATGTATGGTCTGAATCTTCCTGACAACATTTTGAAAAAAATCTATTACCAGAATGCAGCCAGAATTGTAGGTCTGAAAAAATCGGTTTTTGAATAATCAATTTGTATCATCATGAAATCAAACAGATTTAAAATAGGTGCCTTTTTTCTTTTTTGGATGGTAAGTCTGTCGGCCCAGGTGTTTACACCTGAATCGGTACCTAATATGAAAATTCAAATAAATAGCAATATCAGTGATCCTTCCAAACTGCTGGATGAGGAAACTTACAATCAGATAAATAATAAATTAACCTTTCTGGAGGATAGTGTGGGAAGCCAGGTCGCTTTAGTTATGTTACCCTCCATAGGGGATGCTGTTCCCAGGGATTTTGCCTATAAACTATTTAACTTATGGGGAATAGGTAAAAAGGGCTTGGATAATGGATTGCTCATCCTTTTTGTACTGGATCAAAAAAGAGTAGAATTTGAAACTGGAAATGGCCTGGAAGCTGTTCTTCCTGACGCCGTTTGTAAAAGAATCATAACCAATGAATTAATTCCTTCTTTTAAAAATGAAGCTTATGGGGAGGGCATGTTAAAAGGTGTAAATGCCATTGCTGACATGCTTCAAAATCCTGAAAATGTCATCGAATACCAGGAACAGGAGAATAAGGAAGGCAATGGAATCTTTTTAGAAATTTATGGTTATCTGACCGCTTTTATCAATGGTATCATTTTATTACTTTTAGGCAGGAGCCTTAAAAAAGATGAAACCCCTTACAAGAAATATCACACCTTAAAAAAATATAATATAACGCCTTTAGCCTTTATTTTCCCACTTCCATTTTTAGGTATTTTATGGTTTGTCAGAAAAGAAATGAAGAAATGGCGCAACACACCTCCTACAGAATCACATGGGGTACCTTTGAGAAAAAGCCAGGAAAACAGGGTACACGACCATTTGAACTCAGGACAATCCAAAGAAATGGAATTAGGTGTCGCTGAGTATGATGTATGGATTGGAGATGGTGTTGAACCTACTATTTTGCGCTATTTAAAATCTCCTAAAAGTTATACAAAATGTCCTTCATGTAAATTTCAAACAGAGAAACTGGCCAGTTCAACCACGCTTAGAGCAGCTACTTATATCAGTGCTGGAGAAGAGCTTTTACGTTATGCCTGCTTACATTGCGGAAACCAGCGGGAAAAAATAAATATTATTCCCAAAAAGGTAAGAAGTAGTTCGGGAAGTTCCTCAGGAGGAAGTTCCTCAGGAGGCGGTAGCTGGGGTGGCGGAAGAAGCAGCGGAGGTGGAGCCGGTGGCAGTTGGTAAACTACTTATTTCAGCGAAAACACCAAACGGAGCTGAGATGGTATGTTATTTACTTGTTCCCTTAACCAGTCTTTTAACTAATAACGGTCCTTCATAAACCAGACCTGTATAAATTTGAATCAGTGTAGCACCCGCTGATAACTTATCCTTTGCATCCTTAACAGAAGCAACACCCCCTACCCCTATCATTGGCACGGTTCCTGCTGTTTTTTTATGTACATAAGCGATGATGTCGGTTGATTTTATCCTGACCGGCTGTCCGCTGATTCCTCCCGAACCATAAAGCTCCATTTCAGCGGTATCTGTATGTAGACTATCCCTCCCGGAAGTAGTATTTGAAATAACCAATCCGTTGCATTTAGTATGTTGTACTACTTCAATAATATCATCTATTTGCGTCCATTCCAGATCTGGAGCCACTTTAAGGAACAATGGTTTTGGAAACTGATTACTAAAATTGGCCACTTGCAAAGCGGATAGAATATGGGTAAGTGGTTCTTTTTCCTGTAAAGCTCTTAATCCGGGGGTATTGGGAGAGCTTACATTAACAACAAAATAATCTACATAAGGAAATAATTTATGAAAGCAAATCAGGTAATCCTCAACTGCTTTTTCGTTTGGCGTATCTTTATTCTTTCCAATATTCCCTCCAATGATTAATCCATTGGGTCTGGAAAAGCCAATTAACTGATTTACAAGAAAATCGACGCCACGATTATTAAATCCCATTCTGTTTAGCAGGGCTTTATCTTTAGGCAATCGAAACAATCTTGGTTGGTCATTGCCTGTTTGGGGACGAGGTGTCACGGTACCCAGTTCAATAAAACCAAAACCCAATGCAGGCATTTCATTAAGGTATTCGCCATTTTTATCAAACCCGGCTGCTAAACCAATTCTATTTTGAAAAGTAAGACCACAAAACCTTACAACCTCACCTGAATTTTCAATTTTAACCGATTTTATGAATAGCCACTTCGACAATGGCATTTTTAACATCGTTTTAAATAAAAAAAGAGTTATACCATGTGCCTTTTCGGGAGAAAAAAGGAATAAAAAGGGCTTGATAAAATATTTATAAAACATGAAATGAAAGATTACAAGCAACTAAAAATCAAAGCACGCGAAGTTGAAATCCATTCCCATGGATATTAACAATCTCAATATTGGCATCTTCCTTCAGTAGTTTTCTGAGTTTTGTAACAAAAACATCCATGGAACGGGCAGTAAAATACGTATCGTCGCCCCATATTTTAATAAGAGCCTCAGAACGAACCACTACGTTATTCATGTTATCTGCAAAAAGGCAAAGGAGAGCTGATTCACGAGGAGAGAGTTTCACTTTTTCTTCCGGATTTTTGGCTTTCGAATAGGTTAACATTCTTAAATCAGCATCATAATGATAATCACCAATAACATAATATCTATTTACCTCTTTTGAAACCGGTTTCTCAGGAATATCAGCCCGTTTTCTTTTAAGAATTGCATTTATTCTTAAAAGAAGTTCTTCTGAATTAAATGGCTTTGTGATATAGTCATCGGCACCAATTCTAAATCCTTCCAATACATCGGCCTTTAAAGATTTAGCAGTTAAAAAAATCAAAGGCATGGCAGGATCTGCCTGTAAAATTTCCCTTGCCAGGGTAAAACCGTCTTTTTCAGGCATCATTACATCAAGAATGCATATATCAAATTTTCCACCCTGGAAAGCATTCCACCCTTTTACGCCGTCATTTGCCAGCGTAACTTCATATTCGTTTAACTCCAGATAGGCACTTAAAACATCCCCAAAATTCTGGTCATCCTCAACTAAAAGAATTTGCTTTTGATTCATACTAAATGGGTTTAAAATGTAATGATGATTATTCAATTAAAGGGAAAAAATAAGATAAAACTGCTCCCTTTTCCAGGTTCACTGCGGACATCAATTTTACCTTTGTGTGCTTCAACCATGGTTTTTACATAAGTTAATCCAAGACCAAAACCCTTCACATTATGAATATTGCCAGTTGGCACCCGATAAAACTTATCAAAAATAAACTTCCTAGCATCTCTGCTCATGCCTATCCCCTCATCTTTGATAATAATTTCTACCCCTTTGTCAACATTTCTGGTAAAAACAGTAATATGAGGCTTTTGAGGGGAATATTTATTTGCATTATCCAGTAAATTATGGATAATATTGGACAAATGCGTCTGATCTCCTTTTACAACTGGCTCAGAGGCATTTAAAAAGCCTTTGACAGTACCTTCCCTTGTTTCCAACTGTAACGAAATATTTTCAATAGCAGCCTGTATAAGTTCATGTAAATGAACAGATGACCATTTCAAGTTAAAATCTTTTTTATCTAAAAGCGCCATTTGCAACACTTTTTCCACCTGTTTGTGCATACGGATGTTCTCTTGTTTAATAATGCGGGAGAATCGCAATATTTTCTCTTCACTTTTTAGAACAGCCGGATTATTTAAGGAATCCGATGCCAGGGAAATGGTTGCTATGGGCGTTTTAAACTCATGGGTCATGTTGTTTATGAAGTCTGTTTTCATCTCAGACA
>Ga0172373_10003290_pt1 | contig 23783 bp, 30 predicted proteins | sample Lak10m_2_FD_114546 | JGI IMG/M metagenome (GOLD analysis project Ga0172373, IMG submission 114546) | Freshwater microbial communities from Kabuno Bay, South-Kivu, Congo - kab_092012_10m | ecosystem: Environmental > Aquatic > Freshwater > Lake | place: Democratic Republic of the Congo...
ATATAAAGTATAAGTTTAAAACCTTATATCGGCAGGGACGGTCGATTACAGACGTGGAGCAAAAATAAGATCTAATTAGCTAACCAGTCTAACATAAGACACAATCTACGAAGCGTTTAAAAAGAAGGGCCATTTTAGCCTGGAAACACGACGATCTTTAGTCGTTGTGTAGTTCATATATAGAATTATGAAAAGATTAAAAAAATACGATCAATTCCTTAATGAAGGACTATTTACAAAAGATGAATATTTAAGAAATGAATTAAAAAAACTATCTAATTCTGATGAAAATATGTTAAGAGTTGAAGAGTTAGTTCTTTCCTTAAAGGACTTAAATGAACTACAAGCTACCAATAAACTATCTAGTTTAGGATATTCAGATTATTTATTAGATAATAAAAAACTATCTAAAGAACTTGATAAGTTTAAAGAAAGTGGAGATCCTAATAATCTTATTAACTTAATTATTGATGATGAAATACAAACACAAATTGCACTTTCAAAAAAGGGTCAACTACATAAATACATGATGGAACACGGTGAAGAATTCACATTTGGTATCCTAAGAGCAATTTTCAAAGATGCTAAAGACGCTAAAACTTTAACCGATTTTAAAAAGGGAATAATACAAGCTATACCAAGAGGGTTACCTGTATTATTAGCACCATTCTATCCAGTATTAGCAGTGGTTGGTTTAATATTAGGTACATCTAGAACATTTAATAAATTAATCAAACCTCTTTTTAATAATATTGATTCTGAATCAAAATATGTTGATTTCTTAAAAACAATGGTTTCATATTATATGAAAGTTCCAGAAGGAGAAGTAAATCTAAAAGACCGTTTTTCAAGAGCTTTTGTAGTTACTGATAGATTGATAGATGCTGTTAAACCAGAAGTTATTGAAGATTTCTCAAAGAAATTAGTTCTTAAAATGGATTCAGAACCAGATGATAAACCTGTTCCAGATCACTACATTGAAAATGAATTAAAAAGATATCTTAATGATAACTTTGATGTTGATCCAGAAATACCACTAAAAGAAGAATAATATATGAAATACTTAAAGAAATATAGTTTAATAAAAGAAGGAATTGTAGAAGATCAATTCAAATTTGGTGATATGGTTATGGATTTAATCATTAAAGATAATCCAATTGTATATGATGTAGATGATGTTATGAATGAAATAAATGATATATTAGGACATGATGTTGTTCCTATTTATGGAGTTTATATTTTTCATGGCGGTAATCACTTAGGATTTGATATACATCAAAAAGAATGGTGGGATTATATGGGTACTGATGTAGATGATTATGATGATCTTAAAAGTGACTTAAAAGATGCTCAAAAAGATTTGATTAAAATTAGAAATGGTGAGTATAGTGATGTTGAATTAGAAGTTAATTATCAATATGCTTGCGCTAAAAATGACTTTGAGTATGTTGAAAGAACAGAAGAACTTGATAGGGCTATTAATCAAGTTAGAAAACACTTAACTAATATAGGGTGTGAAATTAGAGAAGAAGGTATGAGTGATAAATTTTGGGGTCTTAAAATAACATTTCCTATAAAGTTATCAAAATCAAATAATTTAGATGTAACTTTAGATGGTTTACCTGAGAATGTGATAAAAGATTTTAACCAATTCATAATGGATTATAAAATAGATGATGGTGGTAAGTGGAGATTGGTCAATATAATAAGAAAATTAAAATGATGATATTTCTAATATCTTAAAATAAAAACAAACTGAAAAAAATGCTATATACAAAAAAATAGTATTTTGTAATGGCTAAGAAAATAGAAGATAAGTATAAAGTTTTAGATCAAATTTCTCATATTTTATTGAGACCTCAGACTTATGTAGGATCCAATAAACCAAATACATCTATTAAAAATATAATTATTGATAATAAAATTCAACAAAAAGAAGTTACTTATATCCCATCATTTATTAAAATTTTTGATGAGGTTATAACCAACGCAGTCGATGAGCACCAAAGAAATAAAAACTTAAATAAAATAGATGTTTTTGTTGATATCGAAAATAATGTTATATCTGTTAGAGATAATGGCGGGATCCCAATAGAAATTCATAAGGAACACAATCAATACGTTCCTGAAGTCATCTTCGGAAATTTGATGTCTGGTAGTAATTATGATGACTCTGATGAAAGAACGGTAGCAGGTTTAAATGGATTAGGTAGTAAATTAACAAATGTATTCTCCACTGAGTTTATAGTAAACTCTTGTGATGGTAAAAAACACTTTACACAGTTATTCAAAAATAACATGAGGGAAAGAGAACAACCAATTATAAAAAAATCAAAGGATAATCATACTGAGATAAAATATAAACCAGACTTATCACAATTTGGAATAGAAAAAATAGATGAAGATCATTTTAAAATGATTGAAAAAAGAGTTTATGACCTAGCTGGTGTTAATCCTAACATAAGCTTCACATTCAATGGTGAGAAATTAAATTTTAAATCATTTGAAGATTATATAAAACTTTACACAGATGATTGTTTTTTCGAATCAAATAAAGAACGAACTTGGTCTGTTGGCATCGCACTTTCAGAAAATGGATTTCAACAAGTTAGTTTCGTCAACTCTACAGAAACCTATGATGGTGGAACACATGTTGATTACATAATGAACCAGATAGTCTCTCAGATGAGAGAATTCTTTATGAAAAAACATAAAGTAGATGTTAAGCCAAGTGAGTTGAAAAATCACATGACACTTTTCTTAAACTCAACGGTTATAAATCCTTCTTTCTCATCTCAAACAAAAGAGAAGTTAATTACAGAAGTAAAAGATTTTGGAACTACTTATGAAGTATCAGCTAAAACAATTGCACTTATATTAAAGTCTGAGATTGTTAACTCTATTTTAGATTGGATTCAACAAAAGAAAAATGCTGAAGATAGTAAATTACAAAGAGAGTTAAATAAAAAACTATCTAAGATTAAGGTTGATAAACTAATTGATGCTAAAGGTAAAGATCGTTGGAAATGTTCAATTTTTTTATTTGAAGGTGATTCAGCTGCAAACAGCTTTAGAAAGTATAGAACACCAGAGACAATGGGAGCTTTTTCTCTTAGAGGTAAGTTTACAAACGTATCAGAAATTTCCAATCAAAAATTAGTTCAAAATGTAGAAGCTGTTAATTTAATGGCTGCGATTGGTTTAAAATTGGGTCAAGGAATAGATATTAAAAATTTAAGATATGGTAGAATATTTTTTACAACAGATGCTGATTGTTTGGAAGAAAATACTTTAATTATGACAAAAATTGGACCTAAAAAAATATCAGAATTGGATTATAATGATCTTGTTTTAACTCATAATAACACCTACAATAAAATTAATAGAATAATTGAAAAAGATATTTCAAAGACAATAACAATAAAAGTTAATGGTAATGAATTTACATGTTCACCAGATCATAAAATTATGATATTCAGAGATGGTGATATTATTGAAGTAGAGGCTAAGAATATAAAATATACTGACTTTTTATTGCTAAAAGATAAAAAATGACTTTTCCATCTTAATATATAATAAAAAAATATATTAAGATGGAAAAACAATTAGAACGTATAAATTGTCAAATTTGTGGATGCGACATTTCTTCAAAGAGATTTGCAATAACAAGACATGTTAAAAAACACCAATTATCATTAGATGATTATTTGAGTAAATTTTATAAATTATTATCAAAAGAAGAGAGTTGTGGATTTTGTGAAAAAAAAGCTATTCCTGATTATAATATCGATAATCAAAATATGACATACTCTTTATCTTATGAAAAAGGTTTTTTTTGTGGTGATGATAACTGTAGAAATAATATTAGTTTAAGTATATTAGGTATTAATTATGATCCGATAAAATATGAGAGAATTGGATCTAGAAAGGAATATTTAAGTAAATTATATAAAGTTGATATTTCTGATGCTAAAAAAATGAAATATAAAGAGCCAAAAATTAAATTTAAATGCTCCTTAGAAGAATTTCAAAATAAATATGGTGAAGAAGAGGGTAAAATAAGATATGAGAAAAGAATAAATGGTATAATAAAAAATAATCCTAAAAATAAATTTCCTTGTACATTAGAAAATTTTATTAATAGATTTGGTATTGAATTAGGAACAGAAAAATATAATAAGAGATGTGAAAGAATATCATATACATCATCAATGGATTTTTTTATAGAAAAGTATGGTGAAGAAGAGGGTATGATTGTTTGGAAAAACAAGTTTAAATCTTCAAATATTAGTAAAACATCAAATGTGATAAATAAAATACTAGATGAGTTAGAAATAAATTATGATATCGAAAAGTGTGTTAATGGTAAATTTGTTGACTTTTATATAGAGGAATATGATATGGCTATTGAATTTTTTGGAGACTATTGGCATATGAATCCAAAAAGATATGATAAAGATGTTTACAATTCTAGAAAAAAATGTACAGCTGAGGAAGTTTGGGAATTTGACAAAAAAAGATTAAACTATATACATGAAAAAGTTAATACTATAATTGTTATTTGGGAGGGAACAAAAATTGAAACATCTTTAATTGAAAAAACAATTAATAATTTTAAAAATAAAAAAACAATAATATATTTATGAAAAAAGAGATAGATTTATCAGAATTTAAATTAGTTAGACCAGAATCAATTGTTAGAAATGATGGTATTAAAAAATTATATGATATAGAAGTAGATGTTGATAATACATTTTTTATAGTCGGTGAGAACGATCTAATATTATCACATAATTGTGATGGTAACTCTATATCTGGTTTATTAATAAACTTTTTTTATAAATATTGGCCTGAGATGTTTGAAAGAAAAATGATCTATAAAGTAGAAACCCCGATTGTTGTTGCAACTTCTAAAGAAAAGAAACCAACTAAATTATCATTCTATACACAAAAAGAATATAATGATTGGGAGGCTAAAACAAATTTAAAAAATTGGGAAATTAGTTATAAAAAAGGTTTGGCAGCATTGGAAGATGACGAGTATAACGATATTATAAATAATCCGAAACTGACTTTAATAACAAAGGACGATTTATCAGAAATCTCTTTAGAAACATGGTTTGGTAAAAATACAGAACTCAGAAAAATAGAATTATTAAAATAAAACTTTTTTAATAATTTTCCATATATTTGCCCTTATGAGGGATCGTGCTTGGCGCAGACATATCAGAGATAAAGTTATTTTGATGAGAATACGTAAGTATAATATCAGAAGTTATTGGTATAGATTATATGAAGATGCTAATGGTTACTGGGTGGATGATCCAGTTTTGGCTGATTATATAGGATCCAAAGAAACAAGATACTATAATAAAGGAACAAGATATTATAAAGAAGGTGATAAATATTCACCAAATAAGTCACATAATAGAAGATATAGATCTTGGGGTAGACCAGGTAATACACCAGATACAAGAGAGTTTCAACGTAGAGTTCTCATAAAAATTAAACAGGAGTATGGACTTAAATGATTTCATATTAGATAATTCAGATAATTGGTCAATTAGTGGGAGTATTCTACACTATAAAAAGATTGTTAAAATACCACTTTGTTATATCGATTTAGATGATGTTGTTTGGGTATTTTTAGATTCTAGAATTAAAAAAATAGTAATTAAGTTAGTTTCTAAACTTCATAAAGAAGGAAAGAAATTTTACTTTGCTTATCCAGATTCTGCCAATCCATCTGGTATATTTAGATACCATGAGAAAGTAATACATCATTATCTTTATACCTGGATAAGGGGAGAATTTAATAATGAATTTATCAAATTGGGATTTGATTATATTGATAACTTAGTTCAATGGGTAAAAGAGGAAGGTAAGTTTGAAGAACTTAAAAAAATATATGATGAATTAAGAAAAGAGATTGATAGAAAGTTTTATGACTGGCACCAGAAAAAAAATATTTGGGAATATCCTGAAGAAAGAAGAGAAGAATATTATACAATATGGAGGGATATACAAATTAGTTTAATACTAAAATAAAAAAAGAGTTAGTGATATCTAACTCTTTTTTCTGGCCTACATTGTCGCCATTAAGATACTTTAACAGTTCTAGTGTTAGAAGAGTTATCGTTCTTAGGCAACATAATCGTAAGAATACCGTTATCATACTTAGCTCTAGTTTCAGTAGTGTTAGCGTTAGTAGGTAATTGGAATTCTCTTGTGAAAGAATTGTAGTTAAACTCTCTATAAGAATAGTTAGTTCTTTCGTTTCTTTCTACATTAGCTCTAACAGTCAACGTGTTGTTGTTATAAGAAACTTCAAAAGATTCTTTGTTATAACCTGGAGCAGCAAATTCTAATACATAACTATCAGAGTTCTCATACGCATTTACACTTGGTGTATAAGGTGTGTTGTTAACTAAGTTAGTCAATCCAGACGTAAGTGGGTTAGTGTGGAAAGGATTAGTTGTTAAACCATTATTAAAGTTTAATGGTGTGTTAGACCAATTTAAGTTAGTCCAGTAATTTGCTGGTGTGTTGTACCAGTTTCCGTTGTTGTTTGTTGTGTTTGTCATTGTTTTTAATTATTTTTTTAATTTGTATAATTTAGTTTTAGAAAAGTTTAAACATAACTAGAAAAAAAAACTATATAATATACAAAAAATATTAACATATTATGTTACTTGATATTATTATAGATGGGAATTATATTTTAAGCAAATTAGCATTCACATTACACAAAAACAATTTATTATTCGGAGCTCTTTATCAAGCCTTAGATAATACAATTAAAAACTATAGAAGATGGTATCCATTTTCTAATATCTACTTGGTTTCAGATTCAAAAGAGAAATCATGGAGAAAACAAATCATATCTGAATATAAAGCAACTAGAAAAAAAGATAGCGAAATTGATTGGAATTTTGTTTATGATACTTACGCTGACTTTAAAGAAGAATTGAAAAAATCAATTAAAGTTCTTGAAGCACCACATATAGAAGGTGATGATTGGATCTCTTTTTTAGTTGAGAAGTCAAATAAAGAAGGGAGATCAACTATTATTGTTTCAAATGACTATGATATTAAACAGGTGGTTAAATTTAGTTTAGAACCACTTTATATTAATATTATGACGAATGAAATGTATAATAAACAAAAATTATTTTTACCACAAAACTATCAAACTTTTTTAAACAGAGTTAATTCATTACCTAATGATGATATATTTAATCTAAATGATAATACTGAATTTATAACATTTATCGGAAACTTTATAGATAAATATGAAATAAATGAAATAAATTCAACAGAATCATTAATCATCAAGATTATATCTGGTGATATTTCTGATAACATTGATTCTGTATGGTCTCAAGTTAAAGGTGGTAAAAAAAGAGGAATTGGTTCGAAAGGGGCAAAAACTATTTATGATACTTATATTACAGAGTTTGGAGAACTATCGTTAGAAGATCCAGATTTATATGAGAATATTGCTGATTTAATTTGTGAAAAAAAGAAACTATCTAAAAGTAAAATTGAAAGTATAGTTGAAAGAATTAAAGATAACTTTAAGCTTATTGATTTAAGAGTTGATAATTTACCAAGTGATATTTTAGATAAGATGAAAAATGTTTATGGTGAAATTTGATATTGAAAAATCTAAGAAAAAATGGGAACCAGTTATAGAGAATACTCTACTAAATAGAGGTGTGGAGTATTCTAAAACTTTAATTGGTGATATCGCTGTTTATATGGAGTGGTGTTCTGTCAATAGGAAAGATGAACCTGATGATTTCATAGTTCAAAAACTTAAAAAGATTTACGATTTAATAAAATCTTCTAATTTAAGAATTAAGATTGTTGGAGAATGGTATAATCCAATAACTGGATCTATTGATATTGAGTTAGAAGGAGGTGAGTTTATTCAAAAAAATAAAATGACCTCTAAATTAACAGGAGATATTTACTTGAAAATATTTCCACATGAGTTCTTAACTTTTTACAAACCGGATGTTATAAGAGATTGGAAACTTAATACAATTTTAAATGGCTGAATTAATAGATGTTGTTAATGCGATTTTTAAAAAGAGAGAAAATTGGAATAACATAACAAATGAGGATAAACAAAAGAATTTCTTTATAATTAATAGATATTTCTCTAAAATTTATCCTGATAAATCACAACTTTTAAACTCTAAAAATATAGATAAGGTAATGGCTATGGATACATGGTATTATTTTATGAGTGATCAGCCTTATCCAGATAACTTTTGGTCTAAATCACAAAAAGTAGAAGTAAGTAAAATATCTGAAAAAGAATTTAAGATGTTATTAAAACATTTACAAATTAAAGATGTTGATTTAAACTACTTAATGGATAAGTTCCCAGATATTATAGATGAAGAATTAAAGTTCATAAAAGCCAAAGAAAAAGAAAAAACTAAAAACAAATAAATTATGGTTACATTAGAAACAAAAGCAAAAACAAATTGGTATGTTATTAGAACAGCAATCAATAAAGAGAAATCAGTTGCTGAAAGAATTCAAAAACAATCAGAAGTAGGAGACCTTATGGGTAAAGTTAGCCAAGTAATTGTTCCGACAGAAACATCATTTTTTCTAAAAAATGGTAAAAAAGTTAAACGCGAAAAAGTTAAATTTCCTAGTTATATTTTTATTCAAACAAACGCAGTTGGTGAAGTTAAATACTTTTTAAAGGGTGTTAATGGAGCTGGTGGTTTCTTAACCAATAGAGGTGGTGATGTAGTTCCACTTTCAAATTCTGAGGTTACTAGAATGATTGGTGATTGGGAAGAATCTAAAATTGAAAAGCCAGAAGAAGAATTCAAATATATTGTTGGTGAAGAAGTTACAATTTTAGATGGTCCTTTTACTAACTTTAATGGTAAAATACAATCAGTTAAAGGAGATAAAGTTAAAGTGGAAGTTTCTATCTTTGGGAGAGCCAGTTTAATTGAAATTGGAGTTTTACAAATAGATAAAAGAAGAGATTAAGAATGACTCAAAGTAGCACTCAAAGTGAATTATATTATAGGATAATAAGATCTGCTGACTATATAAATATGATCAACAGATCTAGTGCTGCGAATTATATCATTACATCATCACAAATTTCAGACACAATCCGAGAAATACTCAGGGATAGAAGCTTAAGTAGAATAGCTAAGATTGAAAAAATTTGGGGTAAATAATATTAATATATAAATTATGATATTGATATGCTTTGGAACTAGACCCGAATATTTAAAGGTTAAACCTCTTTTCAGAGAATTTAAAAATTCGAAAATACCATTTAAAACTGTTTTTACTGGACAACACACAACACTTTTAAGTGAGATTGATTTTGATTGGAAATTAAATATAGAAAATAGTGATTTGAAAAATAGATTGAATTCCGTTTTTACAGATGTTATGAGGGGAGCTGAAGAAGCAATTAGATCATTAAATGCTAAATCTGTTTTAGTTCAAGGTGATACAACATCAGCAGCTGCTTTTGCACTTTCTGCTTATCATATGGGTATTAAAATAATACATTTAGAAGCCGGTTTAAGAACATATGATCGATTAAATCCATATCCAGAAGAAGTTAATAGACAATTGATTAGTAAAATAGCAGATCTACATCTATGTCCAACTGAAAACAATGAACGAATGTTAAGAGAAGAAAAAACAGAAGGACATATAATAACAGTTGGTAATACCGTATTAGATAATTTAAGTAAAATAAAATCTAAAAAAACAAATAAAGTTTTAGTAACTTTACATAGAAGAGAAAACCACTCAATTGCTGATAAGTGGTTTATTGAAATAGAAAATTTGGCTGTTAAAAATCCAGATCTAAAGTTTATTTTACCAATACACCCAAATCCATCTATTCAACAACATAGAAATATTCTAAATAAAGTGGATGTAATTGATCCACTACCACATGATAAATTAATTAGTTTAATATCAGAAAGTAGAATTATTATAACCGATAGTGGTGGAATACAAGAAGAAGCCTCATTTCTAATGAAAACAACAATAATTTGTAGAAAAACAACAGAGAGACCAGAATCATTGGGACAATCTGGATTTTTATGCGAAGAACCTGAATATTTGGAAGAAATGTTTAATAAGTTATTAGATTTCAAAGTTGTGGATAAATGTCCATATGGTGATGGAAAATCTTCTAAAAAAATAGCGAAAATATTAAAAATAAATAAATATTATGAGTAATGATGTAACAGTAATTCTAAATGGATTTAAAAGACCTCAACATTTTAATAGACAACTTGATGCAATTTTAAATCAAACTATTAGTCCAAAACCTAATAATATTATGCTTTGGCAAAATGGTAAAGAACAATTTCCGAATTCTTCTAACTTTATAACTAAAGCAGAATGTAATCAAAATTTAGGAGTTTGGGCTCGTTTCGCTTTCGCATTAAATGCTAAAACAGAATGGGTTTGTATATTTGATGATGATACTATGCCTGGTAATAGATGGTTTGAAAATTGTCTAAATACTATGAAAACACACGAAGGATTACTAGGAACTGTTGGGATTAGAATACATGGTGAAACTGGGATGTATCCGTTAAAAAGATATGGATGGGCTGATATTAATAATAGTAAGCCTATGGAAGTAGATTATGTTGGTCATTCTTGGTTCTTTAGAAGAGAATGGTTATCTTATTTCTGGAGAGAAATGCCAAGTATAGAACATGATATGTTAGTTGGTGAAGATATGCATTTTTCTATTATGTTAAAAAAATATGGAGGAATATCAACTTTTGTCCCTCCACATCCTAAAGAAGATAGATCATTGTGGGGATCTCAACCAGAAACGGCTTGGACAATTGGGACAGATGATGCTGCAATATCAATTAAACCAGAAAATTTAAATAGAATGTCATTATACGCAGAATACGCAAAGTCGCAAGGTTTTGTACCACTTAGACATAGAGAAGGGTTTATAGAAGATGAAAATCCATTTAAATACTAAATATATGGAAATAAATACAAAAAAATCAATAGAGAGTCTAGTAGAAGATTTAATGAATAATAATATATGGGATAAAATGTTAGCCATTTATCCTACGATTGGCTCAAGTGAAAACTTTAATTTAAAAGTTGAACAAAAATGGATCAGAAAGATTAAAATAAATAAACTATGGATAAACAAGAGAGATACGATAGAACATACCTAAACATGGCTCGAGAGTGGGCTAACCTCTCACATTGCACCAGAAAGAAAGTTGATTTATAAATAGTAAATTTTGTAATAAATTTATAAGACATAGAGGTATTTAATTCTTTAATATATAAAGAAAATAAATATTTTTATGGATAAAGTAAAATGTGAAATTTGTGGAAATTTATTTAAAGGATTAGCTGGTCATCTTAAATCCAAACATGATATATCAACTACTGATTATAAAATATTGTATCCTAATTCATTAACTCTTAGTGAAAATTATTATAATAAATTAAGAAAAAATAGAATTAAAAATTGTATTGTTTGTAATTCAAATTTTTCAACTAAGAATTGTAGAAAATTAACTTGTAGTAATGAATGTAGATATAAACACACATCTTCTCTAAGTATTGGAACTAAAAGAAGTGATAATTATAAATTGGTTATATGTAAAACTTGTAATAAAGAAGATTATATAAAAAGATATACTGAAGGTGACTATTTTTGTAATAGAGATTGTTATGATAAAAATCACTCAGTAATAAAGATAGACATTATATGTAAATATAAAAAATGTTCTAAAGTTTTCAGTATTTATGAAAAGCAAAAGGAAAGAAAATATTGTTCGAGAGATTGTTATAAGTTAGATTATAATGAAGATAGAATAAATTTCAATACAAATAGTAAATATAAAAAGGGATATTATATTTCTATGAGAGATAATAATAAAAAATGGTTTGATAGTTCGTATGAATTATCTAGAATGAAACAATTAGATTTAGATGATAATGTTATGGAATGGTCAAAAAATAATATAAAAATAAAATATACAGGTGAAGATAATAAAGAACATATTTATACACCAGATTTATTAGTTAAATATAATGATGGTTTAACTGTTATAGAAGAAATAAAGGGTAGAATAACTCGTAGAGATATATTAAAGATGGAGGCTGCCATACCATATTTAAAATCTTTAAATATAGAATATAAAATAGTTCAGAAAAGTGACATATATGATGATTTTATAGAACCAATAATAGAAGATTATGAAAATAAATTTGGAACATTTCAAAGAATATCACTATTATATTCTTTTATGAAAATGGCTAATAATATATCAAATAGATCTACTTGTATCCGAAGACAAGTTGGATGTTTAGTTGTCCCATCAAATTTAGAAAATATATCATCAATTGGTTATAATGGATCTCTTCCAGGTGAGGAAAATGGATGTAAAGACATTGGATCTGGTAAATGTGGTTGTATTCATGCTGAAATAAATTCTCTAAATAAGTTTAAAAATTATGATATAAATGGTGATTATATCTTATTATGTACATTATCACCATGTTTAAATTGTTCAAAGGAAATTTTAAAATATCCGATAAAAAAGGTAATTTATTTAAATTGTTATAGAGATACTTATGGTATAAAATATTTAAGAGATAATAATATTGATGTTATGAGTTATTCAGAATTAGTAAAGGATAAAAATAAAAGATATGAGCAATAGTTTATTCGCTGAAGAACTATCAAAGTTTGAAAAATATTTTGATATAGAAATGGAATTGAGTGAAGTAACTTTTGGTCCAATTTTTACATTTAAGAGTAAGTTTGATGATACCACTTTGGTTTATCGACCAAGTATGACAGATATGAAAGATTACCCAAATGATAGAGGATCAGCATCAAGAATTATATCAGAATTAAAAACTATTTTAAGAGATAATAAATTAAATGAATTAGGATTATGAAACAAAGAGATTTTAATAGAAATTTACTAAGAAATGGTGAATTAATATGTAGAAATAGTCAATTCTGTAAAGGAAAAGAAGTAGGTATACATGGGAGAATGTTTGGCGGAGACTTAGTATCTGAAATTGATTCTGTTTGTGCTGTTTTCGCTGCAGAAGTTTGTGATACTCCTTGGATTGTAACTAAAACTATGAATATTGAGTTTATTAGTGAAGTTAAACCAAACCAAATCTATAAAACATATGTAGGTATTAAAAAAATTGGTAATACATCAATTACTTTAAATGCTGAAATAAGAACACATTCAGTTGATACTGAAAAAGAAGTATTGGCACTAAAATGTGAATTAGTGTTTGTTAGAATTAATGAATATGGTGAATCAATTAGAATTAATGATAATGTAAGAACAAATTATCCAGAATTATCCTAATTTCTTTCTTTTTGATTCTAAAATAGAAAAATCTTTAACTTTTTTCTCACCTAAATAAGACCAAGCATATCCTTCATCTATCATTATTTGATTGAAGGATATTTCTTTACCATCTTCAAATAACCAACCTAGTATTCTACCATATTTTTCTTTAGAATTAATTTTCTCAGTCTTGATAACTAGGTTACCTTTACACTCAGATAATTTCTTTTTTAAGAAATCTTTGGCTTCTAAACCCCATTTTTTTTCATTTAGATCTTTTGTCTTTGATTCTGGAGTATCAATTCCAGCCAATCTAATTCTTTGAGTTATTGAAATATCAAATCCTAAATCAATCTCACACTCAATAGTATCTCCATCAACCACCAAGTTTAATCTTTTAACTTTATATACATACATAGTGTATATATAAAAATTAATTAATACATATTAACCTTTGATTAATTGATACTGGGTTCTATATCTTATCAATGCTAAATCTTTCATCTTACACTCCAACTCAGTATCAAAATGGAGACCATATGTTTTAATTTCTTCATAAATGTAATCTGCATGTGCTGTATTTTTACCTGATGTATCTTCTAATGTTTTTGGTGAACTCATATGAGTCATTGGAGTCATATCTCCCCATGTTGAAAGTGCTAGTCTTAGAGCATCTTCTGCTGAAAGATCTTGAGGACCATAATTATGATGGTGGAAATCATGTGTTATTGGAACTCCAATCTCAGTATAAACTAAATCATATAACATTTTAGTTGAATATTGGTTTGGACCATCATCATTTTCAACTACTAATCTTTTTCTACAAGACTCACTCAAATTCCAAAATTGCTCACAAAATCTTTTAGCAGCCTCTTCCCGTGTGGGTTTTGTAGTATTGACGTGGATGTTTATGGGATAGTAATGAGTTTGATCTAATCCCATCAAATCCATTATTTGAGCATGTTTATCTAATTCATCAATTGCATTTTTAACAACAACTGTATTTTCACTAGCAGGTATACAAAAGTGTGTAGGGTGAAATGATAATCTCATATCTACACTTTTTGCGTAGTCACCTATTTCTTTTAACTTTTTGGATATTAAATCGAACTTTGGAAGATCTTCTAATTTATAGAATCCGATACAAGGAAGTATATCACTAGACATTCTATAAACAAATATATCATTCTCTTTATTCCACTTTATTATTTTAAACATATCATCTATGTTAAGGAGTGCTAACTCAGTCACATATTCTAAACCCCTTGTCTCAAAAGTTTTTTTGGTCATTCCTCTGTTAACGGTAATAAAATCTTTCTTTTTTTTACCATCATTTAGAGATATATTTATACAGCAATATCCTATTCTATTCATACTACAAATATACTAAAATATTTTTTAAAATTGAACCATCTTAAAATAAAATGATCTTTCAAATAGGTTGTATTTATATAGTCTTTAAAGTATTTTTTGGTATATAAATTCCATACATTTGATTATTAAACAAAATTGAAATATTTGATATAATTTGATATTATTTGATAATAAAATAATTGAAATGTTCTAACACCATATAAAACAATTCAGGCCTACTTAGCAGATTTCCAGTCCTTAGAAGATTGGAGAAACTCACGAATAGATACTATATTAAAATAAAAAAGTCAGTTATATACTGACTTTTTTTGTATTAATTATTTCTTTACCACCCTCTGTAACTCTAACTGGAAATCCCCATAAGTATTCAATATATGGTAAAACTTTTTTAGCTTCATTAAATTCTAATCCCTTATTATCAATTGGTGTATATTCTAATGTAAGAGTTCTATCACCAAATATATCTACTTCAGATACTTGAATATCAGGAACATATCTACTTCTATTATAAAATTCTGATAAAGATTTTCTAATCTTTTTATAACCAGTCTCATTATGAATAGAACTAACCTCATAATAATTGGCAGACATCTTATCATCAATCTCAAATAATTTCATATCCCTAATAACCTTTGGTGAAAGATATTGTAATATAAATGTTTCATCTTTGAAATTCTCAACAATATAATTAAAGTTTTCAACCCAATTACCTTTACCAGCAATCTTAGGGAACCACTCTAAATCTTCTTTTGTTGGGTTTAAAGACATTCTTTTTAAATCTTGAAAGATATTAAACCCTAATGTATATGGATTCAATCCAGAGTAGAATTTAGAGTCAAATCCTGGTTGAAAAATAACATTCGAATGATGATGAAAGAACTCTTGCATAAATCCATCACTCAAATAACCCTCATCATACATCTTATTAATTATTTCATAGTGGGTGAACGTGGCACAACCTTCGTTAGTGACCTTGGTTTGTCCTTGTGGGTAAAAGTATTGAGATGTTTTTCTAACAATTCTAACAATTTCTCTTTGCCATCCTCTTAATTTTGGTGAGTTTTTCTCAATAAAATAAAGAATGTTTTCCTCAGGTGATTCAGGGAATTTTTTCTCCTTTAACTTTTCTTTCTCATCTTTTGGTATAGTTCTCCAAAGATCATTAAGTAAAATTCTATCATCTTCTAATTTCTTTTTAAGTCTCTCACCTTCTTCACCTGGACTCAACTTTCTAGGTTTCTTATATTTATCAACACCGTAATTCATTAAAGCATGACAAGCATCTAAAACCAATTCAACTTCTTCATATCCATATTTTTCTTCACACTTAGCTACAAACTCTTTAGCAAAAACCATATAATCAATGATTGAATCAGCGTGTGTCCATTGTTTAAAAAGATAGTTATTTTTAAAAAATGAGTTGTGTCCTTGTACATGGGCGTACACTAAGGTCATTAAGCAAGTATTATTATCTTCTAAGTTAAAAGATATACAGGGCGAGCTATTAATTACCATCTCATAGCTAAGTCCCATTCTTCCTTTTTTATAGTTATTATTATTCATAACAAACTCCTTACCGAATTTCCAGTGGTTATAAGAAATTGGCAAACCAATCAATGCGTAAGCATCTAGTAATTGTTCAGAGGATACAATTTCAAATTGATTTGGATATGTAGTTAATCCTAAATATTCTATAGTAATTCTGTCTATTATCTCTGAAAAAATCTCTATTGTATTTTCATTCCAATCTGGTTTAGATAATATCTCTTTAACTTTTTCTTTATCCATTTAATTTTTTAATCTATTTTATATCTCCAAATAAAATCATTAGAGTATTTATATCTCCCATTACAACAGGAGCTTATTCCAGAAATTCTTGTTCCTGTTTTTTCGGATGCTTCTGTTAATGAGTTATATTCAGCAATTATATTATTGTTTTTATCAAGTTGTAATACTTTTTTACGTGATATATTTTTAACAGGATCTATTTTAACCAATTTATAATCTTTGAATATAAATCCCCCAGCGGATTTATATCCTTTTCCATTAATACAACAGATTATTGTGTATTTGTGAATTTTTAATTCTTTACTAGCCATAGAAATAGATCTAAAAGTATTTATATATTCACCTTCTATTGAATATTGATGAACTTCTTTTCCATCTTTATATTCATATTTTCTATTTTTAAATAAATCTGATAGATTTTTATATATTTCTTTTTTTCTATCAGGGTCTAAATATTTCATATTATCTCCACCATCTCCACCATCTGATATGTTTGAAAGAGGTCCATCTTTCTTAACAATTCTTCCAATTTTATCAATTAGATTTACTTCTATTTTTCTAGAAAGATCCTTTTCTATAAAATTATTTAATACCACAATAATGGGGGTTAAATTTTCTAATAAAATATCTTTAATTTTTTTATTTTTAATTCTATTGTGATTTATTCTCTTTTCATTATTTAATTCATAATTAGATAAATGTTCTTTTATCCTATCATTTTTACCGCATCCTATATAAAATGGTTCCCATAGAAAGCATATATCTAAACCATCATATGAATATTTTCCTGGTTTTCTAGGATCCATATAACAATAAACATAATAGTTATTTTGAGTTTTTTTTAACATATTCAATTATTAATTTTTCTACTAATGGATTCATCTTTATACACTTTTCTTTGCACAACTCTTTTAATATTTTGTGTGTTTCTTTGCTGATTTTAATTGTTTTTTCCATAATGTATATATTAAAATAATTTCTCCTCTTTTACACTTCTTTACACTTTTTTAAATAATTATTAAAAAATAAAAAACCTCAATTTAATGAGGTTTTATAATGCTGTTTTCTTTTTAAAGAAATCTTGAAATACTTTCCAGATTTCACTAACTTCGTTAATTTTACCAATTTCAAAGTTTCTTCTTTTATTAGAAAGAACTTTATAGTTGTTCCAAAGATCGCCATCCACAGTTCTACATATTTCTATATAAATCATATATTGAATTTTATTTAAAATATCTAAGTCTAGTATTTTATAACAATCTTCAGCATCTGATTTATCCCAAACATCACCATCTGATGCTTGAGCAGCATATATGTTCCAATTCTCTGAATATCTTTCTCTTATAATTTTAGCCATTAATTCTAATGCTGAAACTACAACTGTTCCTCCACTTTCTTTTGAGTTAAAGAATTCTTCTTCAGTAACTTCTTTTGCTGAAGTATGGTGTCTTATAAATACTAGTTCTATTCTTTCATATTGTTTAGTGAGAAACATATAAAGTAACATGAAAAATCGTTTTCCTAAATCTTTCTCTTTTTCTCCCATAGAACCTGATACATCCATCACACAAAACATAACGGCTGATGTTATTGGAATAGCAACTTGTTCAAAGTTATTATATTGAAGATCGACTTCTTCCATAAATGAAACACCTATTTTCATCTTTTTAAGTTTATCCAATTCAGCTTCTAATAAAATTCTTTCATCATCTGTTAAATTACCTTTTAATTTATCCTCTATATCTTTAATCTTTTTTTCAAAATACATACCCAATGCCATTCTACGAGCCATTGAATTTTTATAGGATTTTGTTATATTTAATCTACTAGGATTTCCATAATTAGAATAACCAGCTCTTTTTTGTTTAAAATCAACTAAAGAGTTTAAATGTTTTTTAACTAAATCTGGAAGTTCTAAATCTGAAAAAAAGTAATCTAGGAATTCTTCTCTACTTATTGAGATGGTAAATTCATCTTCAGAGGTTGATGGATCATTTGATCCTTTTTGACCACTTCCCTTACCACTACCACCTTTTGGTTTTTTAATAAGATCTCCTTCAGTATATTCTTTATTCCCAGGATGAACCCATTTTTTATCACCAGTTTCCTTATCATATCCAAATTGTGGTTCATTAATTCCTTTAATTGGAATATTTACTTTTTCTTTAGAAGATGTTAAATCTTTAACATTGGTATTTTTAACGATGTCTGGAAGGGCCTTTTTAATTTGACCCTCCACCCTTTTAAGTAGTCTTTGTCTGTTTTCAGAAGATTTACCTTTGGGACTATTTCTTCTATCTACTATATTTACTGACATCTATTTAAATATTTTTTTAATTTTTCTAATTCTAATTAATTGCTCTTCCTAACACGTAAGTACCAGTCTGTTAATAACTTAATTTGTTTATTAGTGTAACCTCTTTCAACCATTCTGTTGATGAACTCAGAATGTTTCTTTTCTTCATCTTTAGAAGCTTTAGAAGTAAATGAAATAACTGGAATAATATCCTCAGTTTTAGAGAAAATTCTCTTCTCAATAACGTTTCTAATTTTTTCATAAGAATCCCAAGTTGGTGATTCACCATTCTTAGCTCTGTGTCTTAAATAGAATTGAACTACATCATTTCTAAAGTCTTTAGGATTAGCAATACCAGCTGGTTTTTCAATTTTCTCTAACTCATCATTAAGAGCTACTCTATCAAATTGTTGTCCTGTTTCTGGATCTCTAAAATCATTATCTTGACACCAGTGGTCAGCATAAGTAATATATCTTTCAAATAAGTTTTGTCCATATTCATTATAAGAATCAACATACGCTTTTTGAATTTCATCTCCAATAAACTCAGCATATTTAGTACTGATTTTAGACTTTAAGATGTTTAAGTAATAATCTTCAGTTTCTTTTGGCAATTGTAATTTAACAATCTCCTGTTCAAGTACATAGAAAAGGTGAACTGGATTAGCAGCAACTTCTTCAGTGTCATGATTAAAAACTTTAGAAAGAACTTTAAATGCAAAACGAGTAGAGATACCATTCATTCCTTCTGTGATACCAGCAAAGTCTTTATATTCTTGTAATGATTTAGCTTTTGGATCAGATTCTTTCAAAGATTCACCATTATAAACTCTCATTTTAGAATATAAGTTTGAGTTTTCTGGATTTTTCAATCTCGTCATAACACAAAACTTAGCCAATAAATCTAATGTTTGTGGAGCACATGGGGCTTCTGAAAGTGAAGAATGTTTCAACAATTTTTCATAAATTTCAACTTCTTCATCAACTCTTAAACAGTAAGGTACGCGAACGATGTAAACACGGTCTAAGAAAGCTTCATTTTTCTTATCGTTTGAGAAAGTTTCCCATTCAGACTCATTTGAGTGAGCTAAGATAATTCCCTGAAAAGGGATAGCTGGTAAGTTTTCAGTTCCATTAAAGTTACCTTCTTGAGTAGCTGTTAATAATGGGTGAAGAACTTTAATAGGAGCTTTAAACATCTCTACGAACTCCATCATACCTTGGTTTGAACGACAAAGAGATCCTGAATAGTTATAAGCATCGGCATCATTTTGTGGAAACTCAGCTAATTTTCTGATATCTACTTTACCTACAAGTGAACTAATATCACTTGTATTCTCATCACCTGGTTCAACTTTAGATATAGCAACCTGCGAATTTATAGAACAAACCATCTTAACAACACTAAAGTTGGTAAGATCTCCACCATCTTTCTCTAATCTTTTAGTAGCCCAAGGTGATGGACAACTTGGTACATATCTAGATGGTATTCCATATTCTTCATTAAGATCATCTTTAATTGATGAAAAAAGACCTAATGGGCTTTCAAAAACAGGAGAGATTTCATCTTTATATTTTAGAACATAGATAGTTGTACCATCTATTAATTTTTTTAATCTTTCAGCTAATGAAGATTTACCACCACCAACAGGTCCTAATAGATATAATATCTGTTTCTTTTCCTCAAGACCTTGAGCAGCGTGTTTAAAGAAAGAAACTATTTGTTCTATGGAATCTTCCATTCCAAAAAATTCAGAAAATGCTGGATATCTTTTTACTATCTTGTTTGAATATATCCTACTCAGTCTTTCATCATATTTGGTTTCTATAGTTTCAGGCTCACCAATACTATCAAGTATTCTATCATAAACATTCCAATATAGAGATTTATCTTTTTTACATTTTTTTAGGTAATCTTCTATGGATATTTCTTCATCCACATGAGAATACTTATTTTTCAATTTTCCTAATATACTCATAATATTATTTTAATTATTTTTTTTAACTTATTAAGTTATACATTAATATAACCATTAAGTTTATATAATTATATATGGAAATATATTCCTTCGTTTTCACATTTTAAAGAAAAAAAAATTAATATATACATTATGAAGAATAAAATATTGAAATATATCGAGTTTATAAAAGAAGAGTTAAGTGACACTCCTCAAAGTTATATTAAGAATAAATTAAAGCAAATACAAAAGGCTTTTGATGATTTATTTGAAGAAGAAGAAAGTGAAAGTGATGATGAATTCATTTCTATTGAAGACGCTAAGAAAAATAAAAAAGGTGTTAAAAAATTAAGTGATTTAGGTGTAACTAAAGATAGTTCTGAAATTTCTCTTTACTCACAAACAGATGATTCATTGACAATTAAATATTCGGATGATGAGGCTTCTTATACAATAATTATATTTATTAATATAAAAGAAGGATTGGCTAAAGGAGAAAGTTTTTCTGAAGATGATATTAAAAAATTAGATATAAAATTTAAAAAATATTTAAATGATGTTGATCTAGTTGGAGAAACTAGGTATTCAGTTAATATAGATAGAGAAGAGGGGGAATTTATGTTTTCTGTTAATAAAAGTAAAGATCCTGCTCAAGGACAAGAAGAAGGAAATGTTCAAGTTCAAGAAGAAAGTGGTGAAAAGATGAATCTATTGGAGTTTTTAGAGTTTTTGAAAAGTGATTTCGATGATAGATATGGAGATGATAGTGAAAAATTACTTATTAATAAAGATTAAAAAATAACCTCAAATTGAGGTTATTTTTTTTGAGGAAAAAATAATCTTTTAATAAATAAATCTATGGAAGTAAATATTGTAACAAATATGGGGATTATTTCAGAAATTAAAAAGTCTAAATATTTCCAATCTAATCTAGGTTATGTATCAACATTAGATAAAAATGGTAAAAGAGTTTTTAATGATAAAGATAAGTTTTCAATAACTTATAATTCTAACTATAAAACAACAATTTATGCTCAGGGTAAAATTGGTAATATAAGATTTTATAATGACTACTACATAGTTGATAAATTAATAGGTGTTTATTTGGGAGATAATTTTGAAGAGTTTGTTGTTGACTTTGATAGTCAAAAATTGAGAGAAAAAGGTATAGATGGTTATTTAGGATTTATATTAAAAGAATGTGAAACTAAATATGAAGAACTCATAAAAAACAATGAATTAAAGAAAAAAGAGGAAAAACCAAAAGGAAATCCAGACATGATATCTATGAATCCTGGAAATGTTTCTTGGGAAGATTTAAAGGCATACATGGAGAAACTAAGAAATCAAAATAAAATTTAGTTATAGGCAATAGAAGATAATAATGTGAAAACGATATATTTATCCAATTCATCTAAATCATCAAAGTCGAAACTTAATTGTATATCATCATCATCATGAAAAATATGCAACCAAATCTTATTCTCTGATTTAGACCATTCAATAGAATTAAAAACAGCAACACTAGTTTCTATATCAATAACTAGTTCTGTCAACCCTACTCCTAAAATTTTAATTATTTTAGATAATTTTCTCTTCATAATGTATATATTTTATTTTTTAAAGAAAAAAAATTAATATATACTAAAAAAAAATAAAAATGAATATGAGTATTTTAAAATATCAAAATTTTTTAACTGAAAAGCAAATCTTTGATATGATTAATGAATCTATTTTGGTTTTCTCACCAAAATTAATTAACATATTAAAGAAAATGTCTAGAAATAGAATTGCTCAGGAGTTACTTAGATTACAAAAAACCGATGTTGAAGGTATAGCTCAAAACTATATTGATATAACAGATAGAGAAAATCTTTCTTTTACACCAGATAGAAGAGTTCAACAATTAATGGCTGGTAGACCAATCGTTTGGAGATGTACACAAGCTAACAAATGTCTTACTCATGGATCTGCAAATGATGCAATCTTTGGAAGATTAGAGTATAACAAAGAAGAACCATGGCCAGGTGGTAATGGTGATAGATGGTCTGTTAGACCAGGTGAAGTTATGAAAGTTATTTCTGAAACAAACTCAAAAACAGGTAAAACTTATTGTAAAGTCCAAGAAACTAATTCTGATGGATCTGATAAAGAAAATCCAAAATTTGGAGTTATAAATAAAGAAGGTATCGAACTATACACTCCTGATTTACCAGAACTTTGGACAACTGCTAGAAACCCACTAAGAATTGGTAGAATGGCTAGACCTATTTTAATGGCAGCTGGTGTAACATTTGCTGACCACGAATTATCTCAATTTGTTGAACAATTTACAGCAACTGTTGATTTTGAAGCAAACGCTTTACAAAGATTTGATATTGTTAAAGGTAGTGATATTTGGAAATGGTATCAATCTCGTAATATGGAACATAATGGATCATTAGGAAATTCTTGTATGGTTTCTGCACCAGAGAGAAAACTAGCTATCTACACTAGTAACGAAAATGTTAATTTAGTTATACTTTATGATGATAATGGGAGTTTAGATGATGGTAAATATACATCTGATAAAATAAAAGGTAGAGCTATTCTTTGGAGAAATTGTAATATAAACGGACAAGTTTGTGACTTTATGGATAGAATTTATACAGCTGTCGCTTCTGATGAAGAATTATTCAAACAATTTGCTGAAAAAGAAGGATTCTATTATAAAACATATCAAGGATATGGACATGGAGATATTACAAATGGTGCCAATACTATAAACAGACCTAATATTATTTGTGATTTACAAAATGGAGATTTTAGTATGTATCCTTACATGGATACTATGTATTGTGTTGATATAACAAATAATAAGTGTTCTAACGATAATGATAACTTAGAAGGTAGAGTTAGATATTGCCAACACACTGACGGTACTTGGGAAGGCGCTGATGAAGAAGATTGTGATGGTGATGAAGATGATGACTGGTGATAAAATTAAAA
>Ga0172373_10003293_pt1 | contig 23780 bp, 26 predicted proteins | sample Lak10m_2_FD_114546 | JGI IMG/M metagenome (GOLD analysis project Ga0172373, IMG submission 114546) | Freshwater microbial communities from Kabuno Bay, South-Kivu, Congo - kab_092012_10m | ecosystem: Environmental > Aquatic > Freshwater > Lake | place: Democratic Republic of the Congo...
CAACGTTTGTCCTTCAAACTATGAATATGGATGTTCCCTTTTCCGGTTTGACCCCTTGCGGGGCAAGCAATCATCGGGCAATATATCTCTTGTGGGTTCATTGGTTTCTCGCGTGATTTGGAAGTCGCAAGAGTTTGCCAGTGAACCCCATTTTTTGCAAGCTTTATGTTCCTCCACGCTTTAGTGGAGTGCTACCCAATACTTTAAGACGGTTTTGATATGTAAATTTCAAGTTTTTTATGGATTTTGGCCTTAAAATGCGTGTTTTCCCCTCATAAAACTAGAAACCGCAGGGTATTTTACATCCTGCGGCTTTCATATTTGTAATTTGTCTCTTAACTATACAGTGGAATCCTCATTCCATTGATCTTGTTCGCTTCGTCCGAAAATAGGTATAGGATAGCTGAAACGATCTCAGCTGGCGACGTCCCTTTCCCGTCACCTTTAATATCAATAGATTTCACGTGGATGATGTTCGCGGTCAAGCCGTTATCTTTGAATTCTTCAGCCAGAGTCAATGCCATGCTTTCCTGTGCGGATTTGGTGGCGGCGTAGATCGCGGACTTTGCCGCAGGCTTCACCGTCACAGGCTGTGAGACGATGATGGCCCGTCCCCAACCTGCGGATGCAATATGCGGTGCATAAGATTGGAAGAGATTGAACGTCGTCCACACGTGCTGGTTGAGCATGAACTCAAGATCATCTCGCGATGATTCGGGGATCGTCTTGCCGCCAACCCACCCGCCGACGAGATGGATCAAAGCGTGGATACTGCCAAATTTGGAATGAACCGCCTCGGCTGAGTCATGAAGCGCCTGTGCATCAAGCAGGTCAATGGCTTGGGCGTGGATTCTGTCTGAGGGCAGATTCAAACTTGCAGTCAGGGAATCCAACTTAACTTGGTCGCGGTCGAGCAGCACAATGTTATCGCCGCGCTCCGCAAATGTTTTTGCAACTAAATTTCCAAGCACGCCCGTCGCGCCTGTAATGACAATCGTTTTTTGATTCATTGGTTTACCTGGTGGTCGAGTAGGCGGCGGGACTTGATGCAACTTCACCCAATCGGCTGCGCCGCCGTATCGAGACCACTCTAGTCATACAACGCTTTAATCTGCGACTCGGTCATGCCCTTCACGATGACGGGCTCGCTCTGCTCAGGCAGGTGTTCCTTGCCGCGGAAATCGATCATGTGTCCAGACTTGGCAGCCTTGGTTTCGAGATAAAAACGATTGTGATCGTTGCTCGGTAAAACGTGCGGCAATCGCTGGTTGACCTTCACGCCGTGCTGCACAAGCTGGTCGATCTTCTTCGGGTTGTTGGTCATCAATTGAATGGACTGTATTTTCAGAGAATGCAGCATATGCGCGGCAACGGCGTAATCACGTTCATCGTCGCGGAAGCCAAGCGCAAGATTCGCTTCCACGGTGTCGAGGCCGGCATCCTGCAAGCTATAGGCGCGGATCTTGTTGGTGAGACCAATGCCGCGACCTTCCTGACGCAAGTAGAGCACAATGCCCTTGTCCATTTCGCCGATCTTTTTCAACGCGGCTTCGAGTTGATCGCGGCAATCGCAGCGCAGGGAGCCGACCACGTCGCCCGTCAGACATTCAGAATGCAGCCGCACGGGAACATCCTCTGCGCCGAGCACTTCGCCCTTGATGATGGCAACATGTTCCTTGCCATCCTTGTTATTTGAAAACGCGACGATGTGAAAATCGCCAAAGCGGGAAGGCAGTTCAGCGATCGCTTCGATGTGGACGCAGATCTTGTCTTCGCCATAGCCTTCACATTCGTGGCAGCAATCCTCTTCCAGTAATAGTTCAATTTGTTCGTGTGTAAATCCAGACATGGTTTCCTCTTTTTTAAAAGCTAAACACGAAGGGCACTAAGTACACAAAGTTGAAAACTTTTGGCCCGTTGTGTTTATATAATTTTGTATCGTAGAAAGACCCCGCCATCTTCCCATTTTTCAACATCGATCAATTTCATCGCAAGCGCAGCATCGCGCGGAACGCCGAGTCCATCTGCAAGTGTGGGCGCTCCTGCGCCGCCGAAGATCATCGGCGCAACGTACATGGTCAATTCATCCACAAGGCCAAGGCGCATCAACTCAAAATTCATTGTCCCGCCGCCTTCCACCATCAAATGGTCTACGCCGATTCTTTTCAGCGTCAGCATCATGTTGTTCAAGTCCACGCGGGCTTGCTCGTCCACGAATACTTCAACGCCCAGCGCTCGCAATGTTTCGAGTTGTTCTTTAGATGTCTGGGAAGTTGTAAATATTACGACCCGCGCAGGCCCGGCCTTAATGAAATCCGAGTTCGGGGAAATGTCTGCGACGGTGGCCACTCCCACTTTAACAGGATTCGGCGACACCCCGCGCTGGACTCTACCCTCACGCAGCGCCTCAGACTTAACGGTGAGCTTGGGCTGCTCGTCAAGCAGCGTCCTCCCCCCGACAAGGATTCCATCCGCCGCGGCGCGTAGTTGATCCACGCGCTCCTTATCCCGTTTGGATGAGATCGCAGAGCCTTTGCGCTCGAAGGTATCTATCTTTCCATCCGCCGTCATGGCGACGTTGACGAAGGTGTATGGTCGGTTCAAGAGGGATTGTCCTTTCATTAAATTGTTTTAGCAAGAAGCACCGTGACCCCGTTAGGGGTCAAATTATTATAGCTTTTAGGTTGTGAAATATTCAACCCCGAAGGGGTGTCATGGGTTGTAAAACCTATGACACCCCTTCGGGGTTTGGTTTTCTGCAAACGTTTTCTATAATCATTCCATCCCGTAGGGATGGGAATACTAATACGAACCCGCGAAATATGTTCGCTGCAGATCGCTGATGTCCACATTGATGGTTTCGCGGACAAGCGCGAAGAAATCCGCGGAGGTGGCGCGCTGGTAGGAGTAGCGCCTTGCATACTCTTTCAGGAATTTGGAGAAATTGCCGTAGCCCATGCGTTCCCGAAGATCGTCGAGAAAATAAGCGCCCTGAAAATAGACTGCGTTGGTATACGCGCGGAATGATCCGCCATTGTAGATGCTGGTATCCACGTAACCGCTCGGCTTGAAATAGTCCACGCGGAATTGCCACCACCAACTGATGTTGGCAGGATAATTATTCTCGTAAAAGATGCGCTCGCTGTAGGTTGCCAGCGCCTCATCCAGCCACGGTTCAATGGCATGGTCACTGCCGACCAGGCCATACCACCATTGATGCGCGATCTCATGTACGCCGATGGTGGCTAAATTCCCACGCGAGCCGCCCGTGTATTGACCGTAAAACTCCGTGGCGAGGAAAACCAACCCGTCATATTCCATGCCGTCGTGCAAATCCGTCTGGACGATGGCAAGCGTCTGGTGCGGATACGGGGCAAATTGCGCCGAGTACGTTTCGATGGCCTGCGTGCCCAAATTCAGGATGCCCTCCCCGCCAGTTTTATACCCATCGAAGTAATATGAGCGGACAACGGTGTTCCCCGTGGTTTCTTCGGAGACGAGAAATTCAGTACTGGCGGATAACGCAAAAGTGCGTGCGCCGTACATGCGGTAGCGCGACCAGTCACCGTTTTGGTCCGGAGTTGCTCCCGCTGCGATGGTGACGCCTGAATCTTTTTTGAGGTTTAACTCAATATCGGACGAGTCATAAACGAGATGCTCGCCCCAGGGCATCGGGTCATAGAGTACCCATCCATTTTCGTACGGAACAATGAAGGGATACCAGTCCACAAGGTTGATCTGGTTGAAGTCATAGCCATATACTCCCTCGGCGGATTTTTGTGGGATGTTCACCTTGAAGCTCAACGCGAAGGTGGAGGCGGAACCCGCCTGCAAAGGCTGCGGCAGGGTGACGGTCATGCGCTGTCCGTTGAGTGAATAGGATGTCAACGCCGTGCCGTCCTGCGAAAGCGAGTTCAAAACGAATCCATTATTGTAGATATTCGGTTGTACGGAAAGTATGATCTCGGAAAGTGAAACACCCGTGTTGTTGTAGTAGCGGATGGTCTGGTCGGTGGAGATAGTCTTGCCTGCAAAATCCAGTGTGGAGTAGAGAATGTAATTTGTGCGGGACGATGTTCCAGACGGGGCAGATGTTGGGGGAACGGGACCAGTTGTCGGCGGGGGTGGAGGCGGGACCGTATTGGTGGGAAGCGGAGTCTGCGTGATGGTCGCTGTGGCTGTGGCGGGAGGCGCTTCGGTAAATGTCGCAAGTGGTGTGATGATTTCTCCCGACGGTTGAAACGGCGTTGGAGTCGGTGACGAGTTTGGATCCTGCGTAATGAGGATGAAGGTCGGGAAGACAGGCGCGGTTGGGGATGGCGACGCGCAGGAAGAGAGAAGAGCGGGAAGCAAAAAGAAAAACGCCAAACGCTGAATGCTGAATGCTGATCTTTTCATTGGTAAATATTCTGAAAGTATTGGCGCACGAGATCGGAGTAGTCCGCGCTGGTGTGCTGGCTGAGGATGCGGAAGAAGTCATTAGCGGTGACGATCTTGCCGCTGCTTTGCGCGAGGTAATCTTGTAGGAAGGCATAGAAGGCTTCATCACCGATGCGCTCGCGCAGTTTTTCAAGGAAGTGCGCGCCCTGGAAATACGCAGCATTGGTATAGGGACGGAAACCCTGCCCTTCGTAAATGGGAATATCCACAAAGCCTTGCGGGTTGTAAAAATCAATACGGTACGTCCACCACCAACTGACAAGGTCGGGGTGAACGGTTTCGTAATAGACACGCTCGGAGTATGTAGCCAGCGATTCATCCACCCACGGCTGCAAAGCCTGATCGTTGGCAACCATCTCAAACCACCATTGATGCGCGGTTTCATGTGCGGCTACAAAAGTGAGATAGTTCGCGGGCGTGCCATCGTACAAATTGTAGAAATCCTTGCTGAGATAAAAGAAAGCGGAATATTCCATGCCGTCGTTGAAGTCACCCATCACGATCGCAAGCGACTTGTGCGGATATGGTCCAAACTTTTGGCTAAAGACCTGCACGGCTTCCGCAGAAGCCTGCAATGCAGCCTGCCCGCCTGCTTCGTTGAAAGGGAAATAATAACTGGAAATATTGATATCCCCCACCTGCGTGCTTGAAACTTGAAACTCGCGGCTGGCGGCGAGAGCAAAGGTCCGCGCGGAGGTGACGGTGTAGCGGATGGATGAATCCGCCTGTGGTTCAGGAACTCCGCTGGCAGCAACGATGGGCGTGAAGGCAGTTTCCACGAACTTCACATTCACTTCATAGTCCGCGGCATCATAAACGAGGTGCTCGCCATAAACCCACGGCTCATGCAGTATCCACTCGCCGTTGATGAACGGCACAACGAACGGATACCAGTTGGTGAGATTTAACTGGCGCGAGGTGTACCCATAAATGCGCGGGCGTGAAATGCTCGGGTCTTCCTGTTCTGCAAATGGAAGCGCAAGGGTATATTGGATCTTGATCTCAATGAGGCCGCCCGCAGGCAAAAAGGAAGACAAGGCAATATCAAGCCTTTGACCGTCAATGGAATAGGTGGTTACGGGTAACCCGTCAATGGCGATGCTTGTCAGACTGAAACTATCCTACCAAAGATTCGGGACAATGGCAATGACCAGCGTGTTCAACTGATTGCCCGTCAGGTTCGGGTACAGAATGGTCTCATCCACACTGACGGTGTGAAGGTCATAATCAATGGTCGTATTCAATTTATATTGCGCGCGCTCCAACACAGGGGCGGGAGTATTCGTGGGCACTGGAGTTTCGGTAGGCAGTGCGGGCGTATCTGTGATAAATGGAATAGTGTGCGTAGCAGTCGGCGCGGGCAAGTCAGTGGGCTGGGCAGAACAGGCAGAAACGAAAAGAACGATCGCAAAAAGGATCAGGGTTGGTTTGTTGTTGATTCGCATGGATGCAATTCTACCGCTTACTTGGACTCTGGAATAAAAAAATCCTCCCGTCTAAACTCAACAGGAGGATGGGAGCTCCCTTCCCATTTTTGGGGAAGGATTGGGGATGAAGGAATGCAAGACGCTTCGTTCCGCGCCTTTACCTGTTTACCCTTCCAATTTCTTTTTCAACGCCTCAAGCGCAGTGTTATAGCTGGCAACCATCTGCTTCTTGATCATATCCTCCATGCCAGGCATGGACGGCATGCCAGCGGGCATGAGCACAGCTTCAGTCTGCATGGTCACTTTGGTACCGCTGCCATCCCCTTCGAGGATGTAGGTGCTGACCACGTCCGAAGCGGGAGGAGCAGCGAAGGTCTTGGTGCCGAACAGCTTGTTGGCTTCATAAGCGATCACCTCTGAGGTGATGACGTTCTCCACTCCGTTCATCGCCTTGATCTTGGTCTTGATCTTCGTACCGAGCTTAATTGGGCCGTCTGCTTCAACGCCAACAACATATTCGTTCTTCAAGCTGTCCAAGCTGGACACATAAGAAAATATCTTTTCGGGGGACGCACTGATCTTGATGGAAGTTTCGATAAGAGCCATGATTTATTTCTCCTTTAGGTGATTGTGAATAAGTAGTTTCATTATATGTATGAAGAACATTTCCACAATAACCTTAAGGGGGATAAACCCATTCACCAAAAAGTACTATACCCCGCGATAGCGCTTCCACAAAAATGCAAGCAGAAAGAAAAGAGTGGCAGTCAAAACAATAGCCGAACCTGAAACAATGTTGAAGTAATAGCTCAGGTACAACCCGATGATGGACGACAGAGCGCCGGTCAATGCAGAGACAAGCATCATCGGCAGAAGGCGGCGGGTGAGCAAATAAGCAGTTGCCGCAGGCGTTACCAGCATGGCAGCCGCGAGGCTGACTCCCACGGTTTGCAAAGACACCACCACCGTCAGAGCCAAAAGCACCAGCATGAGGTTTCTCAATAGTTCGGCTGGCAGGCGCAAGGTCGCAGCAAGAACGGGGTCAAATGAAATGACGAGGAAGGGCTTGAAGAGCAATCCCACAGTCAGCAGAATGGCAAAGCTCAATCCGCCGATCAACCATAAGTCGGATGAACTGACACCCAGCACATTACCGAACAAAATATGGGACAAGTCCACGGCATAGGTTTGCATGGTGCTGATCAGCGCCACACCCAGTGAAAGCGCTGCCGCAAACATAATGCCAATGGCGGTGTCTTCTTTGACCGCGCCGCCTTTGCTAAACACCCCGATGATCAAAGCGACCGTCACCGCTGCCACCCCGGCGCCGATGAGCAGATCCCCTTTGAAAATGTAAGCGATTGCCACGCCGGGCAAAATGGCGTGCGCCATTGCGTCACCGAGGAAAGCCATGCCGCGAAGGACAACATACGTCCCCATCACCGCGCACAGTACACCCACGATGACCGAGGCGAGTAGTCCGCGCTGCATGAATTGATATGTGAGAGGCTCAAGAAGAAAATTCATTTGATTTACGATTTTGGATTTAAGATTTTGGATTGAGAACGACCTCGAAGGGTCTTGATCGAGGCAACGGTCATGGAAAGAATTTCATTTGTTTCATTGTACATGTCTTTTATTTGTTCTTTTGGCGCAAGCCCAGCTTCAACAATTTTCATTTTGTTGATCATATCTGGCGTTGATTTTGCACGACATGCCGCACGATAATTAGCGCCAATGGAAGTACCCGAACGAATAACCTGTTTTGCAATGACCTCTGCAGCCCGGGAATGAGGGAGCGTATCCATTTGCTTAATGATTGTTACTGCCAACTTTTTCGTTCTCGCCTTGAAAGTCTTTTCATCCATGCTTTTTTCCCTTGCTTTTCATTTTCTTCTATTTACCCATCAAGTTAATCGACAGAAATCGTTACCACCTTCAAACAATCGCAAATCGTCAATCGGAATTCATAAATTGCTCATCTGGCGGGCAACATTCATCCACCAACATCATTCCATTTTCCATCACCAACAATGAATTACCGAAAGCCTGAGCAAGATTTTCCTTGATGAATACTTCCTGTGGCGTACCGAATGCGATGAGTTTGTGGTTTAGTAAAAGCACAAGGTCGAACCGCGAAGCTGCCAGGTTGAGATCATGCGTGGAGACAATTGCCGTTACATGTTGGTTGCGTAAATGATCGAGCAAGTTGAGAGTGGTTTCCTGCGTGGTCACATCCACTCCGGTGAATGGCTCATCCATCAAAAGGATGTGCGGTTCCTGTGCGATGGCGCGTGCCAGAAAAGCACGTTGCTGCTGTCCTCCTGAAAGCTGACCGATGGAAAGGTCTGCAAGGTCTGCAATGCCCATCTGCTCCATGCTCTGTTGTACGAGCTGCTTATCTGCTTTGGTTGGGCGTTTCAACCATCCCATCTGGCCGAAGCGCCCCATCATTACCACGTCGCTAACGGTGACGGGGAAACGCCAATCCACATCTTCACGCTGGGGGATGTACGCCACGCAATCCTTGTGTGTGCCAAGTGATTCGCCATGGATGAGAATACGTCCGCTTTGCAGCGGGAGGATTCCCACCAACGCTTTGAACAGCGTGGATTTTCCCGCGCCATTCGGCCCAACCACAGCCACGCGCGCGCCATGCGGAACTTGAAAACTCAAGTCCCGCATGATGATCTTTTCGCCATAGCCAATGCTGGCGTTTTCAACTTCGAGTCGATGGGGAGTATGTGTCATTTTGATTTACGATTTTTTAATTTTCGATTTCAGATTTATGATTTTCGATTTCGGAGGGTTTTGATAGATGCTACAGTCATAGCCAGAATTTCGCTGGTCTCTTTATGTGTTTCAGTAATTTGTCCTTGCTGAACAATTCCTGCCTCTACCAGAATTTCAAGCCAATATGCTGTTTCATCACATTCTTCTTCAACTATTTTCAGCTTATTGATCATATCAGGAGTTGATTTAGCGCGGCAAGCCGCACGATAATTGGCACCAACAGACGTGCCTGACCTGACCAATTGTCTCGCGATGACATCTGCTGCAAGGGAACGTGGTAATTTTTCGACCTGCCCAATGATTGCCACAGCCAGTCTTTTTGTTCTGTTCTTGAAAGTTTTTTCGTCCATATCAATTTCCTCTTTCAACATATCGATCAAAACAATCCGCGGAAATAACCACGCCTGTCAGACAATCGTCAATCACAAATCTTTAATCGTAAATTTTAATATATCTTACTTCAAACCATTCACAATGCTGGTGACATTATGCTTCATCATGTCGATGTACGTTGCGGCGGGAGCGCCATTGGTCAGCGATTCGAGGTAGAGGTTGTTCACCACCTTCACGCCTGATTCTTCTGCGATCTGGTTCGCGAGGTCGGCATTTTCCACTTCACCGAGGAAGATGGCAGGCGCGCCAGAAGATTTGACCTGCTCGATCAACGAGGACATTTCCTTTGCGGAAGTTCCCGCGTCTGTACTCAGACTGGGGATGACCGCGCCCACCACCTCAAATCCATAGCGTTCCGCGAAGTACCCAACCGCTTCGTGATTGGTCACCAGCAAACGTCGTTCTGCGGGGATGGTGTCCACCTGCTCCACGATCCACTTGTCCAAGTCTTTGAGTTGGGCAATGTATGCATCTGCATTGGCTTTGTAAATCTCTGCGCCATCCGCATCAACTTCGATCAGTCCATCGCGGATGTTTTCTACATAAGTGATGACGAGGTTCGGGTCGAGCCACATGTGAGGATCACCCACCAGTTGACCAGCATTCTCCTCATCTTTCATTTGATTTGGGGTCAGGCCGTCTGTGGCGGTCACAATGATTCGTTCCCCGCCAGCATTCTCCAGCAGAGGTTCAATGAAGTGCTCATACTCGACGCCGTTGATGATCAGTAATTTACTTTCTGATATCTTCGCCACATCCGAAGGGGCAGCTTGATAGGCATGCGGGTCTGCGCCAATAGGGAGCAGAGAATCCACGGTCAGGCGAGCACCTGCCACGTTTTGGGCAATGTCCGCGAGAAAGGAGGTAGAGGCGAGAACTCTCACAGCGTTATCACTGCTTTGAGAGGCAGACCCGCAGCCGGTTAAGAAAAGAGACGAGAGGGTTAACGTCACAATAATGGTATTGATAATCTTTTTCATTTAGAACTCCTATTTTTTATCCCCCGCCGTTTGACGAGGGATTGTCAATTTTTTATTTACAGTTCGCGCAAAGACCGAACAATTGCAGCCAGTGATCCTGGATCTGATAACCTGTTTTTTTTGCGATGGATTTCGTGAGCGGTTCAAGGTCATCACCCTCGAAGAATTCCACCTGCCCGCATTGTTGACAAAGTAAAAGATGCTGATGCCCATGCCCCGCAGAGATGAAGGCCTGGCAACCCATTGGTTGATGCACGCGTTGGATGAGGTGCAGTTCCTCCAGCTTCTCGAGGGTGCGATAGACGGTGACCAAACCGAGGGCACGATATTTTTTACGGGCAGTGTCGTACACTTCAATGGGCGTGAGCGCATGATTGGAACCGAACACGGCATCTACCACGGCGCGCCGCGCGGATGTGACCCTGTAGCCGTTACCATGCAATTGTTCCAGCCAAATTTCAGCAGACATAAACGCCTTCTTTGTTATTGAAAATCATTATCAATAAGTATATAAGCAAAAAAGCAACAAGTCAAGGAGGCTATTTCAGGTCTTTTCAAAATATTTACGGAAGCCAGTGAGGCATTAGTCCCGACACAAGGATCTGCGGTTCTTTAAAACCCGATCGCCATAAACCGATCTCGGGATTGAACGCGCCTTTCAATTTGAATTGCTGGAAGATAAGTGCATCGCCCCAGGGAGACCATTGCGGAGAGTTATAGCTATACCCTTCTTGATCAGCAATAATGATCCCCTCGAGCGTAGATGGGTTTAAGAGCCAGAGAATTTGCATGGGACGATCTTCCGCGGCGCGGAACCCCAAAATCATCTTCTCTTCGAGAGGCGACCACACAAGGGAATAATATGCATAATCGCGCTCATCATATTGACCCAGCAAAGGTTCGGATTTGCCCAATGAAAGGTCTGCAATCTCCACCTGTGTGCGCAAACCGAAGTCAGCTTGTTTGATATTGGTAAAAAGCATTTTGGTTGAGTCAGGCGACCAGGTAATGGGGCCGCCCGTATTGGACGAGAAGATATATTGCTTCTTCTCCGTCAAATCAACCACGTGGATCTGGTCTGTGAGCCCGTCAAAGGATGCAAACTTGTTCGAATCTGGAGACCAGGAAGGGCCATAGCCAACGATCTGTTCATCTTCGTACATAGGGCTATTCTGTCCATTTTGCAAATCCAGTGCCCAAATGCGCGGGGAACCGAATGGGAGGTCGGGTGTGGGACCGGCGGCTTCACGCGAATAGGCAACGCGCAATCCATTAGGTGAAATGACAGGGGTCGTGCAGCGGTCTACTCCGCAATCCAACAGAATAGACGAATCCCCTCCTGCACGGGAAACCCGCCAAAGGTCAACACCGCCCTGTGTGTTGCCAACGGTAAAGATCACGAATTCCCCGCTGCGCGCGGTATCGAACGAAACTACTTTCACACTTTCATCGGTGAGCCTCTTCGGCGGGCTGCCTTTCAAATCTATCGTCCAAATGCTGCTTTGATTTGCATCCGTCACCAGGTAGGCGATCTGCGGGTCACGGACTGTGAATTCCCAGGAGCGTTCCTTTTTTAGCTCATGTCCATCGGTATTCAAGATCTCCGGGCTGATGGCCAGTTTGTAAACGGTGTTCTGCTCAAACGGTTTTATGGGAACAAATTGCACGGTGCGTGAATCGACCCATTCAAGGTATCCCTCCAAAATCGGGTCCATCGAAACAAGCGGCGCCACCATTGGGAAATCTACCGGCTCGGAAAAGGTTAATCGAATAGTTTGGAATGGGGAAATCAAACCATTTTGAGGCAGGTCTGCTGAGACGCGAATCCCCACAAGAGTTCCGAACAGAATCACCAAACCAACAAGGGCTGCCAGCAGAACAAGAACACTGACGGCAAGAGTATCCAGCGTAACGCGTATTTTCATGGAAAGAGATATGGCTGGTCTGGTGTGGGTGCAGCAACAACGGAATCTGCCACGATCAGTGGCGCAACTTTGTCATCAAGAGTAATCGGTTCGATCGTACCTTTTACCAGCACCCACGAATCCTGTTCCAACGCTGCCGCGCCGCTCCACTCCACGGGCATGGCGAGTGCAAAACCGTCCGCAGCACAGCAAGAGACAACAAAACGGCTGACATAGAATTGGTTTTCGCCAAGGGTCTCATCAAAATAAACAAAGCCGATCACGGACGCGCGCTCCCCTTCAAACTGGGATATATCCGCTTCGAGATTGAAGAGCTTGATCCAGTCCAGGATATTACGTTCCTCGGATTCTGTTTGAACGCTCTGTGTGGAAGAATCCGCGCTGACAAGCGGTGAGTTGGTATTGAATCCCTTTGTGGCAAAGGCGGATGAATCCAAGGGACGGGCAGGGATGAGTACGCCGATCAGCAATGGTACAAGCATGATCCACAAATTTACAGGCGCGGGCGCATGGTCGTGATCGTGTTCATGGCCATGTTCTTCGTCGCGTTTGCGTGAACGCCGAATCTCGGCAAAGATGATCTGCGACAGCACGGCAAGAAAAATGATGCCAAAGATCGTCAGCGGAATGAATCGGCTGTTGATATACCAGGTCAGCTGTCCGTTTGCGGCTTTGGAGGCGAAGAATACGCACATCCCCATTAACAGCAAACCTTGAAAAGAGCGGTACATTCTTGTTTGCATACGTTTTCCTATGGCTGGAAATAATTAAAGATCAATCCGAAAAGCAGGCTCATCATAAATGGGATCGCAACGATATAGACCACGGATCGTTTTTTGAAAACCTGTGAATACATCAACACGCTTTTGATATCCACCATCGGTCCAAAGACAAGGAAGGAAAGCACCGACCCAAAACTGAACGTGCCCACAAAACCCAGTGCCACGAACGCGTCCACCGTGGAACAGATCGAAAGCAAAATTGCCAGCCCGAGCATCACCAGCACCGAGAGCACGGGGCCGCTGCCAATGGTCAGCAAGGCAGATTGCGAGACGAAGGTCTGCAGGGCAGCCGCGAGAATAGAACCAAGGATAAGATAACGGCCCATCTCAAAAAATTCATCGGCAGTGATCAGCAACGCTTTGCGGATCTTTTCAATAAAAGAATCACTGGATGAATCATGGGCATGGTCGTGCTCATGGGAAAGAGTCAACGCGGGACGCAGAACATTCCCCGCCTCTGACTCGACCGAGAAAATGAGTCCCGTTGCGATGGCGATCACCAAACTGAGACCGATCCGCCAGAAGAGCATCTGTCCCCAACCGAAGGCTGCTGCCGTGCTAAGAATGACAATCGGATTCAACACCGGTGCGGCCAGCAAAAAGGAGATGCCCGCCGAAAGCGGAAGTCCTTTGTGAAAGAGCCTGCGGGTCAAAGGGACAACTCCGCACTCGCACACGGGAAATACCATCCCCATAAATGCTCCGGTCACCGCGGCTGCTATCGGGCGGTTCGAGATCCAGCGGCTCATCTGGTCGCGGTCGAGAAAAACCTCAACGAGACCAGATGCCAGCGTCCCGAGTAAAAGATACGGAACCGCTTCCACAAATATCCCCAAAAAGACAGTTGCAAATACATTCATCCGATCCCATAACCAGGAAAGGAATTCAGCGGGGACCATACTGGACGCAACGATGAACAAAACACCGAAGGCAATGGAAAGAATTAAATTGCGAGGCAGGCGATTGAGCGGTTTTGTATTTTCCACAGGAGGATTATAACCATGAAAAGATTAAGCTTGAATAATAACAAGGGACGCCAGATATCTGGCGTCCCTTGTTATTATTCGTAGTAAAGATTTCAGTCGTTATTATTTTTTACTGAGGCGCACCCTCAATGGGGTAACCTTTGGCATACCATTCCTTCAGGCCGCCTGTCATGCTGGTAGCGTTATATCCTGCGGCGAGCAGAATATCGCGTCCCTGCTGGCTGCGATTTCCAGAGCGGCATACCACCACGATCTCTTTATCTTTCGGCACTTCGCTCAGGCGCGCCTGCAACTGATCCAGCGGGATCAAGGTTGTATTCGGCGCGTGGTACTCGTCCCATTCCGCCTGGGTGCGGACATCCACAACGAATGCCCCAGCCTGATACATTTCATAGGCCTTGTCCACGCTAATATCGCGTGCCAAAGTGGATGAGCCGCCTCCACCAGCAGACGCGATCAAATAGACAACTAAAATAACGATCAGGACCATAACGGCCTGCACGGCAGGGTGGCGCAAAAAGGCAGATAGTCCGCTACGGGTGTTGAGATTGGTTCTTCTTGTATTTTTCCTTCTAGACATTCTACCCTCACATTTTTTGATTTACCAAATAGACGCGAAGGCGAGAATTATTATTACCAAAATGTCAAAAATAAAGGACACACTGATCTACTGATAAGAACTCACCGCGGTTTCGAGATCTTTGTATATGTCAAAGAAAAGCTTGAGCCCCACCATGTCAAGCACCTGTTCCACCACTGGCTGCGGATGGAGCAATTTCACATGCGCGCGCACGGGCGCATCCTGATCAGTGTTGATCGCGCGGAATGAAGGTCTGCCGCCATCCTTGGGCTGGGCCGACTGCCCTGAAAATATCTTTATGATCGTATGCAGCGACATTAAACCTGCGCTGCTTACATAGGGCACCTTCTCCAGATCGATCAGCAAATCGCGCGAACCTTCGTCATAGACTTCCTGCGCCTTGTTGATCACATCGGTATACGTGGACGCATCCAGGTCACCCATCAACTGCATCACCGTCACGAGAACCTTGCCTTGCTGTTTTGAAATAGAAATTTGCATACAGGTCTCCTAAAAACAAAATGCCGCCGCCAACCTCTCTATATTACCCGATTATTTAAAGCACCTTCGTGACGCATTGGTACTATTTCATTAGCTTATTTAATTTCAGCAAACACTTTGGCGCAATTAATCGAATAGCTCCAATCCAGATCACTTTCAAAATCCCACCATGCGGATAAAACAGAATGAGCGAGTGACCAGCGAATGAGCTTTTCCCGCTCCCAGCCCAATCTCTCCCTGAAGATATCAATGCGCCTCTTTGTCTTAATCTGGAAGCTGATTCCGTCCGAAAAGCTGCCCCACGGATTTATCATCAACGGCCCAACCTCGTACCCCGCAGGGCCAATGACTCCCTTCGGGTCAATGATGAGCCAGCCGCGCTCAGACTTGAGAATGTTGAAGTGATGAAAATCTCCATGAATGAGTTTCACATCTTCATCTGCAAATAGCTCTGGCAAAAAGGATTCCACTCGCTCAAAGAGTTCCTTCGGGAATGGTCCCGTCCCGCCATCAAATTTCGGACGGACGGTTTTTAGTTCATCAAACCAATCGGATAGTTTGATGAAATTATTTCTATCAGGAGTGGTTCGCCACAGCCTCTGCATCACATCTGCTGCGGTATGCGTACGTTCATCATCATCTTTCAATTCAGCGAGCATGGTTCCAGGGATGAGTCTTTCCAACAAAAGAAAGCCACGCTTCTCATCGCAGTCAATTAATTTACAGGCTCCATTCCCGTTGAATAATTTCAGCGCGGCCATTTCGCTGGAAAACTCAAGATTGGGGACACCCATTTTGAGGATCACATCCTCCCTTCCGCGCTTGGCGAAGGCCACAAAATAAAAAGACAAATTGGGGACGGGGATAACATTCGACAACCCCCATCTCTGTGAAGCTTCGTCAATTAAAGAAGGAAGGACGGCGAGAAATGCCTCGCCGTCCTTTTTGAATGCAGATGTGAATGTTTTGATAAACGAATCTGGGAGTTGCATTTTGGGTTTATTGCTCCTTGTATTTGACCAAATATACACCTAATACGATTATCCAGAGAATCCAGAGTAAACTGCCGTAGAGTCCCGCCCAATCAATGACGGGGAAGGTGGGGATGGCTGTGGCGAAGAGTTCTGTCTGTGCAAGGATGTAAATGGCGGAAGCGAACCATCCCAGCCATGCGACCCATTTGCTGAAAATCTTTGATTTGAAAATAATGCCGCTGATCATGCTCATCCAAATGATGATGAGGAATTGTCCGAGGTGTTCGCCGAGGATGACTCCGCCGTATTGGTGGACGGCAATGAATACAGCGGGGATGGCTGCCTTCGTGACTGAATCAGTCCCCGGGTCGGCGAAGAGGCGGGCGAGGACGGGGATGACGAAGACCCAGCGCAAGAGTCCAACCACCTGGACGATGAATCCGATCACGCCGATGGTTGTCGCTGTTTCGAGAAAAGGAGAATTCTCTTTTTCAAGGACGCGTTTCAGAAGGATGGTGCCAAACAACATGGGCAGCCCCACCCACGCGAAAGCCAGCCATGTGTAGATGAGGGACGTGCCGCCTGCTTGAAATCTTGTGAGAATTTCCTCGGTGGGTTGGCGCAGAATATCGGGGTAGTCAAAGTTCATGATGAGCAGCGTGTACGGGATGTTGACCAGAATTGCGCCGATGATAAAAAAGAAGCCAGTAAGTTTGCGAATTTTGTTTTCAGACATTTTGATTTTCCTTTGTGGACGATGGACGACTGACCACTGACCGTGGTCTATTGTCCGTGGTCTATCGTCTATTTATGTAGGGTTCCAGAACTTGCATCATCAATCCCACGCCACGTTCCATTTGAGCTTCGTTGACGGGTTTTCCTCCGATCTCCAAACTGTTGAGCCAGAACTCGGAGATAAGCCAGATGGTTTCGGCAAGGTTTGCGCGGACTTCTGGATCGGTTGGTGCGGTCAAAACCTCTGCGGCGACGAAGGCGTTGAAGAGTTGGTCGAAGCCTTCAAATCCGCGTTTGCGATAGGCTAAGAAGTTTGTGCGTAATTCAGGGTCGCTGCGTAAAAGGGCGGCGAGTTCACGATAGGCAAAGCGATATGCCCAGAGGGTTTTGTAATTGAATCGGACGTATTGCTGAAGATCATCGAGAGTTGGCATGGTATCGGCGGGCAGGTTGAAGCCTTCGTCGGTGGCGGCGAACATGCGCTCGAACAATTCGCGGATGATCTCTTCTTTGTTGCGGAAGTGATAATACAAGTTGCCAGGACTGATGCCTGCCGCTTCTGCTATATGGTTGGTGCTGACCGCTGCCGTGCCTTCGTCGTTGAAGAGTTTGAGGGCAGTGGTGAGGATGTTGTCTTTTGTGCTCAATTTATCTCCTAGAGTATTTACTCTAATATTTTAGAGCTTTTGCTCTAATTTGTCAAGAGTAAAAAACCTGCTCTGTCGAGGGCTTAACCCCCGACAGAGCAGGTGGAAAAATCCCGTAGGGATGAAATGACTATAGCAACGTGCATTTTACAAAACAAATCCCGAAGGGATGTCATGGATTTTTTCAATCCCTGACACCCCTTCGGGGTTGAATGCCGTGCTATTTATTTTCTATAATCATTTGACCTGTTTCGGCAGGCTCAACACACCGCCTACACGGTCATGAGCATGAATTATGAGGTCTTTACCCAACCTAAACCAATACGTCCGCGTTCGGCCTCGATTTTTTGGATTTCCACGTCGACGATGTCGCCCACTTTGAGGACGGTGCCGTTGGGAATCTGGCTCTTGTGCAGCAGACCATCCTGCTTGACGCCGATGTCTACGAAGGCGCCGAAATCCACCACGTTGCGGACAGTGCCTTTGAGCTGCATCCCTGTCAGCAGGTCTTCGGCTTTGAGCACGTCCGAGCGCAGGATGGGAGCGGGAGTATCGGAGCGCGGGTCACGGCCTGGGCGGACGAGTTGTTCGAGGATGTCTTTCAGTGTGGGTACGCCGCAGTTTAATTCTTTGGCTAACTCTTCGTGAGAGATCTTTGCGGTGAGAGATTCCAAAGCGGCGATTCTGTCTGGGATGGATGAATCAACTGTCAGGGCGGCGCGAGCGAGAATAGATTCTGCTATCGCGTAGGATTCTGGATGAATGGCAGATTCATCCAACGGGTTCGCCCCATTTCGAATTCGCATGAAACCTGCTGCCTGTTCAAAGGCTTTGGGACCCAGACCAGCGACTTTCTTCAATGCAGTGCGGGATTTGAAGGGGCCGTTCGCGTCACGATGCGTGACGATGTTGTTTGCGAGTTTGGGGCCGATGCCCGCGACATGCGTCAGTAGCACGGAACTGGCAGTGTTGACATCCACACCGACGCTGTTGACCACGCTTTCGACGACGCCGTCGAGCGCGTGCGTGAGCGCGGTTTGATCGACATCATGCTGATACATGCCCACGCCAATGGACTTGGAATCGATCTTGACGAGCTCGGCGAGCGGATCTTGTGCGCGGCGGGCAATGGACACCGCGCCGCGAATGGTGACATCGAGATCGGGGAATTCGGCGCGGGCGAGAGATGACGCGGAATAAACCGACGCGCCCGCTTCGTTGACGATTAAATATTTGGTAGGTAGGGGCGCGTCGCGACGCGCCCCTACGATCTCGGCGACCAATTTCTCGGTTTCGCGTGAGGCGGTGCCGTTGCCGATGGTGATGAGCGTGACGTGATGGCGGTTGATCATATCTTGCAGGGTGTTGATCGCGCCCTTCCAATCGTTCTTCGGCTCGTGCGGATAGATCGTGCCTGTGTCGAGCAGTTTGCCAGTGACGTCCACAACGGCGACCTTGCAGCCTGTGCGGAAGCCAGGGTCAATGCCGAGGACAACTTGATTCGCAAGCGGGGCTTGTCCGAGCAGGGCGCGCAGGTTAGTGGCGAAGACTTGAATGGCATGATTGTCTGCGACTTCACCTTTTTCACGGCGGACATCACGTTCGATGGCGGGGAGCAAAAGGCGCTCGGCGGAGTCTCGGATGGCAAGTTCGAGTTGCTCGGCGAAGGGACTGATGATGTCCTGCTCGAATTCGGATTGAACGGCGTTGAGCCAGTCACGCTCGGGGACATCCACACGCACGCGCAGGATGCCTTCCTTTTCGCCGCGAGTGAGCGCAAGAATTTGATGCGGCTGGAGTCTGTCCACGCGCATGGAGAAATCATAATAGCTTTCGTACACGCGTTTTTCATCGGCGGCGTCTGCGACCTTCACAGAGTAGACGGTGGAAAACTTGAGCGCCTTTTCGCGGGTCGCGGCACGGACGTTGGCATTTTCGCTGATCATTTCGGCAACAATGTCGCGTGCGCCTTGCAAAGCTTCTTCGATGTTCGCAACTTGCTCGTTGAGGAATTTTTCGGCGAGTTTTTCAGGGGAACCGCTGGTGGATTGCTTGAGGATTAATTCGGCCAGTGGTTCCAGTCCCTTTTCGCGGGCGACCATGGCGCGGGTGCGGCGTTTCTTTTTGTAGGGCGCGTAGAGGTCTTCAAGCGCGGTCATGGTGACGGCGGCGTTGATGCTCTCGCGGAGTTCGTCGGTGAGTTTGCCCTGCTCTTCGATGGAGGCGATGATGGAGACGCGGCGTTCGTCGAGCGCACGCAGGCGCAGGAGTTCGTCGGCGATGATGCGGATCTGTTCGTCATCGAGAGAGCCTGTCATTTCCTTGCGGTAACGGGCAATAAATGGGACGGTGTTGCCTTCGTCTAAAAGGTTGATAACAGCCGTAACTTGCGATGGCTTGACATTGAGTTGGGATGCGATCTGTTCAGCGTGGGTCATAGGGGTGGAATTTTATCACGGGGAAGTGGGAGTAAAAAGTGAGAAGTGAAAAGTTGAAGGTCAAAGGTTGAAAGTCGAAAGTAACCACGAAGACACGAAGTCACGGAGAAGAACAAGAAAAAAACTCAGTGTCTCTGTGCCTCCGTGGCGAAAGTTAAAAAAAACAGCGCACAGAGATTACTCTCCATGCGCCAATCATTTATTACTTCTCACTTCTCAACTTGTTACTTACCTACGACGGAAACAATTTATCGAACACCTCAGGACAATACTTCTGCACCATATCGGAGGAGATGCCGTTTTCTTTGCAGATCTCGGCGTAGAAATCCACACTGGGGCGGCGGATGCGTTTTTGGGTGTCAATGTCCAAGCCCCAGAGGCCGAAGCGTTGAGTCCAGCCGCGCTCCCATTCAAAGTTGTCCACGAGTGACCAGTGGAAGTAGCCCTTCACAGGCCAGTTGAAATTGACCGCACGCCAGACCTGATGCAAGTGCTGTGCAATGTAGCGCGGACGCATGTGATCGTCTGAGTCTTCCACGCCATTTTCGGTGATGATGATGGGTGTGTTGGGGTAGGTACGTTCGATCCACTTGATGGAGTTGAAGATGCCCTCGGGGATGTTGGCGAGGAAGTTCGTGTCGCTCATGTCGGCGCCTTTGGGATAGCCGCTATTCGAGAATAGTTCGCCAGGGCGGGTAATATCGAACCAGACAGTATCAACAGAGTAGTAGTTCAAGCCAAGATAATCCTGCGTGCCTTTGGCTTCGGGGATGTTCTGATTGCCAATAGGGGATTTCATCACGCCTGTGGAGATGGCTGTGGGAAAGCCCATATTGAGCCCCTCGTAACGGATGTTGCGCATGAGCCTGTCGAGCGGTGACCAGCTCAAACGCGGAACCATCGGGCGATAATGCAAAGCATAGCCCACGCGGGCTTCGGGCTGCAACTCATGGATGGCTCGATACGCGGCGGCATGTCCGCGAAGCATGTTGGCAAGCACACGCATGGATAATTTGAGGTCTTTCTTTCCAGGCGGGAAGGCCCCCTGCACATATCCACCCATTGCATAGACGTTCGGCTCGTTGATCGTACACCACAATGTGACATACTCCTTGAGCGCGTCCACCATTTTGCGGACGTATTTCTCAAAGAGTGGAACAATGTCTTCGCTTTCCCATGCGCCGCGCTCCGTCACCCAGAGCGGGTCGGTGAAATGATGCAGCGAAACCAAAGCCGTCATGTTGCGTTCCCTCAGTCCGCGCAGCATGGAGCGGTATTTCTCGATGGCTTCCTCATCCCACGTGTCGGGCGTCGGCTGAATGCGGCTCCATTCCAAAGACAGGCGGTGCGCGTTCTGTCCCGTTTCAGCGGCACGGTCAAAGTCTTCGCGCCAGCGCCCGCCCCACCAATCAGCGGCGAGTCCAGATTTGTGGACGGTGTGTCCCGCTTCTTCCCACGCGTGCCAATTGTTGTTAGTGTTATTGCCCTCCACTTGATGCGAGGCGGTGGCCGTTCCCCACAAAAATCCTTTTGGAAAATGATAGGTTGCTTGAGGCATGGTGTTCTCCAGAATGTAAGGGCGGGGTAACCCCGCCCCTATGAGCGATTCAAATAAGCAAGATATAAAGCGACAGACCCCGCAACAGCAGCGTTGAGCGATTCGATCTTGCCTTTCATTGGCAGCTTCAAAACGATGTCGCATTTCTTTCGGACGAGATCATGCAGTCCTTCGCCCTCTGAGCCGACGACGAGTCCCAATGCGCCTTTAAGATGACGAGAGCCCGCCTCCACCTCCGCCCCAGCTTGGTCCAGTCCGACGACCCAGATGTCATTCGCTTTGAGCGCGTCAATCGTCTGGGACAGGTTCGCCTGGGCGATGAGCATGTGCTCGCTCGCGCCAGAAGATGCGTTGACCACGGCGGGAGTCACCTCCACTGAGCGCGCCAGCGGAATGACGATGCCATGCACGCCAAGCGCCTCAGCGGTGCGGATGAGCGTGCCGAAGTTCTGCGGGTCTTGCAGGGAATCAAGCATGAGCACAAAAGGCATTTCGCCTTTGGCATGGTCGAGGATCTCGATCACATCTGAGTAGGGATAGCTGCTTACTTCGGCGACGATGCCCTGATTGTTCTGGTGGACCTTGTCCAGCTTGGGGCGCGGCACGCGGTTGACCCTGATCTTTTGCTGCTGTGCCAGCTTGAGGATCTCGTCAATCTTGCCTTTGTCTTGCACACCTTCGGCGATGTCGATGGAAAAGATCTGCCTGCGTTTGGCGCGCAGAACTTCATGGACTGCATTGCGGGAATAGATGAACTCTTTCATATCCTCGATTATAAACTTATAAATACCAAAGACCTGACAGGTTTTCATAGAAGCGCAATTGACCAGATACATTTGTATTCGTAGAAGCCCGATTAATATTCGTTACGATGAAACCTGTCAGGTCTAAAGAGGGAGAAGATGAGAGGAATTGTGGTGCTTTGTCGGATGTATAATGGACGAAGTATATAGACACCATATAGAAACCATATAGAAAACTAGGTGGAACAGCGAAGGAGGATAGGTACTATGGCGAAGGTGAAGAAAAACCCTATTGTGCGTGGGATTAGCGGGAAGATCGGGAGTTTGGTGTTTCGGCAGATGCCTGGTGGGGAGACGTATGTAAGCGGTGTGCCCAATTTTGATAAACGAAAATTCAGCAAGGGACAGAAAGACCACCAGAGCCGTTTTAAGCAGGCGGTGGCGTATGCGCGTGAGGCGTCCAAAACACAGCCGATTTATGCGAAGTTGGCCGAGGGGACGGTGATGAGCGCGTATAACTTTGCGCTTTCGGATTGGTTCAATCCGCCTGTGATCCATACGGTTGAGCGGGTGAATGAGAAGGTGCGTGTGCAGGCCAGTGATAATGTGATGGTGGTGAAGGTGGTGGCGACGGTTTTGGATGCGGAGGGGAATGTGATGGAGAAGAAGGAAGCGGCCCCTTCGACAAGCTCGGGGACCGAGTCAGAGGCCAAGTGGTGGGAGGTTGAGTTGGCTACGGAAGGAAAGGTGGTGGCGGAGGCTTGGGATTTGGCGGGGAATGTGGGGAAAGGATGAAGGATGAAAGATGAAAGATGAAAGATGAAAGATGAAGTGATGGGTGTTAGGATAAAATCAGGTGGGTTTATGAATACGAGTTAGACCTGACAGGTTTTTTTAATAAAAGTCAACCCAACAACCCGCCCCCTCCGCCTGCTATCGCAGGCACCTCCCCCAAATGCGACTGGGGAACGTCGAATTTAGGGGAGGAAATAATAAAGGATAATTTATGTTCGAGCAAACTTTCAAAAACATTGACGATAAATTGTGGAAAGACGCGGGCTGTTCCAGTGAGTTGGATTATGTGGAGCAGACTTCGTGGATTCTGTTCTTGAAGTATTTGGATGATTTGGAAAAAGATAAGCAGGATGCGGCGGAGTTGGCGGGCAAGTCCTACGCGCCGATTATTACGGGTAAATTTCGCTGGGATCAGTGGGCAGCAAGAAAGACGAAAGAAGGAAAGATCGATCATCACAATGCAAAGACGGGTGATGATTTGATTAATTTTGTGAACAATGAATTGTTTCCATATCTCAAGAAGTTCAAGACTACGGCTGACCATGCCGACACCATCGAATATAAGATCGGGGAGATTTTCAGCGAGTTGAAGAACCGCATTCAGAGCGGATACAACCTGCGCGAGGTGATCAACCTGGTGGATGAATTACGCTTCCGCTCGTCGAAGGAAAAGCATGAGATGAGCGCCCTGTACGAGGATAAGATCAAGAACATGGGCAACGCGGGGCGCAATGGCGGTGAGTATTACACGCCGCGCGCGTTGATCAAGACGATCGTGAAGGTGGTGAGCCCGAAAATCGGGGAGACGGTGTACGATGGCGCGGTGGGTTCGGCGGGATTCCTCGTCGAGGCGTTTGAATTTATGAGGGGGCAACCAGCTATCGGCACGAAAGAGGCGAAGATCCTTCAGGAGAAAACGTTCTTCGGCAAGGAGAAGAAGTCGCTGGCGTATATCATCGGCATGGCGTTGGTGCATGAAAGGTTGACAAAAAGGGAGTGACTGTGTAAGTTTGGTTTATGCCTAAACAAAAGAGTACACAGCCACGCCCAAAAACATTATACCGTGTCAAGAATTGGTCTGAA
>Ga0172373_10003295_pt1 | contig 23774 bp, 16 predicted proteins | sample Lak10m_2_FD_114546 | JGI IMG/M metagenome (GOLD analysis project Ga0172373, IMG submission 114546) | Freshwater microbial communities from Kabuno Bay, South-Kivu, Congo - kab_092012_10m | ecosystem: Environmental > Aquatic > Freshwater > Lake | place: Democratic Republic of the Congo...
CGGTACGCGTCGCCGCGCGTGAGGTGCTTGTGCAGCGTGAAGAGCGCGAAGCCGACCACCGCGAGGATCGTCACCAGTCCGAAGGGCTGCGTGCGCAGCGAGGCGAGCGGCTGAGCGTGGAAGGCGAGCGCGACGGCGGTCGTGACGCCGCAGCCCGGGCAGGGCACGTTCCACAGGCGCACCGGCAGGCACGGCTGGAAGCCGAGCTGCTCGTGGGTGCCGAAGCCGCGCGGGTCGGGGGTCAGTGCGAGGCCGATGCCGCACAGACCGAGCAGCGCGAGCCAGGCACCGAAGAGGACCAGGTAGTGCTCGCGCGAGCGTTCGAAAGGGGCTGCGGGGTCGCTCACGACCCGCGCAGCATAGCGCGGGCTACTCGCCCTCGTTGAAGTCGTAGATGTACGACAGGCGCGCCTTGTTCAGGATCGCGTAGGAGAGTCCCTTCAGGAGCTCGAGGTCGCGGTCGCCTTCCATCTTCATGCCGCGCACCTCGGGATTCTTCATCACGAAGAAGCGGCGCGTGGAACGGTCGTCGACCTCGTAGCTGCGGGGGCGCACCTGACCGGCGATCTCGACGTTCAGGTTGCCGGTGTAGAACACGCGCACGCGCTGGAACTGCTGGCCTTCGGCCGCCAGCTTGGCCGCGAACGGGTCGCCGGCCGTCTCGATCAGCTCGTGGGCCAGCAGGACTTCGTCCAGGTTGACGTGCAGGAGCGGCGTGTGGATGCGGTCGCGGCTGTTCAGGTCGATCAGCGTCGCGTCGCGCACGCGGATGAAGTACTTGCGGTACTCGTCCAGCAGCTGGGAGAGGCGCGTGTACTTGTTCTCCACCTGCCCCTTGATGAGGAAGGCGTCGGTCAGGAGCAGGTCGGAGACGATCGTGAGCATCGTTCGGGTTCGCGCGTGCGCCGTTCAGGGCCGGGTGAAACGCCGCAGCGCGCCGACGAGATGCAGGGAGCCCGTGACGAGCACCCAGCCATCCGCGCCGGTCGCAGGCAGCGCAACTTCCAGGGCCGCCCGCGCCTCGGGTACCGCATCGGCGACGAGGCCGAGCCCGCGCGCGATCGCCACGAGCTCGTCCGCGCCGCGAGTGGGACCTTCGCCGACGGACGTGCAGAAAACCCTATCGACCCGACCCACGAGGGCCTTGAGCAGCCCCTCGGCATTCTTTTCCAGTCCACAGCCGAACACGACCACCGGCGGAACGGCGAGCGCAGGGTCGCGCGCGAGGTCGCGCAGCACGAGCGCGAGGCTCTCGGGCACGTGGGCACCGTCGAGCACGACCGTCCGCCCGCCGGCCGTGCGGCGCTCGGCCCGCCCCGCGAGCCGCCCCGCCTCCGCAGCGAGACGCGCGAGCGGCTCCGGCCCGAGCCGCGCCCCGAGCGCCGGCTCCACGCGCGCCAGCTCGGCGAGCACCGCCCCCGCCAGCGCGCGGTTGCGCGTCTCGATCGAGCGCTCCGCCGGCTGTTCCACGCGCACGCTACTCGCCCCCACCGCGCGTGCGTGCGCCTCGATCGCGTCGGCAGCCTCGTCGTGCGCGCCGAGGCTCCCGACCACGACCACGCTGTCCGGCTTGGCGATGCCGGCCTTTTCGCGCGCGATCGCCACGCGCGTGTCGCCCAGCACGGCCGTGTGCTCGAGGTAGATCGAGGTGACCGCGCACACGCGTCCGGCGACGACGTTGGTCGAGTCGAGCCGCCCGCCGAGGCCGCACTCGATCACGGCCACCTCGACGCGCGCGTCCGCCAGCAGCCGGAGCGCAGCGGCGGTCACCACGTCGAACCAGGTGGCCGCGCAGGCCGGCGTGCCCGCCTGCAACGCCGCCACGCGCGCCGCGAGCGCACGCTCGAGGGCCTGCGCCAGGCGCTCGTCGTCCACGGGCTCGCCGTCGAGCAGCAAGCGCTCGCGCAGGTGCTCGACGTGCGGCGAGGTGTAGAGCCCCGTGCGCACCCCGGCCGCGCGCAAGGCCGCGGCCACCAGCGCCGCGGTCGTGCCCTTGCCCTTCGAACCGGCCACGTGCACCGCCAGGAGCGCGCGCTCGGGCGAGCCCAGGCGCGCGCACAGGTCGCGCTCCGGCTCGAGGCTCACGCGCATCGCCCCGCCCGAGCGGGCCCTTTTTTCCCAGTCGACCAGCTCGCTCAGCCGCAAGAGTGCCGCTTCGAGCCGCACGTTGGCGCTCGGGATGCCATGCTTGAGCGGGTTGACCACGAATCTCGTTACCCGCCAGGCGCGGGCGGGCAGGATCCTAGCCTGCCTGCTGGCGCTCGTCCTGTGCACGGCCTCGGTGCCGCGGGCCCAGCGTGCCGACGACGGTCCGCGGGCCGCGACGGCCGCGAAGGAAGAGAAGAAGGGCGCGCAACCGGCCGGCGCAAAGGGCGCACCGAAGGGCACCGTGAAGAGCCCGGTGAAAGGCGCAGCGAAAGGCGCCGGCGTGAAGGACAAACCCGTCGGCCAGGCGTCGGGGCCCGCAGCCTCGGCGCGCACGCCGGCCGGACCGACCGCAGGCCGGAAGGCCGCGCCGGAGAAGGCGCCGGCGCCTCCGCCGCGCACGCCCGCCGCGAACCCCGAGGAACTCGTGCAGCGCCTGCTGACGGCCTGGTTCGAGCGTCATCCCGATCAGGCCCTCACGCGCGCCTGGCCCGGCGCGGCCCGCCTCGGCCTCGGCACCCACGGCACGACGGCAACCCTGCGCTGGCGCGGCGCGCTCGACGACGCGCAGCGCGACCTCGCGCGCTTCACGCTCGAGGCCAGCGCGCCCGCCGCGCTGCGCGCCGAGCGCCAGGCCCTGGCCGACTGGATCGCGCTCGAGAAGCTCGAGCTCGGCCGCAACCTCGTGGCCCAGGATCCCTCCGGCTACGTGCGGCGCGCACGCCGGCTGCTGCTCGCGCTGCTCGAGACCCCCGGGCTCGACGACGGTCCGCGCGAGGCGCGCGCGAGCGCGCTGCTGGCGGAACTGCCGGGCTACTTCGCCGACGCGCGCGCCAGCCTGATCGCGCCGCGCCAGGAATGGGTCGAGCTCGCGCTGCTCGACCTCGCCGATCTCGAGGAGCTGATCCGCGGGGCACGGCCGCCCGCTCCCGCCGGCAAGCCGACCGCCGGCAAGCCGGCGGCCAGAGAGCCGGGTGCGCCCGCGCTGCGCGCGCTGACGGACTTCCGCACCTGGCTGCTCGAGCTGCATCCGCCCGCGGGTGACAGTCCGACGCGCCTGCGCGCCGAGGACTTCGCGCGCATCGTGCGCCTGGCGACCGGCTGCGAGCTCGAGCTCGGCGAGCTCGAGGCGCGCGCGCTGCGCGAGATCGCGCGCGCCGATCTCGGCCCGCGCCGCGCCGGACCCGACCTGCTCGAACGCGCGGGCATCCCGCCGCGCATCGCCACGGCTGCCAAGCGCGCCCTCGAGCTGGCCCAGGACGCGAAGCTCCTGAACCTGCCCGTCTACCCGAAGAACGTCGAGTTCCTGCTGGAAGAGAGCGCGCGCACGCAGCCCGAGCTCCTGAGCCTGCGCGCGGGTCCGCGGGACACGCTGCGCGCCTGGGTGGCCGCGCCGCATGCGAGCTGGTCGGTGGCGCGCGCGCGCACGCGCGGCGGCGCTCTGCAGCCGTTCCAGCAGCTCGCCCTGGGCGTGCGCCACGGCATGGTCGGCGAGGCGCTCTACCTGCGCCAGGCGCGCGCCTCTCAGCGTCCGCTGGCGGCTTTCGTGGGCAACCGCGCGGTGCGCGAGGGGCTCGGGCTCTACGCCCTCGACTGGATCCGGCGCGTGGACTGGGTCGAGAACCCGTTCCTGGCCGACGAGCGCCTGCTGGGCGAGCTCGAGCGCCAGCGTCTGCACGAGGCGGCGCGCTTCCTGGCCGCGCTCGAGCTGCACGCCGAGGGCCTGTCGCTGAACGAGGCCGCGCTCGCCTTCGCCCGGCGCACGGGCGTCGATGCGGACACCGCGATGGTCGAGTCCCTGGCGGCGCGCCGCGATCCCCTGCACGGCATCGGCCACGTCGGGGCGCAGGAGCTGGCCCGCCTCGAGCAGAACCTGGCGCGCTTCGCCCATGGCCCGCGCGCCGGCCTCGGCCTGACCCTCGCCACGGTGCTGGCGCACCCCGAGCTCACGCCGGCGCGCCTGGCGCCGCTCGCGGCCGAGGCCCTCGCGCGCCCGCGCTGAAGGGTCGCGCGGGGCCCTGCCCCCTTGAAATTCCGGGTCAGGTTCAACCAGAGCAGGGTCGGCCGCTCGATATCGCAGGAGTCCCGTCATGCTCGAGCCCAATCACGAGCTCTCCCACCGCGTGCGCGTCTTCGTCTTCCGCTACGAGGGAGGCCAGCCGCGCTACCTGCTGCTGCGCGCTTCGCAGCAGGAGAGCTTCTGGACGCCGGTCCACGGCCCGATCGGCTTCGGCGAGAAGTACGAGGTGGCCATCCGGCGCGAGGTCCTGGACGACACCGGGATCACGCGCCCGAACCGCCTGATCGACCTCGAGATGCCGGCCCGCTTCTGCCTGGGCGACGAGGAGACGATCGAGTGGCTGTACGGCTTCCAGGCCCAGCCCGCGCCGGATCTGCGCGTCGATGCGCGCCGCTGGGCCTCGTTCCGCTGGCTCGGCTTCCCCGAGGCCTATCCCTCGCTCGAGCTCGACCACGACCGCGCCGGGCTGATGCGGCTGCACACGCTGCTGCACTCCGACCCGGCTTGAAACGGCGCAGCCGGCGCCCCGTCAGCGCTCGCGGCGGCCCGCGCGCGGGTTGATCTCGCGCAGCAACAGCGGGCTCTTGCGATCGGGCGTGTGGCAGGCCTCGAGCTCCGCCAGGAGCTCGGCCGCGAGCTCGGGCCGCGCCGCAGCGAGGTCGCGCGCTTCACCCGGATCCGCGGCGAGATCATAGAGCTCGAGGGCGGGCTCGCGCGTGTGCACGCGCCGGCGCACGACCTTCCACTGCCCGCGCCGCAGGGCCTGCCAGCCCTCGACGCCACTGTGCTCCCAGTAGAGCGGCGGGCGCTCGCGTGGCTCGCGCGTGCGGCCGGCGAGGAGCGGCGCGAGGCTGATCCCGTCGAGACCGGGCGGCGGCGCGCCGCCCGCCAGCTCGACCAGCGTCGGCAGGAGGTCCCAGGCCGCGGCCACCTGCGCGCTCACGCCGGGCGCGAGCGTGCCGGTCCAGCGCGCCAGCAAGGGCACGCGCACGCCGCCCTCGTACAGCTCGCCCTTGCCGCCGCGCAGGCCGCCGTTCGCGCGGAAGAACTCGAGGTCGGCGCCGCCCTCCGGACTGGCGCCGTTGTCGCTCGTGAAGAGCACCAGCGTGTCGCGCTCGCGGTCGAGCTCGCGCAGGAGGTCGAGCAGGCGCCCGACGTCGCGGTCGAGGCGCGCGAGCATGGCCGCACGGGCCGCGCGCGGCGTCGGCTGGTCGCGGTAGACGCGCTCGCCGCCGCGCTCGACGTAGGGCGTCTCCGGCCAGCCGAGCGCGCGGTACTGCGCCAGCTCGGGCGCGGACTCGGGCAGGTCGAGATCGGCGTGCGGCGCCGTGTAGGAGAGCAGCAGGAAGAAGGGCGCCGCGGCGCGTGCGCGCAGGTGAGCGAGGGCCCGCTCGGTGAAGAGCTCCTGCGTCCAGTGCGTGCGCTGCGTCTCGTTGTCCGCGAAGTTCACGCGCCGGTCGTCCTCCAGCAGGAAGGGCGGGAAAGCGCGGTGCGCCTGGACCTGGTCGATGAAACCGTAGTACGTGTCGAAGCCCTGCACGAGCGGACTGCCCGCGCGCGGCGAGTTGCCGAGCGCCCACTTGCCGATCACCGCCGTATCGAGACCGCGCGTCTGCAGGAGCTCGGCCAGCGTGGTCTCGCTCTCGGGCAGGGGCTGCATCGTGTTCGTGCGCAGCCAGGCATGCCCGCTGTGCTTGCCGGTCATGAGCACCCCGCGCGATGGGATGCACACCGCGCCACCGGCGTAGTAGTCGGTGAAGCGCAGCCCCTCGGCCGCCAGCCGGTCGAGGTTCGGCGTCGCGACGCGCGCCTGCCCGTAACAGCCCAGATCGCCCCAACCGAGGTCATCGGTCACGATCAGGAGCACGCTGGGCGGTTGCGGCGCTGTCTCCTGCGCGGCGGGCACGAGCGCGAGCACGAACGCGAACAAGAGGCGCGAGACGCGGCGAAGCGAAGACATTCCATGTGAGTCTAGCAGCGCTCGGGCGAGCGTCGCGGCGCGGGACGCTAGGATCTCGGCCCCATGTCCGCCCCGCGCGATCTCCGCGAGTTCCTGGCGCGCCTCTCGGCCGCGGGCGAGCTCGTCGAGATCGAGGCCGAGGTCTCGCCCGACCTCGAGCTGGCCGAGGTCCACCGGCGCGTGATCGCGGCCGGCGGTCCGGCGCTGCTCTTCCGGCGCGTGGCGGGCTGCGACTTCCCGCTCGTCACCAACCTGTTCGGCAGCGCGCGGCGCGTCGAGCTCGCCTTCGGCGACGAGCCGCGGCGCGTGATCGAGGAGGTCGCGCGCCTGCCGCACGAGCTCGTGCCGCCCTCGCCCGCGAAGCTGTGGGCGAAGCGCGGACTCTTCACGCGCCTCCTGCGCGTCGGCGCGAAGCCGGGCGCGCGCGGGCCCGTGACCGAGGTCAGCGAGGCTCCGCGCCTGACGCGCATCCCGGCGCTCAAGACCTGGAAGCGCGACGGCGGGCGCTTCTTCACGCTGCCGCTCGTCGCCACGCAGCATCCCGTGAGCGGCGTCCCGAACCTCGGCATGTACCGCGTGCAGGTGTACGACGACGCGCGCACCGGCCTGCACATGCAGATCGGCAAGGGCGGCGGCTTCCACCTCGCCGCGGCCGAGGAGCTCGGGCGCGAGCTCCCGGTCGTGATCCACCTCGGCGGTCCACCGGCCCTGATCCTGGCCGCGATCGCGCCGCTGCCCGAGAACGTGCCCGAGTTCCTGGTGGCGAGCCTCGCGCTCGGCCAGCGCCTGCCGCTCGTGCGCACCGCGGCGGATCGTCCGCCGCTCTTCGCCGCGGCCGAGCTCGCGCTCGAGGGCGTGCTGCGCCCGCGCGAGCGCGCGCCCGAGGGGCCCTTCGGCGACCATTACGGCTACTACTCCGAGACGCACGACTATCCGGTCTTCCGCTGCGCGCGCGTGCACCGTCGCAAGGCGCCGATCGTGCCGGCCACCGTGGTCGGCAAGCCGCGCCAGGAGGACTTCTTCCTCGGCGACCACCTGCAGGAGCTGCTGGCGCCGCTCTTCCCGCTCGCCATGCCGGGCGTGCGCGACCTCTGGAGCTACGGCGAGACCGGCTACCACTCGCTCGCGGCCGCGGTCGTGCACGAACGCTACCGGCGCGAGGCCATGGCCTCGGCCTTCCGCATCCTGGGCGAGGGCCAGCTCTCGCTGACGAAGTTCCTGCTGGTGCTCGACCGCACGGTGGACCTGCGCGATTTCAAGGCCGTGCTGACGCACGTGCTGGCGCGCGCGGACTTCCGCACCGACCTCTTCCTGCTCGCCAACCTCTCGATGGACTCGCTCGACTACGCGGGCCCGCGCCTCAACGAGGGCGGCAAGGGCGTGCTGCTCGGCCTTGGCGAGCCGAGGCGCGCGCTACCGACCGAGTTCCACGGCACGCCGCGCGCGCCGGTGCGCGCGGTGCAGGTCTTCTCGCCCGGCTGCCTCGTGCTCGAGGGGCCGGCTTGGCGCGAGGAAGCCACCGCGCGGGCCGTCGCGGCCGAGATCGCGCGCGACCCGGCCTTCGCCGACTGGCCGCTCGTCGTGCTGACCGACGACGCCGCGCGCGCCGCGAAGAGCACGATCAACTTCCTGTGGACGACCTTCACGCGCTTCGACCCGGGCCGCGACCTCTGCGCGCGCTCGATCGAGCTCGTGCACGCGCACGCGAGCTTCACCCCGCCGCTCCTGATCGACGCGCGCAAGAAGCCGAGCTACCCCGAGGAGCTCTTCTGTGACGACGACACCGCGCGCCTCGTCACGCGCCGCTGGCAGGAGTACTTCCCCTCCGGCCGCGTGGCCATGGGCGATTCCGACCGCGGACACCTCGACTGAAGCAGGTCAGGGCGAGAGCTTCACGCGCAAGCCGTCCGTCAGGCCGACGCGCACGCTCGCGCCCGGCGTCGAGTCGAGCAGGCGCCCCTGCAGGTAGAAGTAGCGCCCCGCCAGCGAGGCGCTGGCCGGCAGGCGCAGCGTGACCTCGGCCGGCTGACCCGGCCCGAGCCACAGCGGCCCGCCGTAGATGCGCGCGAGCGGCGTGCGCGCGTCCAGCAGCAGTTCCCCGCTCGCACCCGCGCCGGCCATGCCGAGTCCCGCGCGCAGCGTGCCGCACGGGAAGTTCACGTCCGGCGTCCACGAGGCCTGCACCTGCGTCGCCGCGCCGGCCGCCTGCGTGCCGAGCGGGTTGTCGAGCGCGACCACCAGCGTCGCACCGAGGCGCGGCGCGCCGGACACGAGCCGGAAACTGCCGGCCGGATTGACGCCGCAGCCCAGCGACACGAGCGCGTCGGGATCCTGCGCCGCCACGAGGTCGCGCCGCGAGCGCACGGCACGCCCGGACGGCCCGTCGACGGTGAGCGTGACCGTGTAGAGGCCCGGCGCGAGGTACACGTGCGCCGGCGCCGGCCCGCTGGCCGTGTTGCCGTCGCCGAGGTCCCAGCTCCAGCTCGTCACGTCGCCGCTCGACTCGTCCGTGAACTGCACCGCGAGCGGCGCGAGGCCGCCCGTCGGCGTGGCCGAGAACTCGGCCACGGGCGGGTTGCGCAGGCCGTCGTTCAGACGCAGCAGGTACACCGCGCCCTTGTTGCTGCCCCCATCGTCGTCGAAGCGACTGCCGACGGCGAGGTCGGGCACGCCATCGCCGTTCAGATCTCCGACCGCGCCGAGTCCCTCGCCGATGCGGTCGTACTTGCGCAGCGGAGCGTTCAGGGCGCCGCGCGTCGCGCTGATCTTCTGGTACTGGCGCACCGAGCCGTCGGCGCGCAGGAAGAGCACGTACACGGCACCCCAGTCGCCGAACAGCTCGGTGTCGCGCACACCGTTGTCGTCGTCGCGGATCGCCGAGCAGGCGACGTCCGGGATCCCGTCGCCGTCGACGTCCCCCACGCCGGCCACGGCTCCGCCGAACTCGTCGTTGGCCTCGAGCTCGCCCGGCGCGAAACCGCCCACGTCGGCGTTGAGCAAGCGATCGCCTATCGACCTTCCGTCGCGCCCGAGGCGGATCACGTACAAGGCGCCCGAGCCATGCGGCTCGCCGTCGTCGAGTAGCGCGCCGACGCCGAGGTCGGTCGTGCCGTTGCCGTCGATGTCACCGAGCGCGGCGACATCCATCCCGAACCAGACGCCGCCGCGGCTGCGCACGAACGGGCTCGTGAGCCCGCCCTGGGTCGCGCTGAGCTTCTGGTACGCGCGCACCGAGCCGTCGCGGCGCATGAACAGGATCCACACGGCCCCGTTGCTGCCGCCGCCGTCGTCATCACCGATCGCGCCCACCGCGAGCTCCGGCACGCCGTCGAGATCGAGGTCCTCGAGGCGCGCGATGCCGCGCCCGAACTCGTCGCCGTTGACGAGCGAGAAGGGCAGGCCGACGCCGTGCGCCAGCTTGACCCAGCTCTTGACGCTGCCGTCGCGCTGCAGGAAGAGGAGGTAGATCGCGCCGCGATTCGTGCCGCCGTCGTCGTCGCGGTTCGCGCCCACGGCGAGGTCCGGCACGCCGTCCAGGTCCCAGTCGCCGATCCCCGTCACCTTGCGCCCGAAGCCGTCCTCGGGCTCGAGGTCGACCGGGAAGCCCGACAGACCCTCGGTGATCTTGACGTGGCTCTTCACGCGCGCCTCGGCGTCGAGGAACAGGATCCACACCGCGCCGGTGTTGTAGCCGCCCTTGTCCTCGCCGATCGCGCCGACCGCGAGATCACCGATGCCATCGCCGTCGACGTCGCCGAGGCCCGCAACCGAGCGCCCGAACATGTCCTCGGGCCGCAGCGGCGGCGTCGCGCCACCGCTGGTGGCCGAGAGCTTGCTCCAGGCGACCACCGAGCCCTTGGCCGTGTCGGCCGGATGCGCCAGGAACATCCCCGGGCGCACGCAGGTGGCGCTCGCGCCGCCGCGCCAGACGGTCAGCGACACCGTGTAGCGCCCGGGCGTGGTCCAGGTGTGCTGCGGTGTGCGCTCGCTCGAGTTCGTGCCGTCGCCGAAGTCCCACAGGTAGGCCTCGCAGTCGAGCGGCGCGCAGTTCACGAGCTCGGGCGTGAAGGGCACCGGCCCCTCGTGCTCGCGGCTCGTGAAGCCCGACAGGGTCGGCAGGGCCTGGGTCCCGAACACGAGGCGCGGCGCGCGCGCGCCGTCCTCGCGCGACTGGAAGGTGCTCTGGTTCGTGCCGCCCGAGCGCAGCTCGACCAGCGCGAGCGCGTAGCTGCCGTCGGCGCGGATCCAGCTCGGGTCGAGCGGGATGCGCACGAGCTGGCCCTCGGAGAGGCGCGGCCCGCTGTAGACGCCGAGGCGCCGTCCGCCCGTCGGCGGTTGATTGCGCCAGGTCAGGGTCGTCTCGCTCCAGGCCGTGTCGACCGCACGCACCTCGAAGTGCGCATCGCCGGCCGAGCCGTCGCCCTCGAAGAGCTCGAGCGTCAGGGCCGTCGGCGCCGCTGCGAGCCCGACCACGTCGAAGCGCAGGAACGCGCGCTTCCAGCGCGAGCCGGCCGAGTAATCGTCGCGCTGCACGAAGAGATCCGTGGTGGCGTGGTTGCCATCCTGCTGGTCCTCGCGCACGGCCGCGTCGGCGGCCGGAGTGAAGACGAGCGCCTGCGCGACGGGGAGCGACGCGAGGACCATGAGCGCGGCGAGCGCACCCGGAAGACGATTCATGACCGACCCTTGACGGAGACCGAGACGAAGACACGCGCGTGGGGACGCGCGGAGAGACCCGCTCGAAAGCTAGTCCGCCCGGGACGGGGAGGTCGGATGGGCCCCGTGAAGCCGTGCGCGCACCCGGCCCCCCCGGTGGAAAGACCTTCGCGCCGGGCGCGTGCGAAGGGCGCCCGCGCCTGCCACGCCCGGCCCGAGCGGCTCCCGCTGCCCGATCCGAGCCCGGAGTCGAGAAGGCCCGGCGACCCCGGAGGAAACCTCGCCCCGGCTGGCGCGCCCCTCGTTACACTCCCGTCATCGCCCGCGACACTGGAGGAACTCGCATGCTTCCGAGCGTCTGTAGCGCACTCGTGACCCTGGCCGCGACGACGTCCGCGCTTCCCCTGCCCCAGGCCTCCAACCCCGGCGCCGTCCGGCCGCGCAACGGCCATCCGGTTCCCGGCGTGCACTTCCCGGGCGAGTACCTGCGCCGCACGGCGGGCCCGGGAGTCCCGTTCACGCTGGCGGACCTGGATGGCGACGGCCGTGAGGACCTCGTCGTGATCAGCGGCGATCACGTGCTCCTGCGCCCCGGTCTACGCGGCGGACGCTTCGACGAGCCGCTCGACCTCGGCGCCCTCGCCAGCGGACTGACGACGCTGGTGGCCGGCGACCTCGATCAGGACGGCGATGTCGACCTGGCCGGAGCCGTGTCGGCGAACGATGCGGTGCGCCTGCTCGTGAACTCGGGCAACGGCAGCCTGGCGCTGGCTCAGGACCTGGCGGCGGGTGACCTGCCGGTGGAGCTCGTGCTGGTGGACGTGGAGCTCGACGGCGACCTCGACCTCGTCACCGCGAACAAGGACTCGGACACGGTCACGTTGCACCGCAACCTGGGCGGTGGAACCTTCGCGGCCGCGAGCTCGAGCGCGGTCCTCGACGCACCCGTGGCCCTGGTCTGCGTGGACCTCGGCGGAAGCGCGGCGCCCGACCTCGCCCTCGTGGGCGCCACCGGCGCGACGCTGCAGGTGCTCACCAACGACGGTACCGGCGCCTTCCTCGCGACGCAGAGCCTCGCCCTGACGCGCGTCGCCATGGACGTCCTGGCCGAGGATCTGAACGGAGACGGCTTCCGCGACCTCGTGGCCGTGCAACGCTGGCGAGATGTCGGCGCGAGCTCGGACAACGGGCGCATGGAGTGGCTACGCAGCGTGGGCGGCGCGAGCTACTTGCCGGCGGCGCTCCTGGCCTCGCCGCGCGGGCCGACGGCGAGCGCGTTCAGCGACCTCGACGCCGATGGCGACCTGGACCTCGTGTACGCGGAGGACGGTCTGTTCGACCCCATCCTCGGCCAGGAGTACTCGATCCGGTACCTGCGCAACGGGGGCGCGGGCACGTTCACGCAGGTCCAGAGCTTCGACGCCTACCCGACGAACGGTCTGGCGGCCCGGGACCTGGATGGCGATGACCATCCGGAGCTCGTGTTCGCCAGTCCGGACTGGCTGCTCGTGTACGCCAACCGGAACGGCGCGTTCCCGGCCAACACCCCTCACGGACAGATCGTGAGGGCCGCCGCGCTCGACGACCTCGACGGCGACGGGGACCTCGATTCCGCCACCACGGTGCTGGAGGGAGGCCAGCCGAAGCTCGGCATCTACCTCCGGAACGGCGCCAGCCTGACGTTCCAGTCGTTCCCGGGGCTCGACCTGACGACGGCCTTGACCGCCGCCGATCTCGACGACGACGGAGCCCTCGACCTGGCCGTGGGCACGAGCCCGCTCTCGGTGTTCAAGGGGCAGGGCGACGGGACCTTCTTGCCCTACACCAGCTTCGCGACCCTCGACTCGGTCCAGCGCATCGACGCGGCCGACCTGAACGGCGACGGACTCGACGACGTCGTCACCCTGAACGTCGCCAGCAGCCGCGCCAGCATCTTCCTCAACCTGGGGAGCGGCACGCTGGGATCGCCCACCACGTACCTCTCGGGCATCGCGCCGGCGATGCTGCGGGCCCGGGACATGAACGCCGACGGTGACCTCGACCTCGTGGTGGCGAACCAGCACTCGACGATCGGCGGCGTCACGGTCATGTCGAACTCGGGAGCGGGCGCCTTCCCCACGCGCGTGAAGTACCTGACCGGTGTCGAGGTCTTCGGACTCGACGTGGCCGACCTCGACCAGGACGGCGACGCGGACGTCGTGGCCCACGATCAGGAGTTCATCCTGCAGGCCGCGAACAACGGCCTCGGCGTCCTCAGCCTGCAGAGCTCGACGCCCGTGGACTCCGTCAGGGAGATCCTGACCGCCGACGTGGATCAGGACGGCCGCGCCGACCTGCTCCACTCGAGCGGCTGGGGCATCGGCTGGCGGCGGAACCAGGGCGGGACGTTCGGCCTGGAGCACCTCCACTTCATCCGGACCACCGTGTTCCCCGTCCCCGACCAGGTGCTCCTGTTCCGGGACCTGGACGGCGACCGCGACCGCGACCTGATCAGCATCTACCAGGTCCTTCCGAACCTGATCCGCTGACGCGCGGCCTGGAGGTGCGTTTCCCGCGGTCACGCCCGCGCGACGCCCGCGTAAGGTCCGGGTCGGCTCCCGCAATCCGGCACGCGGCCGGGAAGCGTAGAGTGGAGCCCGACCCGAGCCCCGAGAACGCCATGAGCCTGCACCAGATCCTGCGTCGCATCCTGTGGGTCACCTGCGGCTGCGGCCTGACGCTGACCCCGCTGCTGGCCCAGGAAGCGCGCCCCTTCGACCAGAACCACGCGGCCTGGACCGAGGTGCTGCGCGCCGCGGTGCGCGACGGAGGCTTCGATTACGCGCTGGTGAAGAAGGACCGCGCGAAGTTCGACGGCTACCTGGCCGCGCTGCGGGCCGTCACCCCGGCCGAGCTCGCCGGCTGGACGAAGGAGCAGCGCTTCGCCTTCTGGATCAACGCCTACAACGCCTTCTGCATCCAGCGCGTGGTCGACAGCTATCCGCTGAAGAGCATCCGCAAGCTCGACGGCGCCTTCGGCATCACGAGCGTGTTCGAGAAGCCCTTCATCCCGCTCCAGGCGCACCACCCGGACGGCAAGAACGAGGAGCTCGCGCTCAACGACCTCGAGCACAAGATCCTGCGCGTGCAGTTCAAGGACGCGCGCCTGCACGCGGCCATCAACTGCGCCTCGGAGAGCTGTCCGCCGCTGCGCAACGAAGCCTTCGTGGCCGAGCGCCTCGACGCGCAGCTCGAGGAGCAGATGAAGGCCTTCGTCAACGACCCGGCACGCAACACGATCGATCCGGCGAAGGGCGAGCTCGCGGTCTCGGAGATCTTCAAGTGGTTCGAGGAGGACTTCGAGCGCGACGCGAAGTCGGTCAAGGAATACCTCGTGCGCTTCGCCCCGGCCGAGAAGCACGAGTTCATCCGCGGCGCGAAGCTGCGCCACCGCGATTACTCCTGGGACCTGAACGACGTCCCGCAGAAGTAGGCGGGCGGCGGCGCGGGGACTCGCACGGGCGGCGTGCGCCGCCGGCGCGTGCGTCGTAGGCTCTCGGGATGATCCCCTTCGCCCTCGCTCTCGCGCTCGTTCCGCAGGACGCCCCGAAGCTCGAGTTCCTGGCCGCCGTCCCCACCGCCGCACCGAAGGCGGAGATCATCAGCGTGCAGGCCGCCACGCGGCGCGCGCTCCTGACGCACGCGGAGTCGGGCCAGCTCGAGCTCTTCGACCTGGCCGAGCCGGCGCGCCCGCGCGCGCTGCGCGTGCTCACGCTCGCGCTCGCGAAGGGCGAGGAGCTGACCTCGGTCGCGCTGCCGCCCGCGGGCGACTGGGCCCTGGCGGCCGTCAAGGCGAACGGCGAGCGCGCACCGGGACGGCTCGTCGCGATCTCGCTCGCCGACGGCAAGGAGCTCGCGAGCTTCCCCTGCGGCGTCGGCCCGGATTCGGTCGCGATCTCGGCCGACGGCCAGCACGCCCTGGTGGCCTGCGAGGCCGAGGAGTTCGACGACGACGACGGCGGCGAGGATTCGAGCGCCCCCGGAAGCCTGACGCACGTGCGCCTCGCGCAGGACCTCGCCGCCTCGAAGGTGACCCAGATCGCCTTCACGAAGCCGCTCGACGTGCCCACCGACGGACGCGAGCTCGAGCGCGAGGTGGAGGACGTCGAGGAGGACCTCCCGCTCGGCAGCGGGCCGGCCTTCATCGAGCCCGAGGTCGTGCTGTTCCTCGACGAGGCGCGCGCGCTCGTGACGCTGCAGGAGAACAACGCGGTCGCCTACGTCGACCTCGTCAACGACCGCATCGTGCGCACCGTCGGCCTGGGCACGACGAGCCACCCGGCGGATCTCGTGGACGACGGCAAGTTCGCCGAGCAGGGCACGCTGCTCGCGCGGCGCGAGCCCGACGGCATCGCGCTCGTGCCGGGCGGCAAGTACTTCGTCACGGCCGACGAGGGCGACACGGGACCGAACGTCGAGAAGACGAAGAAGGGCCTGCCGAACGCGGGCGGACGCACGCTCTCCGTGTTCGAGCTCGAGTCGGGCAAGCTCGTCGGCGACACCGGCCCGGAGCTCGACCGCGCGGCCGCGAAGGCCGGCCTCTACCCCGACAAGCGCAGCGGCAAGAAGGGCTCGGAGCCCGAGATGGTCGTGTGCCTCGAGCTCGGCGGACGCCCCTACGCGGCCGTGACCCTCGAGCGCGCCGGCGCCCTGGCGCTCGTCGACCTCGGCGACCCCGCCCGGCCGACGGTGCGGGCCCTGGCGCCGACCGGAGCCTCCCCGCTGAAGGACGAGCCGGAAGGTCTCGCACTTTTTCGTGACCCCTCCGGGGGTGCCGACTATCTGTACGTGGCCAACGAGGGCACCGGCACGCTCGGCGTGCTGCGCATCTCTCGCTGAGACGCGAATCGGACTTCTCCAGGACAGGGACCCAGAAAAGGGAACCGGACCGGACTTGCAGCCGGCCCGCAAGGCGGATCGCTTGCCCGCAGGGGTGATGGGCAGGCGATCCGCCCGTTTTTTTTCACCCGTTGCGAAAGCCGTAGAACTCCGCCTGCGCCGGCCGCGGGTTGGCCGAGGGTTGCACCTGGAAGGTGCGCAGCGCCCACAGGTCACCGAAGACGCGGTAGGCGAGCGCCGTGCGGTCGAGGTAGTCGACGCCCGAGCTGCCGCCCGTGCCGACGCGCCGGCCGATGACGCGCTCGACCATGCGCGCGTGGCGCTGGCGGAAGACGAGCAGGCCCTGCTCGAGCTCGATCAGGCCGGTGACGACCTCGCGCGGCCAGGCCAGCAGCGGAAGCTCGGGGTTCTGCACGATGAAGAGCGCGGCGGCGCGGATGCGCGCGCGGCGCGCGCCGCCCTCGGCCTCGCCCGGACGCAGGAAGGTCGCCAGGCGCGCCTTCTCGCCGTCGAAGCGCGCGCGCAGCTCGGCCGTCTCCTCGGGCCGGCGCGCACGGCCGATCGCCAGCGCGGCCGAAGCCTCGACCTCGCGCGCGTGGGCCGCCAGGTAGTCCGTGACGAAGCGCTCGAGCGCGGCCCCGGCACCCTTCTGGTTCGGCTTCAAGCCTCCGATCGGCGTGCGCCACAGCCAGTCGTCGATCGCGTCCTTGAGCGAGCGTCCCTTGCGCTCGGCCAGCACGCGCCGCAGGGCCGGCGACGCGCTGCCGTCGTGGGCGCGCAGCGCCTCGAGCCAGGACTCGCCGGTCTCGAGGTGCACGCGCTGGCCTTCGTCCAGGCCCAGCACGATCTCGATCTGGCGCAGCTGCGCGCTCTGGAAGCCGCTGGCGGGCGCGAGCTTGCCGCGGAACGAGAGGTAGTCGCGCGTGGAGAGCGTCTCCATCACCTCGAAGTGGTCCACGCAGCGGCGCAGGATCGTGACCACGCGGCGGATGCCGGCCACGGCGCGCGAGAGCTCCTGATCGTGCACCAGCTCCTGCCCGAAGAAGTCGCGCAGGAAGCGCAGCTCGCGCAGCACGAGCTTGAACCACAGCTCGAAGACCTGGTGCACGGTGATGAACAGCACCTCGTCGTTCGAGAGGCCGTCCTCGCGCTCCTCCAGGCCGCCCTGCAGGGCCAGGAGCTCCTCCACGCGGATGTAGTCCCAGTAGTTCGGCAGCTTCGCGGGGGCCTTCCGCGGGGAGTTCTTCGGGCGCTTCGCCATGGGGACAGGATAGGAGCCCCGGGCGCCGAGCGTTAGAATCGGCGCCCCATGACTGCCGCCGGCAACGCTCACGCAAGCTGCACCGCTGCCCCTTCCGCGCGCCTCGCCGAGGCCGCCGCGCTGCTCGAACGCCCCCTGCTCGAGCTCGTGTTCGAGGCCGCCGGCGTGCACCGGCGCCACCACGATCCCGCGAAGGTGCAGTGCGCCCAGCTGCTCTCGATCAAGACCGGCGGCTGTCCCGAGGACTGCGGCTACTGCTCGCAGAGCGCCCATTTCAAGACGCCCGTCGCGCGCGAGCCGCTCCTGCCGCTCGACGAGGTGCTGGAGAACGCGCGCGCGGCGCGCGCCGGCGGCGCCGACCGCTTCTGCATGGGCGCCGCCTGGCGCGAGGTGAAGGACGGCCCCGAGTTCGAGCGCGTGCTGGCCATGGTGCGCGGCGTCAAGGCGCTGGGCCTCGAGACCTGCGTCACGCTGGGCATGCTGGACGAGCGCCAGGCGACGCGCCTCGGCGAGGCCGGGCTCGACTACTACAACCACAACCTCGACACCGGGCGCAGCCACTACGGCGAGGTCGTGACGACGCGCAGCTACGACGAGCGCCTCGAGACGCTGGCCAACGTGCGCAAGGCCGGTGTGAACGTGTGCTGCGGCGGGATCCTGGGCCTGGGCGAGTCGCGCGCGGCGCGCGCCGAGCTCCTGGCCGAGCTCGCCAGCCTCGAGCCGCAACCCGAATCCGTGCCGATCAACACGCTCGTGCACGTCGAGGGCACGCCGCTCGTCGCCGAGCGCGCGGTCGACTGGAGCGAGCTCGTGCGCATGGTCGCGGCCGCGCGCATCCTGATGCCGCGCTCCTACGTGCGCCTCTCGGCCGGGCGCAGCGAGCTCGACGAGGCCACGCAGGCGCTGTGCTTCCTGGCCGGTGCGAACTCGATCTTCGTCGGCGGCGAGCTCCTGACCACGCCCAACCCCGCGCCCGCCAGCGACGCGGCCCTGCTCGCGAAGCTCGGCCTCGTGCCGGTCGCGCGCGCCTGACGGCGGACCCGATGGGCTCGCCGCTCGATCGCGAGCTGGAGGCGGAGGTCGCGCGCCTGACGGCGCTCGGGCTCGCGCGCGACGCCACGCTCCCGTTCACGATCGCGGGCGTGGACCTCGGCTCGAACGACTACCTCGGGCTGGCACGCCATCCGCGCGTGGTCGAGGCCGCGCGCGAGGCCGCTGCGCGCTCCGGCGCCGGCGGACGCGCTGCGCGGCTCCTGCGCGGCGGTTCGCCCGAGTGCGCCGCGGCCGAGGAGGCCCTGGCCTCCTGGCTCGGAGCGGAAGCCGCGCTGCTCTTCCCGAGCGGCTACCAGGCGAACCTCGGTCTGGTCGGCGCGCTGGTCGGCCCGGGCGACGTGGTGCTATCCGACCGCCTGGTGCACGCCTCGCTGATCGACGCCGCGCGCCTTTCCCGCGCACGCGTGCTCGTGCACGCGCACGGCGACCTCGACGAGCTCGCGCGCGCCCTCGAGCGCGTGCGCGGCGCGCGCCGACGCCTGGTCCTGTGCGAGGCGATCTTCAGCATGGACGGCGACGCGGCCCCGCTCGAGGCGCTGCAGGAGCTGTGCGCGCGCCACGACGCCTGGCTGGTGGTCGACGAGGCCCACTCGCTGGGCCTGGTCGGCCCCGGCGGTCGCGGCAGCGCCTGCGCACTCGCCGCGCGCGCGGAATCGCGCGTGGCGGCACGCGTCGTGACCGGCGGCAAGGCCCTCGGCGTGGGCGGCGCCTTCGTGGTCGGCTCGCGCGCCCTGCGCGCGCTGCTCGTCAACCGCGCGCGCTCGTTCCTGTTCACGACCGCGGTCGCGCCGGCGGTCGCAGGCGCGCTCGTGGCCGCGCTCGAGGCCTGCGCGCGCGCCGACGAGGGCCGTGCCCGCGCGCTGGCACTCGCGCGCACCCTGGCGCAGCGCCTCGGACTCCCGGCACCGGCCGGCGCGATCGTGCCCGTGCCGGCGGGCACGCCCGAGCGCGCGCTCGAGCTCACGCGCAGCCTCGCCGCGCGCGGCCTGTGGGTGCCCGCCGTGCGCCCGCCGACCGTGCCCGAGCACGGCTCGCGCCTGCGCGTCGTGTGCCACGCCTTCAACCAGGAGAGCGAGCTCGACGAGCTCGCGCGCGCGCTGCAACGCGCCGCGCCGCCCGCGCCGGCGCCCGCGCGCGTCGAGAGCGAGCCCCCGGGTCGCCCGCTGTTCGTGACGGGCACCGACACCGGCGTCGGCAAGACCGTGGTCAGCGCGCTGCTCTTGCGCGCGGCCCTGCGCCGCGGGCGCGCGGCCTACTGGAAGCCGGTGCAGACCGGCGACGAGGACGATGGCGCGACCGTGGCCGCGCTGGCCGAGGCTCCGGCCCACGCGCGCCTGCCGAACGCCTGGCGCTTCCCGCTGGCGACCTCGCCGCACGAGGCTGCGGCCGCCGCCGGGCAAACGCTCGAGCCGGAGACGATCGCGCGCGGCCTCACCGGCCTCTTGCGCACGCTGCGCGGCACCGAGCTCGTGGTCGAGCTCGCCGGCGGCCTGCTCGTCCCCTACCGCGCGGAGCCGACGCTCGTGACCCAGCTCGACTGGCTGGCCGAACTGCGCCCGCCGCTCGTGCTGGTGGCGCGCGCGGGCCTCGGCACGCTGAACCACACGCTGCTCTCGCTCGAGGCCCTGCGCGCACGCCACCTCGAGCCGCGCGCGCTGTTCCTCGTGGGCCCGCTGCACCCGTCGAACCGCGCGACGCTGGCCGCCGTGGCCGGCGTGGCGCGCGTGTACGAGCTGCCGCCGCTCGAGCCGCTCTCCACCGCCGCACTCGATGCCTGGCTCGCCGCGACGCCGCTCGACGAGGTCTTCGCGCCATGAGCGGACTCGTCGAGCGCGATGCGCGCGTGTGCTGGCATCCCTACACGCAGCACCAGCTCGAGCGCGAACCGCTGGCCGTGGTCGGCGCGCGCGGGGCCTGGCTCGAGCTCGCCGACGGCCGGCGCCTCCTCGACGGCATCTCGAGCTGGTGGGCCACGCTGCACGGCCACGGAGAGGAGCGCATCGCGGCCGCGATCGCGGCCCAGGCGCGCACGCTCGACCACGTGCTCTTCGCCGGCGCCACGCACGAGCCCGCCGTGCGCCTGGCCGAGGAGCTCGTGCGGCTCGCGCCGCCCGGCCTCGCGCGCGTCTTCTACTCCGACGATGGCTCGACCGCGGTCGAGGTCGCGCTCAAGATGGTCGCGCAGGCCTGGTACCAGCGCGGCGAGCCGCAGCGCACGGTCTTCGTCGCCCTCGAGGGCGCGTACCACGGCGACACCTTCGGCGCGATGGCGGCCGGCGATCCCGAGCCCTTCTTCCGGCCCTTCCTGCCGTTCCTGTTCGAGGTGCGGCGCGTGCCGCCCGAGGGCAAGCGCCTCGCGCTCGCGCTGCGCGAGCTCGGCCCGCGCGCGGCCGGAGTGATCGTCGAGCCGCTCGTGCAAGGTGCAGCCGGCATGCGCATGCACCAGGAGGCCTTCCTGCGCGACGCGCGCGTCCTGTGCAGCGCGCACGGCCTGCCGCTGATCGCCGACGAGGTCATGACCGGCTTCGGACGCACCGGCGCGTGGTTCGCGTGCGCGCGCGCGGGCATCGCCCCCGACCTCCTGTGCCTCGCGAAGGGCCTGACCGGCGGCACGCTGCCGCTGGCCGCGACCCTCGCGCGCGAGGAGCTCTTCACGGCCTTCCTGCACCACGAGCGCTCGCGCTACTTCGCGCACGGGCACACCTTCACCGCCAGCCCGATCGCCTGCGCGGCGGCCCTGGCCTCGCTCGAGCTGGCGCGCGAGCGCGACACACCCGCGCGCCTCGAGCGCCTCGGCGCGCGCCTCGAGCGCGCCCTCGCGCCACTCGCCGAGCTCCCCCACGTGCGCGACCTGCGCCGCACCGGCGGCATCGTGGCCCTCGATCTCGCCGTCGGCGCGGACGATCGCCCGGGCTACCTCTCGAACCTCGGACTGCGCCTGCGGCGCGTGGCCGAGGCCGAGGGCGTCCTGCTGCGGCCGCTCGGCAACGTGCTCTACGCGCTCCCGCCCGCGTGCCTGGACGATGCGGAGCTCGAGCAGCTCGCACGCGCCATGCGGGCCTGCGCCCACGCCGCCGCAGGCTGAACGCGCGCTGCGGGCCCGACTCAGAAGCCGATCGTCAGCTGCAGCGCATTGCACAGCTCCGGCGCACCGCCGAAGATCGTGCTCTGCACGAAGCACACGCGCCCCATCAGGGCCGCGTCGTTCGGGATCGAGTACGTGAAGGACTGCACCGTCGTCGAGGTCACGGGAACCGTCGCGCTGAGCTGCACGCGACCCGCGCCGTTGACGAAGATCTCGCCGAGCGGAGTCTGCAGCGGGATCGGATAGCGGCAATCCGTGCCGAACAGGAGCACGTAGGTCGCGCCCGGGTGCTTGCCGACCTCGATCTCGCCGACCCAGTCGGTGCCGAGCTTGGGCGGCGTCGCCGAGCGGAAGCACGGCCGGTTCACGCCGCTGCCGTTGAGCTGCTCGCTCTGGGCCCGCCGCGGGCCACCGATGAGCGCCGTGCCATGCGCGCCGAGCGTCAGGGTGACGCCGGTCGGCTCGGGGCAACCGCCGCCGACCGAGCCCTGGACCACGATGCGGTTCGTCGGATCGTCCTGGACGTCGAGCACGAGATCGATCGAGCCCGGCGTGTGGCCGGGGCGATGGATCACGCCGAGGTGGCCGAGCGGCGAGCGGTAGGCGCCGATCTCCTGGTTGCAGGCCGCGCCCGGCAGCACGCTGAAGAGCGCCGGATGGTGCGGCTGCCAGGGCAGCTGCTCGATCCAGGCGCGGTCACCGGCCTGGTAGGCGATCTCGACCAGCTCGAGGCCGGTGCGCTCGATCGCCTTGATGATCGCCACCGTGATGTGGTCGGGGTGTCCGTGCGGCGTCAGGAAGCGCACGCGCGTCGCCGCCGGATCACGGCCCATGCAGCCCACGATGATGTCGTGCAGCATCTTCGCGTCGTAGTCCGCGTCGAAGAAGGCTCCGCCGGGCAGATAGAAGGTGTCGCCGAAGCCACCACCGAAGATCAGCACCTCGTCGCCCTCGAGAGGGAGCACGTACATGCAGGACGTGCTGACGAAGTCGGTGTTCGTGTCGTTCTGCTTGGCGCTGTAGGCCACGTAGAAACCCAGCGAGTCGTCGGCCACGACCGGGATGTAGTCGTAGCCGGTCTTCGGCCGGTTGAGGACGTTGTAGCGCGCGTTGGTCGCGGCGCAGCCGCAGCCCACGTTGGAGATCTGGGGCTCGGTGGTGCTGCCGGAGAGCAGCAGGGACAGAGTGGCGAGACAGGAAGTGATCACGGGGACTCGGGAACCCTCTCGGGGGGGAAGAGGTCGAGAGAAACGTATCCGATAGCGGTACGCCCCGAGGCTAATCGCTGCGACTCGATCGCGTAACTCGAAACGTTTTCAGCGTCGCCGCAGCGCTTCGCGCGCGAAGCCGAGCCAGCCGAGGATCATCAGGAAGCCGCCGAGCGGCGTGATCGGTCCCATCACGCTCTTCAGGAAGTCGAAGCACAGCGCGTAGAGCGAGAGCGAGAAGCACGCGCTGCCGACGAGCAGCAAGGGCGCCGGGAAATCCTTTCCGGGCGCGCGCTCGCGGAACAGCCCGAAGGCGATCAGCGCGAGCGCGTGGAAGAGCTGGAAGCGCACGCCCGTCTCCCAGATCTCGAGCTTCCCGCCGGCGACGAGCGTGTCCTTCAGCGCGTGCGCGCCAAAGGCCCCCAGCACGACGCCGAGCGCGGCCCACACACAACCCAGGAAGATCCAGATGCGCGGATTCATCCCGCGCAAGGTAGCAGAAGCGCCCCGGCCCGGCTCAGCCGCCGGCGGTGAGGACCCGCAGCAGCTCCTCGCGCAGCTCGGCCTCCAGGCGCTCGATCTCCTGCGCCCGGTTGAGTGCGGACTCGTCGGCCTCGGTCTCCGCCCGCGGCGCCGCGCCGGCCTCGGCCGCGAGCTCGCGCTTCCGCGCGGCCAGCGCTTCCTCGTATTGCAGCCGCGCGAGGCGGTCCGAGAGCTCCTGCACGCGCGGCGTCTCGCTCTTCGTGCGCGCGTCGAGCAGCGGGTTCGCCAGGGCGAGAAGCTCCAGGAACTCGCGGAAATCGGCGTCGTCGAGCAGCGACTCGACGGCCTTCGCCTCCTGCAGGAGGCGCGCGAACGAGTCGCCGCGCGCATGCTCGCTCGCCCGCAGCACCTCGGCGAACTGGGCCGCGAGGACCGCGCGGCGGAAGCCGGGCGAGCCGGCCGCGAAGCCGGGCAGCACGTCGCCCCCGCGCACGACGCGCTCGAGCTCGCGCGCGACCTCGTTCTCGGCCGCGGCGCGCTCGCCCGTGCGCCCCTCGTCGAGCGCGAAGGGCGGCTTGTAGCGCACGCGCGCGGTGGCGACCGGACCGGAGCCCGGGTTGCGCACGAGCTCGTACAGCGCCGTGACCTGGTGCCCGGCGTTGACCTCGCCCGCATCGACCGCGTCGTTGCGGAAGTCCTCCGTGCGCAGCGCGCGGTTCTCGTAGCCGAGGAGGCGCCAGCGCTCGACCTGCGCCGCATCGAACTCGACCTGCAGCTTCACGTCGCGCGCAACCGGCTGGAAAGCACTCGCCAGGCCGTCGACGAAGACGCGCTTCGCCTCGGCGTCGTCGTCGACGTAGTTGCACACGCCGTCGCCCTTGTCGGCGAGCTCCTCCAGGAAGGCGTCGTCGTGATTCCCCATGCCTACCCCGACCGTGTTCAGGTAGAGGCCCTTCGCGCGCGCCTCCTCGACGCGCGCGAGCAGGGCCTTGGCCTCGGTCTCGCCGATGTTGCCGACGCCATCC
>Ga0172373_10003296_pt1 | contig 23774 bp, 21 predicted proteins | sample Lak10m_2_FD_114546 | JGI IMG/M metagenome (GOLD analysis project Ga0172373, IMG submission 114546) | Freshwater microbial communities from Kabuno Bay, South-Kivu, Congo - kab_092012_10m | ecosystem: Environmental > Aquatic > Freshwater > Lake | place: Democratic Republic of the Congo...
GTCAGAAGAAGTGTTGCTACTAAAACGGTGTTGTAAAAAGTTTTCATCGTTGGGTTGTTTTGTGTTGTTTCGTTTTATGACACAAATCAACTCAAGACCAAGAGAAAAAAATCACCATTATAACAAGGTCACTTGCAATTTAAACAAACCCCTATAGAATGAGTTAAGTAGTTAAAAGCACCAAGCTAAGTAGGAACACGTAGCATAAAAAAAGGAACTTATCGCTAAGCTCCTTTTTAAACAATTTTGATTGACGGCCTTAATTCCCGTAAGTCATGAGGTAGGCCTTTAAAAATTCATTGATATCGCCATCCATGACAGCATCAACATTTCCTGTTTCATGACCTGTTCTGACATCTTTAACCAATTTGTACGGATGCATCACATAATTTCGGATTTGAGAACCCCATTCAATTTTTTTCTTCCCTGCTTCTATTTCATTCCGTTTTTCCATGCGTGCCCGAAGTTCTAACTCGTATAGCTGAGAACGGAGCAATTGCATAGCTTTTTCTTTATTAGCTAGCTGAGATCTGGATTCTGAATTTTCAATAATAATCCCGGAAGGAGCATGTCTTAAACGCACTGCTGTCTCTACCTTGTTCACATTCTGACCTCCGGCACCTCCACTTCGAAACGTGTCCCAGGTAATATCCGCTGGATTAATATTTATTTCAATATTATCATCAACAAGCGGATAAACATAAACCGATACAAACGAAGTATGACGTTTCGCATTTGAATCAAATGGAGAAATTCGGACCAATCGATGAACACCATTTTCTCCTTTTAAATAACCGAAAGCAAACTCACCTTCAAATTCCAAAGTCACCGTCTTTACACCTGCAACATCACCTTCTTGGAAATTAAGTTCCTTTATTTTATAGCCATTCTTCTGTCCCCACATTAAATACATTCGCATCAACATGGATGCCCAATCACAACTCTCAGTACCACCGGCACCTGCGGTAATTTGAAGTACAGCACTTAATCCATCTTCCTCTCCTGACAGCATGTTTTTCAATTCCAACTCCTCCAAATTGGCAACTAATGTTGCATGTTGTTGATCAACATCAGATTCTTCAGCCGCACCTTCTTTTACAAATTCGATAAGGACCTCTAAGTCTTCAAAAACTGAATTCAATTTATCGTAGCATTCAACCCAAAACTTTAACCCCCTTATTGCTTTCATTTGAGTTTCTGCTTTTTTAGGGTCGTCCCAAAAACCAGGATCTTGAGTTTTTAACTCTTGTTCTTTCAACTCAAGTCGCTTTTCATCTATTTTCAGGTAGCTGGAAATCGCTTCAATTCGTGATTTTAAATCCTTTAATTGTTCTTGATTAATCATGGTGCTCAAAATTAATTAATTCTTGAAACTTGACTTAGAAGTATTTCACCACGGTATAGATTATAGCCTGAGAAAAATGATACATTTGTAAAAAATTTGGTAAACATGAATATTCCTCAAGAATTAAAATACACAAAAGACCATGAATGGGTTCGTGTAGAAGGTGATGTAGCAACAGTTGGTATTACTGATTTTGCGCAAAGCGAATTAGGTGACATCGTATATGTTGAAATCGAAACAGAAGGTGAAACATTAGACAAAGAGGAAGTATTTGGTTCGGTAGAAGCAGTTAAAACTGTTTCTGATTTGTTCATGCCTGTTTCCGGAGAAATCGTTGAATTTAATAGTGGATTGGAAGCTAACCCTGAATTAGTGAACTCTGACCCATATGGTGAGGGCTGGATGATTAAAGTGAAATTAAGCGATGTTTCAGAAGTTGACTCGTTGCTTTCTAGCGCTGATTACCAAAATCTTATCGGCTAGTCTTACAAATAAATAGTTAATAGGGAAACAGTTGGTTCATGCCAACTGTTTTTTTGTTTCAACTAATAATTGGATGATGTTGGAAGTTGTTCGCTACCAATAAGTGAATCTACAGTTGTGTATCCAATACCAAAGCGATCAACAAGTGGCAACAACGTATTGATTTGCTCCATTGTTCTGATCCCTCCAGAGGCTTTGATTTTCAATGCAGATTGATGCTTCAGAATAGTAGATCGCATGACTTCAACTTTATCCAATTCCGCACCAATTTTAACCTTACCCGTCGATGTTTTTATAAAATCGACACCAGCAATCATACACATCTCTGTAATTCGCTCTACCTGACTTATCGTCAATTCGCCACTTTCTACAATTACCTTTGACACGACTTTATTACCACTTGCTCCCTTTGATTCAGAACAGCTATTAGCTAGCGTTGATAATTCATCTCGTATTAATGAATCATCACCTAAAATGAACTGATGATAATTGATCACCATATCAATCTCATCAACCCCTTGTTGAATCAAATGTGCGATTTGATTTGTTTTCACTGTAACAGTATCTAATCCGTTGGGGAAGGAAACTACAGAGCAGACCAACACCCTTGATTGTCTTAGTCGTTCAACAACAAATTCAACAGATGAAGGTGCTACACATACTGATTTGACACCTATGGAATCTGCTTGATCACAAAACGATGCAAGGGTTTCTACAGGAACGTTTTCGTCAAGTAAAGTATAATCTGTTAAAGGCACGAAGGCCTGATCAACTGAAGTCATCACAACTGGCCATCAGAATGATAAACACCCGACTTGTACACTTTAACTTTCAGTAAAATACCATCCTTGTCGTATTCGTAGACCTTACCATCCCAAAGTTGACCATTCTTAAATGTTCCGTCTTGCCAAATTTCATCGTTGTCATTATAAACTTTGTTGTATCCGTTTGGTTGAAACTTAACTCCTTTGGTTTGAGGATTGGCAGAAAGTTTTGGTGCTTGCTCTTTGGACGCTCCAGGATTCACCACTTTTACAGGCGGTGAAACCATCTCACGTTGCTCACTTTTTTCAACTCCACCATCTGCACCGTAATAAATCACTTCCTTAACATCGCCATTTTCGTAGTAGCGAACAGCCTTTCCACTCGGCTTTCCGTTAAAGGCTACATATTCAAATTCGAGTTGACCGTTGGCGTAGAAATATTTAACCGTTCCTTGCTCTTTTCCTTCTTCGTTGAAATTGGCTTCATACTCTACCTGACCATTTTCATGGTAACGTTTTAATGAGTCTTGGTATAAATTTCGGACAAAAGTACCTCTTTCCTGTACCTTACCATTAGCATACAATTTCACATAATCCCCTTGAGGACGATTATTTACATATTCGCCTTTTAATTTAGGCGTAACACCATCCTTATGGTATTTAATCCACAAGCCTTCCTTTCGATCGTCTTTATAAGTACCTTCTTCAATCTTTCCACTACTTGGATACCCCTCTGAGGGCCTATCCTTGCCAAAGTAAATCCACTTCCCTTGTTTTTTGCCCTCTTTATCTTTCTGATTTAATTTATCATCCTGACGGTCATCCGCGAAAGAATAACCAGCTGATGCAACAATCAAAAACAATAAAAAGAAACGCTGAACTAACCTAAATCTCATCATGCCCTCTAAAGTATCACAAATTTGAAATACGTAATGTAAGAATTTTCATTTATATATCAATCCTAATTCTTAATTCATTTGTTTAAAAGTTCCGGATTAACATGCGCTAACATCACGTTAACCAACTCCTCCGTAGAATAATTTTCTTTCCAACCCCAATCTGCACGAGCATGGGAGTCGTCAATAGAACTCGGCCAAGAATCGGCAATTGCTTGTCTAAAATCTGGAGAATAGTTGGCACTAAATTCTGGAATATGCTGCTGTATAGCAGTAACCAATTCACCTGGCGTAAAGGAACAACCAGAAAGGTTATATGACGATCGAATTTTAATTTGTTCGGAAGGAGCCTCCATCAATTCAATTGTCCCGCGAATCGCATCATCCATAAACATCATCGGTAAGGCAGTGCGTTCATTTAAAAAACAGGTATATGGTTTCCCTCCTTTGGCGTGATAAAAAATATCTACAGCATAATCTGTAGTACCACCACCAGGCAATGAGGTGTAAGAAATTAAACCAGGATACCTTATACTTCGGACATCTACTCCAAATTTAGCATGATAATATTCACACCAACGCTCACCAGCTAATTTAGAAATTCCATAAATGGTAGTTGGCTCCATCACAGCAGTTTGTTGCGTTTGAACTTTTGGTGTTGTTGGACCAAAAACAGCTATAGAACTCGGCCAAAAAATTCTACTCACATGTCCTTCTTTTGCTAAATCCAAAATCGTAAACAAGCCTTCCATATTCAGTTTCCAAGCAAAATCAGGGTTTTTCTCTGCTGTCGCTGACAATAAGGCTGCTAACAGGTAAACAACTTTCACCTCGTTTTGAATGATGTAATCACAAACAAAGGCCTTATCTAAAATATCCATTTGAACATAGGGGCCATTGGCGAGTACCTCCGGACATGTAGGTTTAACATCTGCAGCAATAACCTGATCCTGACCTTTAAGTTCACGCAACCTTAAAACGAGTTCGGTACCGATTTGGCCACAGGCACCTATCACAATAGTTTTTCCCATATTTTGTTTTGCTATCGAATAGTTACAAAGTTAAAATTTGATCGACTTGAACGAAAAAAAAACAAGGATTTTTGATCCAATTCATTAAAACTGATTTTTATCATTTTTTATGTTAGTCAATTCTCTTACATTTGTTTATTAAACTTTACTATGTGGAAGGAATTAACAATATTGTTAAAATACATGGTTAAGCGAAACCCAGAATGACGATTTATCAAGCATTATTGGATTTTCAAATTAATCAAAAATTGTATTTATGCCATTTTATCACAAATTAGGGAATATACCACACAAAAGACATACTGTTTTTAGGCAGCAGAACGGAAACTTGTACCATGAACAGTTATTCGGTACCATCGGATTTGACGGGATGTCATCCTTGCTTTATCATATTAATCCCCCAACTATCGTTAAAGGTATTGAAAAGCAGATTGACATAGCGCCTGAAATTGGACTTGAGAAAAACATGGTTATGCGTAGCCTTATGGGTTATCAAGTTACACCCAAAGATGATTACTTAGAGTCTAGAACACCTGTACTTGTAAATGCTGATTGTTACATTGAACTTGCGGCTCCTCGTAAATCAATGACAGATTACTTTTACAAAAATGCAGATGCAGATGAAGTAATCTTTATTCATCAGGGAGAAGGAAAACTCAAAACTCAACTTGGGAATATTGACTTCGCTTATGGCGATTACCTTGTCGTACCCAGAGGAATGATTTATCAATTGGAGTTTAAAACGACAGAAAATAGGTTGTTTATCGTACAATCTTTTCTGCCTGTTTACACGCCGAAACGATATAGAAACTGGTTTGGTCAACATTTGGAGCATTCTCCATTCTGTGAACGCGACATTCGACCACCACATGAATTAGAGACACACGACGAGAAAGGAGACTTTCTAATCAAAATTAAAAAACAAGATACCCTGTATCATTATGTCTATGGTTCGCATCCGTTTGATGTTGCTGGGTGGGATGGCTATAATTTCCCTTATGCGTTTTCCATTCATGATTTCGAACCCATAACAGGTAGAGTGCATCAACCACCACCAGTTCATCAAACATTTGAAACTACTGGATTTGTCATCTGCTCTTTTGTTCCAAGACTTTATGATTATCATCCGCAGGCAATCCCTGCTCCATACAATCACAGTAATATTGATTCTGATGAAGTTTTGTATTATGTCGACGGAGATTTCATGAGTAGAAACCATATCGAAAAGGGACAGATCACACTTCATCCTGCTGGTATACCTCATGGACCACATCCAGGTGCTTATGAGCGTAGCATAGGTAAAAAAGATACGGAGGAACTTGCCGTGATGGTAGACACCTTCCGACCATTAAAATTAACAAAAGCAGCTTTAGGCATTCAAGACGATGGCTATATGACAAGCTGGTTAAATCACTAAAATAATAATTAAACTATGAGTAAAGAAGTTAAAAGTGTAGAGTACGGATTAGAGAAAATATTTGAAGGAGCGCAAGATTTCTTGCCATTACTAGGAACCGACTATGTTGAGTTTTATGTAGGTAACGCCAAACAAGCAGCTCACTTCTATAAAACTGCTTTCGGTTTTCAATCATATGCATACGCAGGATTAGAAACTGGATGGACTGACCGTGTTTCTTATGTATTGAAGCAAGACAAAATCAAATTAGTATTGACAACCGCATTAACGAGTGAGTCACCTGTGGGCGAACATGTTAAAAAACACGGTGATGGTGTAAAGGTTGTTGCTCTTTGGGTTGATGACGCCAGAAAATCATACGAAGAAACTACAAAACGTGGTGCCAAGTCGTATCAAGAACCAATCGTAACAAAGGACGAGCATGGTGAAGTAGTTACAGCGGGAATTTATACATACGGTGAAACTGTACACATGTTTGTAGAGCGCAAAAACTACACTGGTAAATTTATGCCAGGTTTTGTGAAATGGGAATCGGATTATAACCCAACTCCGGTAGGTCTTAAATTCATCGACCACATGGTTGGCAATGTTGGCTGGGGTGAAATGAACACCTGGGTAAAATGGTATGAGGATGTGATGGGATTCGTGAACTTCTTATCATTTGATGACAAGCAAATTCATACAGAGTACTCAGCCTTGATGTCAAAAGTGATGAGTAATGGTAACGGTAGAATTAAGTTCCCAATAAACGAACCTGCAGAAGGTAAAAAACGTTCTCAGATTGAAGAATACCTGGATTTTTATGAAGGATCTGGTGTACAGCACATTGCCGTTGCAACAGATGATATCATCAAAACTGTATCTGAATTAAGAGCACGAGGCATTGAATTCTTGCCACCTCCACCACAAGCATACTATGATGAAATCCCTGGAAGGCTTGGTGAGCACATGAAAATCATGAAGGAAGACATTAAAGAGTTACAAAAGCTTTCGATTTTAGTGGATGCAGACGAGGAAGGATATTTGTTGCAAATCTTTACTAAACCAATAGAAGATCGTCCGACGTTATTCTTTGAAATCATTCAACGTATGGGAGCAAAAGGTTTTGGAGCAGGTAACTTCAAAGCGCTATTTGAATCCATTGAGCGTGAACAAGCATTACGCGGAACACTCTAATTGAGATTATATTATTTTTGTAGAAGGAGAGGTCACCCCTCTCCTTTTTGTTTAACACCAATTAAATAGATTATGCCACAAGTCGGAATTATCATGGGGAGCGCATCGGACTTACCCGTTATGCAGGATGCAGCAGAAATACTCAAAGAATTTGGAGTGTCATTTGAAATCGACATCGTATCAGCACACCGCACACCAGAAAAGATGGTGGATTATGCCAAAAACGCACACAAAAGAGGCATTCAAGTAATAATAGCTGGTGCTGGTGGAGCTGCTCACCTTCCGGGTATGACCGCTTCGTTAACACCACTTCCGGTCATTGGGGTTCCTGTGAAATCGTCCAACTCTATTGATGGTTGGGACAGTATCCTATCGATTTTACAAATGCCAAATGGTATTCCAGTAGCTACAGTTGCCTTAAATGCCGCAAAAAATGCAGGAATTTTGGCAGCAAAAATCATAGGAGCGCATCATCCTGAACTTCAAGAAAAGCTGTTACAATACATGGAAGATATGAAAACAAAAGTGATTGAAAGTGCCGCTAAATTACCAAAACACTAATCAATCGTACAACAGATAATTCGAACGAATTTGTTTAAATGCATCTAATCCGGGCCTCCAAGTTGCTCGGATTTCTTTTGCACTCCAACCTGCTAAAATTTGCTCACGCAAGGAAGCCGTGCCGGCTAATCGATTGAAAAACCCAATTTGATCGATATAGGCATAATTATCGCAAAGTACCTCGTGCGCATGAATCAAATAATTCAAATTCAATTCGTATTTTCTTTTCAGTTGCGCATCATGTAAATCTAAACCTTGACAGCTTCTATTTTCATACAACGGACTTTTCGCTCCAATTCGTGAAATCGGGGTAAACTCAAATTTACCTTTCGGGAAATTTGGATGACCATAGACCTCAAACGGTCGCTCTGTCCCTCTACCTACAGATACTGTCGTAGCTTCAAACAAACAAAGGCTGGGATAAAGAGAAACAGCTACCTCAGACTTTAAATTTGGTGAAGGCGGAACCGGTAATACATATTTTGTTTTGTGTGTATAGTATTTACAAGGTATTACCCAAAGTTTACAGGCCAATTTATTGTGTAACCAACCTTCACCATTAATCATCATGGCATATTCCCCGATCGTCATACCATAAACTATTGGTACAGGATGCATACCGACAAACGACTTAAATTCTTCCTCACGGACAGGCCCATCAACATAATGACCATTCGGATTCGGGCGGTCCAAGACTAACAATTGCTTATTTTGTTCTGCACACGCCTCCATAACATAGTGTAAAGTAGAAATGTACGTATAGAATCGAACACCTACATCTTGAATATCATATATAACAATATCCACATCCTCTAATTGACTTGGTTGCGGCTTCTTATTGTTTCCATATAAAGAAACGATTGGCAATCCTGTTTTTGGATCCTTACTCGAGTGTATTCGTTCACCTGCATCAGCATCCCCACGAAACCCATGTTCTGGTGCAAAAACCTTTTTAACATCTACTTGTAGGGCTAATAAGGTATCAACCAGATGAATGGATCCAATCATGGATGTCTGGTTACCGACAATAGCAACGCGTTTTCCCTTCAAGGAATCCAAATACAAATACATGCGTTCTATGCCTAATACTGGAGATTTCAGCTCTTGCTTTCTATGCTCCTCTTCGATAACATCCAAAGACAAGGAGTCTTCACAAATAGACAGCACCACCGTTTCCACAGGACCATTATATTGTCTTGGCAAATGAATGGGCAAATTACACGCATAGAGATAAAGCAATAAGAAACTTTTAATGCATAAAAGCTTTGCGTATTTTAGCAGTCGGTAAAGTCTAATGTTAAAATTCGAATTTTTCATATCTCGGAGAACGCTCCATAGTGAATCGAAAGGTAAGAAAGTTTCTAAACCCATTTTACGCATAGCCACCCTAAGTATTGCACTAGCTGTTGTTGTTAACTTACTAACCTTAGCAATAGTAAAGGGATTTAAATCTGAAATTCGAGCGAAATTAGTAGGTTTTGGGAGTCATATGCTCATCACTGACGTGGCGAACAATTCATTTTATGAAGGGGAACCAATTCATAAAACACAACAGTTCGTTTCACAAATAAAGTCAACTCCTGGAGTTAAAGCAATTTTTCCAGTTGCGTACAAAGCCGTTATTTTTCAGTCAGATGACCAACAAAAAAAAATCAACATCAACGGTATTGACTCAACCTATTCCACACGTGAAATAAAGGGAGCCATACTAAAAGGCATTGATAGTACTGCCGACCTTTCCTTTTTTAAGGAAAATCTTGTTTTCGGACGGATCCCAAATGTAAAAAGTAGTTTTGTAACGGCCGAACTCGTGCTTTCTGAACAAGTCGCTAACGAATTAAATGTTCAATTAAATGAAGAAATTCGGGCATTTTTCATTAAACAACAACCCATTAAACGATTTTTCAAGGTTGTCGGTATTTACCGAACTGGACTTGAAGAGTTTGATGACAAAATTGCACTCACCGATATTCGAAACATTCAACAACTGAGTGATTGGGGCATCACATCACATATAACAATCGAGGACAGCTTGGTAAAGCAGCAACTGTTAATCAAGGCAACTCAGTTAAATCCGACAAAACAGGTTACGTTTGATTGGGGACATGGACCAACAGATAAAAGCGGATTTCTCTTTCATCCAACCCAGGATACAACTTTTCGTTTAATCGTTGTCAGTCGATCAGCAAATCACCAACAAGTGGACACAAGTTATATTCGCTTCAAAAAAATAAATCCAATTCATAATCAGTCGACATTAAAAGAGTACATCAAACAAAATGGCTTAGTTTATCATGTTCAACCGGGCAATTCAACATTTGAGGCTACAGAAATTCCCGGAAATGGAACCTCAGATCAATGGGTTACAGGATTTGAACTGAACATAGAAAATTGGGATAAGCTAGGTGAAACAGCTAACCAATTGAAAAAACGCTTTAACCTCATCCCAACAGAACATGGTGAAAATATGCGCATATCTACTATAAAAGAAAATCAAGCCGATTTATTCCTATGGCTTGATTTCTTAGATATTAATGTAATCATTATTGTTATACTCATGATTTTGATCGGAATCATCAACATGAGTTCAGCACTTTTGGTTTTAATCCTTTCTAGAACTTCATTTATTGGAATATTAAAAGCAATGGGCGCACCTTATGCCATGATTCGAAAAATATTCATTCTAAAAGCATTGTACATCATACTCAAAGGAGTATTATATGGAAATGCCATTGGGTTAATCTTATATTTCACTCAAAAAAACTTAAAATTAATTTCACTCGACCCAACTGTATATTACCTCAACAAAGTACCTGTATTATTAACATTTACAGATATTATCCTGTTAAATATTGTTGTTATCGGTGTTTGTTTGGTTGCTATGCTCATTCCGAGTATCGTGATTTCAAGGATTAAACCAGCACAGAGTATTAAGTTTAATTAATTCACTGAGATCAATTTTTTAATGTTGATGTAATCTAATAGTTATGTTCTAGCTTGTTCTTTGTTGTCAAGAAAAGACAACATGCATAACACAATAAGACAAATTGACATTTGTATCATTTCCGATGTTCATCTTGGAACATATGGTTGTAAATCTCATGAACTTTTAAATTATTTGGATAGTATAGATCCAGAGATTCTAATTTTAAATGGGGACATAATTGATGGGTGGCAATTTTCAAAACGTTACTTTCCAAGATCTCACTTTCATGTACTTCAAAAGATACTCTCATTTATAACTGAAGGTAAAACAGTCTACTACATCACTGGTAATCACGATGAGTTTTTGAGAAAATTCAAGGGTTTTACTTTTGGAAACTTACACTTGGTGAACCATTTAATTCTTGATCTTGACAACAAAAAACACTGGATTTTTCATGGTGACATCTTTGACTACACCATGAAGCATTCGAAATGGGTAGCTAAACTTGGAGGAAAAGGATATGATTTATTGATTTTGATCAATACATTTCTCAATTGGTGTTCTAAGCAAGTGGGTCGAGGTAAAATTTCGCTTTCAAAACGAGTTAAAGACAGTGTCAAAGGTGTCATTAATCATGTCGAAAGTTTTGAGGAAATTGCAGCGTCTCATGCTATTGACCAAGGTTACGACACCGTTATTTGTGGACACATTCACAAACCCCAAATGAGAACGATTGAAACAAAAAGTGGAAAGGTTAATTATTTAAATAGCGGCGATTGGGTAGAAAACCTCACAGCACTAGAATATGTAGATAACACGTGGCACTTAATTGACTTTTCAAAAAACGAAATAGAAAGATCAAGTAAGGACGATGAATTGCTAATGAGTGATTCCTATAACAGCTTAATCCAAGAATTATTCGGCACGGCCATTAGCAAATTGAAATGAAAATTTTATACGCACTTCAAGGAACAGGGTATGGTCATATTTCACGTGCAACAGAACTGCTTCCATTATTAAAAAGAAAATGTGATTGCGACGTATTGATTAGCGGATATACTGGTAGCGCAGCACTTCCGTTTGAGGTAAACTACGCATTCAGGGGATTCACTTTTCATACGAACTCAAATGGTTCAGTTGACTTTAAGCGAACGATCAAAGGATTATCCATTAAATCAATAATAAAAAACATTTGGGAACTGCAACAGACAAAATATGACTTAATCATTTCGGATTTTGAACCGATTTCTGCATATACAGCCTTACTAACACATACCAAATGCATTGAACTTAGTCACCAAAGTAGTGTGCTAAAGTCAAAATGTCCCTTACCCGGTAGTCGTTTTGAGCAACTGTCCTATAAATTGTTATTCAAAATCATTTGCCCATCCAAAGAAGCAGTCGGTTTTCATTTTGCCTCTATTGACAAAAAGACCTTCACACCCATAATACGAAAGGCTGTTCGTGAAATTAGTCCAACTGCTGGAGCACATATAACTGTATATCTACCCGGATATGATCCATTAATGCTGAAATCATTCTTCGAAAAAAACAGTCAACAAGTGTTTCATATCTATTCATCTGAAATTAAGGAAAGTGCGAACTTTGGTAATATTTCATTTTTCAAAAGTGATCTTATAGGATTCACATCAAGTTTAAGCTCGAGTCAAGCTGTAATTTGTGGGGCCGGCTTTGAAACTCCTGCAGAGGCCTTGTTTTTAGGTAAAAAACTGATTTGTATTCCCATGAAATCTCAATATGAGCAAGCTTGTAACGCGGCTTTCCTAAAACATCTCGGAATACGAATTGAATATGAACTTGAAGCACTTCATGACTTGGATAATTGGCTTGTAAAAGCACCAATAATTTCTATCGATTATCCAGAAATAACCGATCAACTGCTTGAATCAATTCTCAATTCAGTTGAAGTTAAAAAAACCAAATACAATTCAATCCAACAATTAAGTAATCAACTTTATGTCAGAGAATATTAAAAGAGTTGAAATAAGGACACTACAACCATCAGATTATAAAGAACTCAAACAAGTCATGCAACATGCATATGTTGACATGCAAAATGCCTACTGGAAACAGCACCATATTAAATCATTAATTAAAAAATTTCCTGAAGGTCAATTTGTAGCTTTGGTTGATGGTAAAATAGTAGGTTGCGCACTTGCAATTATTATAGAACAATCACTGGCCGAATCTGACCACACTTATCTGCAGGTTACAGATAATTATACATTCAATACGCACACACGCGAAGGTAAAGTACTGTATGGGATAGACGTTTTCTTGTTGCCAGAATACCGCGGATTACGTCTTGGCAGAAGACTTTATGACTCGAGAAAAGAATTGTGCGAAAAACTAAATTTAAAAAGCATCATTTTCGGAGGAAGAATTCCTGGATTTGGCGAGCATGCAGATAACTTAACCCCTAAAGAGTATATCGACAAGGTCAAACAAAAAGAAATCTATGATAATGTTTTAACCTTTCAATTGAGCAATGACTTCAACGTACTTAAACTGTTAAAAGGATATTTACCTATTGATACCAGTTCTATGGAGTACGCTACGCTGCTCATCTGGAATAATATTTACTACACTTCTCAAGAGTCAACTACTACCAAATCAACCGTTAGATTAGGTTTAGTTCAATGGCAAATGAGACCGATGCAAAAGTTAGAAGTGTTATTTGAACAAATCGAATATTTCGTTGATGCCGTTTCTGACTACAGTTGCGATTTTTGTTTGTTTCCTGAGTTTTTTAACGCACCATTAATGGCGCAATTCAACGAATTGCCCGAATCACAAGCAATACGTGAATTAGCTAAATATACTAAAAGTATTAAACAACAATTTAGTACCTACGCTATATCCTATAACATCAATATCATTACAGGCAGTATGCCCTTAATAGATCAGGGTCGATTGTACAATGTGGGATATTTATGCCGAAGGGATGGTACGATAGAGGAATTTAGAAAAATTCACATCACACCTAGCGAATCCTTTTCTTGGGGTATGATAGGAGGTAACGCAATTCAAACTTTTGATACAGACTGTGGAAAAATAGGTATCCTAATTTGTTATGATTGTGAATTTCCCGAATTGAGCAGGATTCTTGCAAAACAAGGAATGAACATATTATTTGTGCCGTTTCTAACGGATACACAAAACGGATTTCATCGTGTTAAGCGCTGTTCACAAGCGAGGGCTATAGAAAATGAATGTTATGTAGCTATTGCCGGTTCAGTTGGTAATCTACCGAAAGTTAGCAACATGGATATTCAATTTGCCCAATCGGCGGTCTTTACGCCCTGTGATTTTGCATTTCCTACGAATGGAGTAAAAGCTGAAGCCACACCCAATACAGAAATGATCCTTATTTGTGACGTTGATTTGTCCCTTTTGAATGAATTACACAATCAAGGTAGCGTAATGAATTTAAAGGATCGAAGAACTGATCTCTACGAAATTCAGGAATTCAAAAACTAAACAATATTTCAGGTACTTGATAAAACTAAAAACGGCGCCCTAATTGAGGCGCCGTTTTCAATATAGTCTAATCGTCTTATTCAGTCTTTAAGGCTACAAACTGATATGGAACATACTTTTTCTTATCTCTTCCATCATCATTATACTCTGGTCCGTCAACAATAGCTGAAGCAATTACAACTGTAACCTTTCCTTTGAACTTCTTGTTGTTTTCAAAGTGATTGATTAAATCATACTTCATGTTTTCAGCTCTCAATGTTGAAAGTGCCTCATTCGTTTTGTATGTTTTCGTAGGCACATGAGAAGCACAAGAATAAACTTTGATAGTCACTTTTTCACGACCATTCTTTAATTGCTTTTCAATATCGTTTACATAATGTTTCAATTTACCACGTTTGATGGTCAATCTATTCTTGTTATAATCGAAATAATTGATGAACTCCATATTCTTGAATGATGCAACTGTAACTTCATCCAATTCAAGAGATCCTGGTTCAGTTAATTCAACAGAAACATCTGCAAACTGACCACGACTATCTGTAATCTTACACTGGTAAGAACCTTTTGTCAAATTCTCGATATCTTCAGATATTGCTCCTGTAGACCAAGCATATGTAAAAGGACCTACACCACCTTGTAACGACAAATCAACCTTTCCATCCGTACCTTTGTATTTCGTAACATTGTAACCAACAACAGAAGCTGTTAATGGCGGAGGAACTACAACCAAAGCACCATAAATATCACTCATCTCACCCTCACGGTTACTTGACCAATATGCATTTAAACCAGTCAAACTAAAACATGCGTCAAATTTCGTAGAATTCACTTTTTCTCCTAAATTCACCGGCGAGCTCCAATTAGTCCATGTTGAATCTTGTTTTATTGAATAAAATATATCCGCATCACCTAAACCACCATGTCCATTACTCGAAAAATACAATGTATCCTGAGCTGGAGATAAATAAGGGGACATTTCAAAGCCTGTGGTATTGATTACCGCTCCCAAATTCTTAGGTGCACTCCAACCTGCTGTACCCTTCAAACTCACATAAATATCCTCTTCACCCAATGCTCCTGGACCTTTGTAAGAAATCAACATCACCTTCTCATCTTGACTAATGTGGAAACCATAAAAGTCTCCTTCAATATCCAAGGTAGGCACCTCAATTTTTACAGGCTCTTCAAACTCCTGACCTTTTTTACGCGAGTAGGCAATACCCTTAACCAAATCACCCTTACCTTCATAGGTGTTTAACAAATAAAGGCTACCATCTGTACTAATACCAACAACACCATTGTTGTATTTAGTGTTAAGCGACCCTAGTGGTTTTGTATCTGAATAACTGCCGTCTTTTTTACGCTTACTAAACCAAATGTCTTGGTCATAAACTCCACCTTTATTTTCAGCAGAAAAAGACCGAATAAAATATAAAATTGAACTATCTTTTGTAAAAACTGGAAGAGACTCTTCAGCCTCTGAATTTACATTACCAGATAATTTTTTTGGATCTTGAAAATCATAGATCTGTGCACGAGATACCAGTCCAACTAATACTCCTAATGCCGTAATAATTATTTTCCCTTTCATCACAATTGTATCTTTTCTAATTATTATCTGCCGATCATTACACCTAACACGAATTCATGTCCTCCTCTGGATACACCCTGAAATTGAGACAAAGAATGATCGTAAGAATAACCTAATTTAAATCGATTACTGATATTCAATCCAAATGCTGCTGTAACAGCATCTTTATTACGATAACCTAAAGCGACCCAATACCTATCTTTATATTCTACTTGCACATTACCCTCGAAAATCACTGGTGCAGGAGACATAAATTTAACGAGTATTGCAGGCATAACGGTTAAATCATTAGTTATAGCCAATTTATGACCAGCAGTAGCAGCGAAATGCATTTGTTTACCGAAATTAACAGATGGGGAACCAAAACTAACCATGTCTTTTGTGAGGTTAGTTGCTGATATTCCTAAGAATGTTTTATTCGAGTAAAAATAAAGACCTGCATCCAAATTCATGATATAACGTCCCGTTTGAGTTGCATAAGCATCATAAGAATTGTCACCACCAGTGTAAGCAGCACTAGGATCATTGGGATTTAACACCACAGCATTATCTTTCAAAAATGAATTATTCCCCATGCCTAAACGGGTACCAAATGACAGGTTGTATCCCTTCAATACCGGAAGATGTATGGCATAAGACACCGATGTTTGCATTTCCCTGAATGCACCATATTGATCAGCGTAGAACTGTGCACCGATGGCATGTTTTAATTTTCCAGTTCCCACTTCAGGATTTCTAACAGCACCCTGACTTACACGATAACTTGGATTATATTTAGGTTTTTCTTTTCCTACCAAAGTGGTTAGAGACATATAATTTGTTCTCGGGTTAGAACCAAAACCTGTCCATTGAAAACGATTAGCAAATGTCACGTCAACAAAGTCATAAATACCTGCTGCTGCAGGATTCACCTGAAATTGATTACGATAATACTGGCTAAACTGCGGGATTTGCTGAGCCGAGACAAGTCCTGTAAAGACTAAAGCAATTCCTGTTATGATTTTATTTAACTTCATGCTATATTATTTACGTACGATAGTTACAATTCCGTTTAATTTTTCTGAACCATCACCTTTGGTATCAATGATATAAAAGTAAGATGCAATTGGTAAATCCTTACCATTGAATTGCCCTTTCCATACATCATTTTCATAATCACCCTTATTTTTTGTTTGATAAACTAAACCTCCCCAACGGTCGTATACATATACAATGTGATCAGGGTACACCGTTTTAAGATTGTTTATTTCCCAAGTATCATTCACACCATCTCCGTCTGGAGTAAAGGCTGTAGGTGGAGCGACTGTTTTTGGACAATCTTTGAAAGTTACTGCAACCACAGCAGCGGTACTTTCACAGTTAAATCCATTTGACTCTGTAACATAATAAGGTGTAGAACCAATAACTACAGTTGGCAAATAAGTTGAACCATTTCCTGAAATATTGCTTAAACCTGCATTTCCATACCAAGTATATGTACCTCCAGCACCGTTCACTTCAAGTGGTAATATTACCGCATCCGAACAATAAGTCGTATCATTTGAAACTGTTGGAGCATTTGGCGTGGGATTAATTACTTGCGACTTAGTTGCAGTTACAGTGCCACAACTACCACCAGTCGAAGTAATCGTAAATGTTACTGTCCCTATTTCATTTGCAGCTGGTTGATAAACCGCAGTAGCTGCATTTGATCCTGCAGTCCAAGTACCAGAACCTCCTGACCATGTTGCACCTGTTGCACCACCACCAAAACTACCATTCATTGCAGAAGTATTCTCCCCTTGACAAATTGCAGTTAAAGCCGCTCCAGCATTAACCGTTGGATTTTGATTTACTTGAATTGTTTTTGTATCGGTAACAGTAGTACATCCACCAACAGAAGTTAGCGTCAACGTAATAGCTCCACTTTCTGATGTACCTGCTGTATAAGTAGCTGTTGAAGCATTCGAAGCCGCTGTAAATGTACCAGCACCACCAGACCAAGTTGCACCAGTAGCTCCGCCACCAAATGACCCAGCTAATGCTACAGATTGAGTACCTTGACAAATTGCTGCTAGAGCCGCACCAGCGTCGACAGTTGGCGGCTCAGAAACATTGATAATAACCGACTCTGTTTTCTTACACCCATTATTATCTGTACCCGTCAAGATAGCAGTAAAATTTCCTGTATTGGCATAACTAACAGTGATAGGCCCTTGTCCCGAAGCAGATGTTGGAGATCCACCACTAACAAAGTTCCAATCTAAACCACCTCCACAATTTGTTGATGTACTTGCGTTAAAAACAACATTACCTCCCTTACAAATAGTCGTTTGATCAGAACCTAAAACAGGCGATGGTCCTTCAATACTTCCTGTACTCGATGGATTAAAACTCAAGGTGAATCCATTTACAGCACTTGCATTATTTATAAATAACGCATAAGATTTACCTGCAACCAAATTAATTGCTGAGCAATAGGCATTATCTCCCGGGTTATTTCCAGGATCCTCAGAAATATCACTATCAGAAAAACTTAAACCAGTACCACCATTGGTATTTAGATATGCCGAAGCATTACAACGGAGTAAAGTTCGCCCACCACAAGGGTTTGTACTTGATAATTCGTACACCATAAAATCTATATCATCGGTAGGATCTGTTGGAACAATATCAAATGCAAATGGACCTGAAACACCAGCCTTCCAAACAAACCAAGCGGAATTACTTTCTGACCCCTCTAAACAAGAACCAAATTCAGGTTCATTCTGATTTAATCCAGGACCGCTTAAAGAAGCAATACTTATGGGATTGTTATTACAAATATAGGAAGCACCACTACAATCAGCAGAAGGCTGAGACGCCGGAGTATAATTGTTAATACAGATTTCGAATGTCCCTTCGTTTGCAGCGGTTGTGCTCACACGAACAAGGTAATTCGTACCAGCTGACAAGCCTCCTTCGTAAATTTGAGTACTTCCAGATCCGTTTGTACCATTGTCACAACCTAATTCAGTTATTGTACCGCCACAAGCACCTGAATAAATGGCTAATCGAGGACGATTCATGGTTCCTCCTCCACCAACTCCAGTTGTTGAAATCAAAACGTCAGTACCAATCGCTGTAAAAGAAAACCACACGTCTTCTGTTGCAGCTGCTGACCAACAGGTTGCGTTTGCATAGGCACTTGCAGTTGCACCAGTATTAGAATAAGACGCCGGACCCGAACAAAAATTACTTACATCAAGTAATTGAATTGCGCCTGTACAATCGTCATTTGCCTGAGCCAATAAACCAGACGAAAACATGAGACTACATGAGGCAAACAATAATAGAAATCTACTCATCATTATAATTTGAATTTAATTTCATCTTCAAAAAAAGACAATTTTTGAAAAAACGCTGTAAATGTAAAACGAATTTATGAGAAATCAACTATTAATCTAAACAGTTACACGGATTCTCAAGTACAATTTTTGTGTTTGGCAGTAGTAACCTAAGTTTTTCTTGATATGTTCTACTGAAGGCAATACCACTTAAATCAAGTACTTTAAGACTTTTCAAGTTTTGAATGGAATCCGGAATCTTTTTGATTGGATTATCCCATAAATCGATTCGCGTTAATTCCGCTAAAAAGGATATACATTCTGGAATAATTTCGATTTTATTTCGATTTATCTCGAGCACTTGCAGGTGGGATAGGCTACATAGTTCGATCGGTAAAACTGAAAATTTGTTTTTATTTAATTTGAGAACCTCTAAACCAGAAAATTCTTTAAACCAAATTGGAAGTTGGCTTAATTTATTAAATGACAAGTCTATTGATTTAAGGTTTTTAAACAACAGACATTGAACAGGAATAGAATCCCATTTCTGATGACTGCAATCCAAATTTCGAACAGAATCTGGATGAGCGTTCAACGCATCTTCCCATGAATAAACGTGCGTGATGTTAGTTGATTGGCTATTTACCTGGTGAACGCAAAACAGAACGAACAAGAAGTTCATCCTGAGCCAATTGCTTTTTGAGACTTTCCAACCCATCAAATTTCTGTTCATTTCGGATAAATGATACAAATTCAAGCCCAATGTTTTCCTCATAAATTTCTTCTGAAAAATCAAAAATATGTGCCTCTACCGTTTTGCTCCCAGTATATGTCACTGTTGGACGAACCCCAATATTAGTCATACTTGCAAACAGCTTCCCATTGAGGTCAACTATGGTCGCATAAACACCATTTCCTGGTATCAATTTTTCAGATGCTTCTATTCGTATATTTGCAGTAGGATACCCAATTGTTCTACCAAGCTGGTTGCCTCGAGAGACAATCCCATGCAATTTGAATGGTTGTCCCAAGTAACTCTCTGCAATATCGACTTTTCCTAACTGAAGTGCTTCACGTATTTTGGTTGAACTCACATTCAATGCTTCAATTTCTAATGGAGAGATCTCTATGACATCAAATCCATACAACTCAGAAGCTTCTTTCAGAAAATGGATATCCCCTTCCCTATTCCTGCCAAATTGATGATCATAACCAATAACCAGTGTTTTGATATTCAGTTGATTAACCAAGAAATCACGAACAAATTCTAATGCAGTTTGTCGAGAAAACTCGAACGTAAAGGGAACAATTATTAAATTTTTTAGTCCACAAGATCTCAATTTTTCGATTTTCTCTTCCTGTGTATCTATCAATTGTAAACCATGAGCATCAGGATACAAAACCATTCTGGGATGCGGATAAAACGTAAACAAAACAGATTCTCCTCCACATCGATCAGCTTCAGCATTCAAGGCCTGAATGATTTTTTGATGTCCCAGATGCACACCATCAAATGTACCAATTGTTAGTACAGGTGACTTTATCTCACGTAAACCCTCTATGTTCTTAAAAATCCTCACAAAAACTTGATATCACAAAAGAAGTAATTCTTTTCTAAATGAATATTTGAGATCAATAAATAAAATCCCACTTAATACATCCTTTAACACCCGCTAGGATATCTTGTTCAAGTAGATCTTCAATAAAACGAACCTTTAAAAGTTTTGTCTGTTATTTGAACCAATACCATAAAAGTGGTATTTTTGCGAAAGAATTGAATCTAATTTATAATTAATCTAAATAAAGGATTTATGATTACGGTCACCGAAACAGCAAAAAAACAAGCATTGCGCCTCATGGAAGACGAAGGAAAAGATGGTTTCTTTATTCGCGTTGGTGTTCAAGGTGGTGGTTGTTCTGGCCTTATGTATCAGCTTACATTCGATAATGTTGAGAAAGAAGATGATAAGGCTATTGAAAATAATGGTGTCAAAGTAGTGGTAGATAAAAAAAGTTACCTGTATCTGGTTGGAACAACCTTGGATTATTCAGGTGGTTTAAACGGAAAAGGGTTTGTGTTTAACAACCCCAATGCGGGTCGCACATGTGGATGTGGCGAATCTTTCTCACTTTAAAGATCAAATATCTATTATGGGATATACAGAAAATGAATTAGCCAAAGACCTTGAAAACAAGGAGTATGAGTTTGGTTTCACCACAAATATTGAAGCAGACAAGGCTCCTATTGGTTTAAACGAAGAAATTATTCGATTTATTTCAGCGAAGAAAAATGAACCAGCATGGCTACTTGAATATCGGTTAAAGGCTTTTTCGATTTGGAAAGAGATGACCGAACCAGAGTGGGCGCACGTGCATTATGAAAAGCCAGACTTTCAAGGGATCACCTACTATTCAGCACCAAAACATAAAAAATACGAATCCTGGGAAGACGTTGATCCTGAGATGAAAGAAACCATGACTAAACTTGGGATTTCACTCGAAGAACAACAACGTTTAACAGGAGTTGCTGTGGATTTTGTTATGGATTCTGTTTCTGTGGCTACTTCATTCAAATCAAAGCTTAAAGAACTAGGCATTATTTTTTGTTCATTTTCTGAAGCTGTGCAAGAACACCCAGGTTTGGTCAAGAAATACATGGGTTCAGTTGTACCGACAACAGATAACTTCTATGCAGCATTAAATTCTGCGGTATTTACGGATGGTTCATTTTGCTACATTCCTCAAGGAGTGCGTTGCCCTATGGAGCTGTCCACGTATTTCAGAATTAACGAAGGTGGCACAGGACAATTCGAGCGCACATTGGTTGTTGCCGATAAAGGCTCATATGTATCTTATCTTGAAGGCTGCACAGCACCTCAACGTGACGAAAACCAATTGCATGCCGCAGTGGTTGAGTTGATTGCTCTTGAAGATGCTGAAATCAAATATTCTACTGTTCAAAACTGGTATCCCGGAGATAAAGAAGGAAAAGGCGGTGTCTACAATTTTGTTACTAAGCGTGGACTTTGTGAGCGAAGTGCAAAAATCTCTTGGACGCAAGTAGAAACAGGTTCTGCAGTAACTTGGAAATACCCATCTTGTATTTTGAAAGGTGATTATTCTGTTGGTGAATTTTATTCTGTCGCAGTAACAAATAATCACCAACAAGCGGATACAGGCACGAAAATGATACATCTCGGAAAGCATACTAAGAGTACCATAATTTCAAAAGGTATTTCTGCCGGAAAATCATCCAATTCATACCGCGGATTAGTTCAAATACACAAACAAGCTGATCATGCGCGCAATTTTTCCCAGTGTGATTCCTTATTGATGACGGATGAATGTGGAGCACATACTTTCCCGTACATTGAATGTAAAAACAAAACAGCCAAAATCGAACACGAGGCTACAACATCTAAAATTGGGGAAGACCAGATTTTTTACTGTCTTCAACGTGGAATAAGCGAGGAAAAAGCCATTTCGTTAATCGTCAATGGTTATTGCAAAGAAGTTTTAAATCAACTACCTATGGAATTTGCCGTAGAAGCACAAAAACTACTCAGTATTTCATTGGAAGGTTCTGTAGGATAAATAAGAAAAACACATGATTAAAATAGAAAATTTAAGCGCTTCAATTGAAGGCAAAGACATTTTGAAAGGACTTAATTTAGAAGTTAAGGCAGGTGAAGTTCATGCTATTATGGGACCAAATGGTGCAGGAAAAAGTACACTTGCATCCGTATTAGCTGGAAGAGAGGAATACGAAATCACTGGAGGATCTGTGACTTTCAACAACAAAGACTTGTTGGAATTAAATACAGAGGATCGTGCACGTGAAGGTTTGTTTTTAGCTTTTCAATACCCGATTGAAATTCCTGGGGTTTCGAATGTTAACTTTTTGAGAACTGCATTGAATGAAATTCGAGCATACCATGGTCAAGAAGCTATTTCGGCAAAAGATTTTATGGCGCTTGTTAAAGAAAAATCTGCTCTAGTTGAATTGGATTCGAAGTTAACATCGAGATCTGTTAATGAAGGATTTTCTGGAGGGGAGAAAAAAAGAAATGAAATTTTTCAAATGGCCATGCTGAATCCCAAATTGGCAATTTTGGACGAAACGGATTCTGGTTTAGATATTGATGCACTTCGAATTGTTGCTGGAGGTGTAAACAAATTGAAGTCTGCTGATAACGCAACCATTGTTATTACGCATTATCAACGTCTATTGGATTATATCGTTCCTGACTTCGTGCACGTATTGTATGATGGTCGAATTGTAAAATCTGGTCCGAAAGAATTGGCACTAGAACTAGAAGAAAAAGGTTACGATTGGATTAAAGAAGAACTAGCACTTTCCTAAGTATGAGCGCACAACCATCAACATTAATTCTTTCTAACAGGCATTCTACAATTATTGAAAATCAACTAATTGAACAAGCCCATGCCAACTTGAAAGAACTTACATTTCCAACAACGAGACACGAAGCTTGGAAGTATACAAGGTTGACTAAAATTTCTTCTAAGCAATTTCAAATTGAAGAAAGCAATATCGAAAAAACTGTCATCGAAAAACTGAGTCTATTAAAGGATGCTTACCAACTTGTTTTTGTAAATGGTTTTTTTCAAGCAGGCTTATCTCAATTAGATGCCAATCAGGGAATTACGGTCCACTCATCAAACTCTAAAAAAGTAAACTCCACAATTTCAACTGAACAGGACGTTTTCAATGCATTAAACACAGTTTACGCTACTGATGGATTTTCAATAATTATTGA
>Ga0172373_10003298_pt1 | contig 23755 bp, 26 predicted proteins | sample Lak10m_2_FD_114546 | JGI IMG/M metagenome (GOLD analysis project Ga0172373, IMG submission 114546) | Freshwater microbial communities from Kabuno Bay, South-Kivu, Congo - kab_092012_10m | ecosystem: Environmental > Aquatic > Freshwater > Lake | place: Democratic Republic of the Congo...
AAAACTAGGACCAGAAATGTTTGATAAAAAAGCCAGTTTTGCTGGCATAAAAATATGCGTAGATCCGATTAATAGAAAAAGGACTGAAAAAAGCGATAATGTTATGGCTATGTTTTACGAGGAACAACCTTTTATGTGGGAATTTGTTAAGAATGAAATAAAAAAGGTAATTCATGAATGTAAAGGCGAGGTAGATTTTTTAGATGTTGGAACCGGAAGCGGAGTCTGGTCAATTCTTGCGGCAAAAAATACCAAAGCCAAAAATATTTTAGCCATCGATAAAAGTCAGCGGGCAGTTGAATGGGCTAAAAAAAATGCTCGAGAAAATAAAGTCAGTTTCTTGGTCAGAAATGAGTTTTACAATATTTCTTCAGCACCGTATGAATCCTGCAAAGTTATTGGCATCTATGCGCCATATCACTTGTATCCAAAAGAAATAGAAATGAACATTCCGCAGCATGCCCGCGGGGGAGTTGATGGACAACAAGTATTTAAGGAGCAACTAATAACAGCTAATTATCATTTGTCTAAAGGCGGAATAATCGTGTTCAATCAAATGTGTTTGGGACGCAAAGGAAAGCCGGAATTCACGCGATATATACCGAATTTTGTGGAAAAGGCATCGCTGGAATACACGAATATCTTTCCGCCTATTAAAACGAAAGACTTTCTGAATAAAGTGTATGACGGAAAGTTAAAAAAATATGTTGAAGAAATATCTAAAAAATATCCTGAGCTCTATTATTGCGATGGTGTAATAAAAAAAGACGGCAAAGGGCGCATAAAGGAAGTTAGACACGAGATAAATCTAAGAGGCAGGACATGGGAGGATAGAATAAGGCTGCATAGAGAAATTGGACGGCATGGAATTAAATAAGATTCGAAGAAGAGCTAAAAAAATAAAACGAAGGCGGAACCAGCAAGTTTTTGCCTTCTTTATTTTGGTTTATGTTATACTATGGAAGAAAATATTTTAATTTTTTAAGCTAATTTTATGACAGAAAAATATGACTTTTCGACAGCCGCTGACCAAGAAAAATTTAGAGCATTGCCTAGTGATGAGCAGGAAAAAATTATTGAAGAAGCAGAAGATGAGGCCGGGAAAATTAAAGAAATGATTGACCAGGGGAGGGCTATAGATTATGCAAGAGCCGACAATCAGCTTGAGGCTAGAAAGCATTGGCAGAACGGGCACTTGGGGGTAACCGCTAAAGACCATTTGGCTTTTGGCGGCAGTCCTAATCTAGAACTGACGAGAAATCCCGGAAAGACACTGGGCGAGCTTTGGAACTTGGATAAAATTCGCGAAAAATTGGAAGAATTAGTTGTTTTTCTCGAAAAATCGCGTCAAGAATACGCGAAAAAAAATCCGCGGGATTTCGATGCTCATTGGCCAAAAGACAATATTTTATACGCCAAGAAAGAATTAAGAAAAACTATTTCTTATTTGATGTCTATCGAAAAATTACCGAAAGAATTTGAAAATTTTGAAGTAAGAGATTTAGAAACTGATCCGAAGGAATAACCGATTTTTATATAAATTTATTTTACCGCTTCGATTTTTTCCAAAACTTTCGGAATTCGCTTGAAATCTTTGATCAAAACTTCGCGCATCGAACCGTTGTAGAGCGCCGCGGCGGGATGATACAAAGTATAAAAAACTCGTTTACCGATTTCTGGAATTTCCCTCCGCATGGCTTTGCCATGGACTTCGGAAATTTTTTTCCGCCAGCCGGCGGATGGCAAAAATCTTTCCATGCTGTGCCGACCGAGTGTCACGATAAGTTTCGGATCAATTATTTTTATCTGCTTCATGAGCCACGGCCAGCAAGTTTCTATTTCTTCGGGCAGGGGATCGCGGTTTTCCGGCGGACGGCATTTTACGATATTGGCGATATAAATTTGTTCTCTTTTTAAATTTATCAGTCCAAGCATTTCACCCAAAAATTTCCCGGCGGCGCCGACAAAGGGACGACCCAGTTCATCTTCCTTTTTCCCCGGCCCTTCGCCAATAAACATAATTTCCGCTTCGGCACTGCCTTCGCCTGGAACCACACTCGTGCATCCAGCGCGCAAAGCACACTTGGAACAAGCGGACATTTCGGTATTTAGTTTGTCTAGTTTCTCTTGTTTTGTTGTCATCCTGAACTTATTTCAGGATCTAATTAGATCCCGGATCAAGTCCGGGATGACACTAATTTAGATCATGAATTCGAATTAATTCAAACTTATCATTTTCTGTCTCCCACACCGCAAAGGTCGGAAGATAAATTTCTCCCGCCACGTTTCCAGGATTGAGCAGAACACAGTTTCCAATTTTTTCTGTCCAGGGTTTATGCGTGTGCCCGTAAAAAATAAAGTCGTATTTTCCGCTTTGGCAAAGCTTTTTTGCTGTTTCTGGATAGTGCGTAAAAGCTATTTTCTTGCCCGCTATTTCTGCATCGCCTGAGTTTTCACAGATAAAAGATTTTTTATACTTTTCTCCTGCTGATACATCTCTTAGCTGGTCATTGTCCATATTCCCAAAAGTATAATAAATCAAAGGTTCAACCTTAGACCGGTTAAAGGTTGAACCTTGAGAAATAAAATTTTCATTCAAAAAATCCAGCGTTTCTTTGGACGCCAGATCGCCGCAACAAATAATTATCTCTATTTTTTCGCGCGCACAATAGTCCAGAACCTTTTTCAGATTAACTTCGTTATTATGAATATCAGATATGATTGCGATTTTCATATAGTCTATTTTATTTCTTTTGGCAAATTTTTCCAAAGAATCTCAAATATTAGCTTCATTGTGTTGTGCACTTCAGAACTTTCAATAATTGCTCCCATTGCTTCTTTCCCGGATATTAAAGAAACTTTTGATCCACCATAAACATCGATTTCAATTGAAAATGGATACTCTTCCTGATTGATGAATTTTATTTCCCTTAATTCTTGTTTGTCCTTTTCCAAAAGTTCTTCCTTAAAGTATTGAGTGGTAGGAGTTATGGCTCGGACAAAAATATTTTTTTTCACCCGATTTTTAATAAAGTCACTCATCCATTCATAACCCAGTATTTTCACGACATCTTCTGACCCGAAGGCTAAAAATTCCCCTGGATATTTCAGTGTATCGTTATACACCTCTTTGATCCCTTCAATTCCCTGATAATACGAAACGCTGACCTTTTCCGGTTTTTTTTTCTGGATGGCCATTAGTTCTGGCAATATTTCTTTGGCTTCATTAAGTTTTTGCTGGAATATCTTAATACAGTCCGCTGGAGATTTAGCTATATAGATACTTTTTTTGTTTTCCGGAATTTTCAAAATAAAGCCTTTTTTGACCAAATTCTCCAAAATCACATAAACAGTGGCTTTTTTAAGGCCGCTTTTTAGATAAATCAAATAAGCCGTAGCTCGCGAAAAAGAAAGCAGGGCCAAATAAACTTTGGCTTCTTTTTCAGTAAACCCGATGCCAATTAAGGTTTCAGTCATTTCCATATCTTAATTATAGCTTATTTTAACCATTTGGTCAACAAATTTGACGAACAATTATTACTATTCAATATTTTGCTTTATTTAAGGTATTATTTAAAATGTTAATTGACCGTCAAAATTGACCTTTTGCCAAAAAGATGCTACAATTGCCCGTTAAGATGATTTGAGCGTCCTTTAAAAAATAAATAGCCGGCGGGCAAAAAACGCAGGAGGGCAAAATGGCGGAGAAAGTCGTATTGGCCATCATGTCGGGAATTGGAGCGGCCTTGGCGATTATTCAAACGCTTATAAGCAAGGCCATGAACGCCGGTCTGACAGAGGAAGACATTCATCGATTGTCCACTCCGGAAGGCGAAAAGCTCATCGACAAGTTCGTGGCGTTAATGGTTCGGGAGTTTCATCCTAAGCCGGCGAAAATGACTTATGAGGAGATATTCAATGTACTGGTTGACTACAACCGATCGATTGAAGATCTGGTAAATGAAAATGGGACAGATTTCGTAAGTAGTGAGATTTGCGATAAATATTTCCCGTCGATTAAAACTGGATGGAAAATACAAAAAATAATTCTTGTTTCTTTTGGAGAAGCACTTGAAACAGCTGAAGTCTTAGCTAAACTAAAAGAGCAAGGACTTAGGCCGGTTGATGCCCAAGAATTATTGACTCTTGGCTATCGAGAGGATGAAGCTGTTCAATCATTGAATATGAAAGTTGCGGCCTTGGGACAACTCACCGATCGCATTCTTAATGAGGGACGCATTAGCTGTATCATCCTGGATTGTTCTTATGAATGGCTCAAGATACTTCGCATCAACTATTTTGCGAACGATTGGTATTGGGATGAGAATACCGTTTTTGCTGCTGTGCCAAATTGACAAAGCAGGAAGTGACATGAAGATTGTTTCAAGCCCTTATTCGATTCCGGATAGGGGCTTTTTTTCATCTGATTGAAAAGACATAACAAAAATTCTATAATAAAAATTACATAAACAATGAATGGTTATATTATTCAAATGGAAAACAATTTATTCCAAATTTCTGTAAAAGGTTTAGTTATTAATAACCAAAAGGTTTTGCTATTGCATGAAAATACGGGAACCTGGGACTTACCAGGTGGGCGACTGCGACATGGGGAGAATTTTAAACAAACACTTGAAAGAGAGTGCGAGGAAGAGATGGGCGTGAAATGCAAAATACTAAATAAAAATCCGGTTTTTTCCTGGGTGACCCAAGATCGAGAAGGCTCTTGGCGAGTCATGCTTTGCTTTCTTATCAAACTGGAGCATCTTGACTTTAAACATTCGAATGAGTGTATAGGCTATGATTTTTTTGATAAAAATACCCTAGATACAATAAATATCGTTCCACAACTTCGACAGTTGCAGGATTTTTTATGGAATAATCATTTAATCTAATCCTCTATCGTTTGCGTAAAGATTTTAATAATTTTATATCTTCCACTACCGCGTCATGTTCGGTTTCCAGAATCATATCTATATCATTTTTCTCGGCAAAGGCAACAATGTTTTTGAAAGCTTCCCGGCCTATTTTCCCCTGACCAATATGCTCGTGCCGGTCTTTGTTAGAGGCGAAATCCGTCTGGCTGTCGTTGACGTGAAAAAGTTTTATTTTGTCCAAGCCTAATTCTTTATCAATTATTTTCAAAGTCTTTTCAAAATCCCGCCAATCATAGCCCGATGCAAAAGAGTGTTGCGTGTCTAGGCATATGCCGGCGATTGCGGCGCTGTTCACACCGGCAATTATTTCCGCCAGTTCTTTTAAATCATCGCCAATTATTTCACCCGCCCCGGCGCTGTTCTCCAAAAGAAGCTTGGTTTCTCCCGCATATCCTGCCAAAGTTTTCGTAAGCATTTCAATGACTTTTTTTACCGCTTCTTTCTGCCCAAGCTCTTTGGCTGTGCCCAGATGTGTCATGACATATTTAGCGCCAATAAGAGAGCCTCTTTCTAATTCATCGCGCACCACACTGACTGATCCGTAACGGATGCGGTTGTTGGCTGAAGCGAAGTTTATATAATAAGGAGTGTGGATATACACTTCGTGATTTGTGAATTTTGAATTTTGATATTTGAACTCATCACAAATTTCCTTTGTGATGACTGGCGCTTTTCCGCCTTGAGGAGAGCGGGTGAAAATCTGCATACATTCACAGCCCAAATCAGCCGCTCTTTGGGGAGCGTTTTGAATTCCTCCGGCTATAGAAACATGGCAACCTATATTCATGGCAATAAGCTTTTATTGCTATTAACAATATCTTAGCATAAAAGTTGTTATTAAATTAAAAAAGAAAGTTGATCAAATTTTTCCGGCAAAAGGTCCGACCTTAAACCGGCCAAGGTCGGACCTTGATCGGATTAACTAGAAATTTATACAATTTCCCATCCGTCATTAGTTTCCATAATTTTCCCCTGCACCTCAAACCCGGATGCCAGTTTATGACCGCCGCCGCCGAATGTCGCGGCAATCTGGGAAACGTCCACCCCTTTATACTCCTCGCTTCTTAAGCTTCCTTTGATAACCCCGCCCTCGCGTTCCGAAAGAATCAGAGAAAATTTGGTGCCGGGGACGGTATTGAGAATGCTAGCTACCTGAGCGATATCCTCGCTTCCGGCCTCGCATTCTTCCAGATCTTTTCGCGTCAACACTGACATTATCATGCCGTTTTCCTGGTTGATTCTCGCCTTTTCAAAAGCCCGGCCCCACAATTTTAAAGTCGTTATGTCCTTATTAACAAAAGTGGCTTCGACGATCTTGGTGATCGGCGCTCCTTTTTTCATAAGATCCGCCGCGATATCCATGACCTTGGCCGTGGTATTGGCATGCTTAAACATTCCCGTATCGTCCAAGATCCCGATCATCAGATAAGTTGCAATTTTTCTGTTTATTTTTGCCTGACTGTAATTGAAAAAGTCATAGATAATTTCGCAAACCGATGAATAGCTGGCATCGATAATGTTAATATCAGCACGCAATGTTATGTCCGGATGGTGATCAATGATGGCTGTTATCTGTTTTTCTTTCAACAGAGGGACAATCTTTTCAAAACCGCGTTCCACGCTGTCACAACTTATAACCAAATCATACTCTCCCAAATTTAGATGTTCAGGAAATTTAAACTGCTCTTCGGAAAGCGGAGTAAGAAAATCGGGAAAAGGATCATGGCAGGCTATGTCAGCGTCTTTTCCTAAATTTTTTATATGTTCCTTGAGCGCCAAAACCGATCCGGTCGTGTCGCCATCCGGGCTGGAATGAGCAAAAAGCAAAATCTTCTTAGATTCATTAATTACGTAATTAAGAGTATGAAATTCCTGGGCGAATTTTCGCATATTTGTTCTAGTGTTCTGGTGTTTTAATGTTCTAACGCCAGCTTGTTGAATCAAATTTCATTAGAACAATTTGAACATTCGAGCAATTAGAACATCGCTAGATTTCTTTTAATAGTCTTTCTATCTCATCCGCTTTAGATTCGGTGAGATCAATCTTGAACTCAATCCGAGGAAGCGGTTTTATGGACAGTTTTTTGTTGAGAGCGCCCTGGATTCGGTATATCTCTCTTTCCAGGCTTTTTGTCGCGTAGCCTATTTCCTTTTCCGGAAAAATACTCACAAACACTCGAGTATATCGGAGATCCGGAGTGGTGTCAACTTTGGCTACAGTAACAAAAATCCCAGCTTTCAGGCTGAGTTCCCGCTCTATTATCTCCGCGATAGTGTGTTTTATAAGTTCGTTGACTTTTTCGAGTCGATTGGACATAAAACGGAGTTATAAAATTATAAGGTTCTTAAAGTCAAAAGTCTTTGTTTATATAAAAATTTTACAAACTTTATAACTTTATGAATTTGATGAACTTTTAACTGTTATAGAGTTTTCTTTTTCACATCCTCCTTGTAAAACGCCAGCGTGTCTCCCTCTTTTATCTTGGTCTCTCCCAGGAAAGTTATCCCACATTCACTTCCCGATTTAACTTCATCCGTATTGACTTTATTTTGCTGAAGATTATCAATTTTGCCTTTGCCGATTATTTGATCGCCTCTTAGAACTTCGACGAGGCTGCCTTGAACCACTTTGCCGCTTGTCACTTTCCCTCCAACGATCATGTCCTTTTTCCCTGTTTTAAAGATAGCCAGGACTTTTAGTTTTCCAAAGTCGATTCTCTCAATTTCCGGAGAAAGCATTTCTTCCAGTCGATTTTTTATATCAGAGACCAACTCATAGATAATTTTGTAAATTTTTATCTCCACATTGCCTGTTTCCGCCATCCTTTTGGCTACCGGCGTGATTTCCACGTTAAATCCGAAAATGCTTGCCTTGGCGCTTTGTGCTAGCCGCACTTCAGATTCAGTGATGTTGCCGATGCCCGTGCCGATATAATCCACCGCCACCTCATCTGATTTTATCTCTCCAAGTATCTGCCCAATGGCTTCCAATGACCCTTGCACATCCGCCTTGAGAATAATATTCACTTTTTTGATCTTTTCGTCAGCAATAGTTTTATAGATTTTTTGAGCGCTTAGCTGGCCAGCCTCTCCGGCTTGACCGCGTATTTGTCCGATCTCCGCTGATCTGGCTCTGGCCGCTGACTTGCTAGAAGCAACTTGCAAAATATCATTGGTGTTCGAAGTGGCGTTGAGACCAATAAGACTGATCGGCGTGGACGGTCCGGCTTCGGCCATTCTCTTTCCGGTAAAGTCCTCAATCCTTCTTACGCGTCCATAGGCCGATCCGGCCATTATGTCTTGCCCTTCTTTCAGAGTTCCGGTTTTGATGAGTACCGTGGAAACCGGACCTTTTTGCGGATCCAGATGCGATTCAAGAACAATGCCCAGCGCGCTTTTCTTTTGATCGGCCCGGAAATCTTCCACTTCCATAAGCAACAGAATGTTTTCCAAAAGATCATCTATACCGATATTTTTTTTAGCGGAAACTTGGGCGCTCAAAACTTGGCCGCCCCAGTCTTCAAGCAGAATTCCATTGTCTCCCAGCTCTTTTTTCACTTTTTGAACATTCGCTTCCGGCTTGTCGATTTTATTGATTGCCACGATGGTTGGAATTTTTTTCGCCAAAAGATATTCAATGACTTCTTTGGTCTGCGGACGCACGCCGTCATCCGCCGCCACCACCAGAACTGCGATGTCGGCAATGGAAACTCCGCGTTCACGCATGGCGGAAAAAGCTTCATGGCCAGGCGTGTCGACAAAAGTTATCAATTTTCCTTTTTTCTTAACTTGATAGGCGTTGATGTGCTGGGTGATGCCCCCGGATTCCTTGGCCACTACATTGGTTTTCCGGATAGAGTCCAAAAGAGTGGTTTTTCCGTGGTCAACATGACCTAAGATCGTGACTACCGGCGGGCGCGGCTGGAGATTTTCTCCGGATTCTTTTTCTTTTTTGAGCAGCTCCAGAAGTTTTTCCAGTGTCATTTTTTCTCCCTCTTCCAAAATTTCTTCCTCAACAATATATCCTAAATCCTGAGCCAGAATAGAAGCAGTTTCAAAATCAATCTGTTCGTTGATGGTGGCCAGAATGCCATTTTTCATCAATTCCGTAATGACGGAACTTACCGGCAAGCCTAAAATTTCACCGAATTTTTTCACAGTGATGACTGCTGGAAGTTTTATTTTTTTTGCCTCTGTTTCCGCCATTTCGATTTAAAATTATTTATATTTTTTTAACCTCCGAAGACATAGCCTGCCTTACCACTTGATCCTCCTCTTCCGTCAAGGGATATTTCTCTGATTTTCCTCCGGCAATCGCCTTTGAATAAACGCGCGTTCCCTCCCGCGTATGCAAAGAGCTTATGGTGATTCCATTGTTCTTTCCATTGAGAAGCGCGATAGAAAAACTTTGATCGCCTCCCAGGTCTTTGAAGGGATTGAACCTCAACATTGCCACTTTATGCAGTCCGCGAAGCGACAAATTGTTGATCTGATTGGAAATATTGTAAAGCTCCTGCACATCCTTATCCAGGGCCTTGATCTGTTTGGCGTGATTCTCCAAAGAGTTTTCTATTTTCAGCCCGGTTTCTCCCAAGTCGAAATCGCCTCTTTTTTTCTTCATTCTTCCGAGACTCGTTTGAATCAGTATAAGCCACAATAATTGAAGAAAGGTTATTCCGGAGAATATGAATGTAAACTTATTTGCTTGTATTAAGCCCAGAAATTCCCGCATATATTCTATTTGACCTTTATTTAGGCTAACACTAATGCATGCCTGTGTAAAGACGAAAGAGGCGAGATTCCAAGCCTAAGGCTGGTTGGCCTAGGCCCAAGAACCTTCGGGATCCTTTCAACCTCAACAGTTTTCCGACCCCGTAAGAAAGCGGAGGGTGCAGGATTTGAACCTGCGAGGGGATTTCTCCCCAACCGCATTTCGAGTGCGGCGCGATAGACCACTCTGCCAACCCTCCGCTTTTCTACGGGGCGAGTGCGCTCCAATTCCAGCCCAAGACTGGTCCGCCCTTGGCGGAAACCCCTGCCTGCCGGCAGGCAGAATTCTGGCACGCTTCCTTATATATAATAAATGTATAGAATTTTTCCGATTAGGGCAATTTCTAGACAAAAAAAAATTTGCGTGTTATCATTTTTTTATAAGAATTAGCTTATTTCATATGCCAGAAAGCGGATTTAATCCCGAAGGATATTCGGTTGAAAAAGAAAGGAAAAATTGGATAGACAAGGTTGAGAAAATAAATGACAAGGGCATGATTGAATCAATACTGAATGGATTAGGAATAGTTATAACCGAACCATTTAAGGATTTTAGAGATGCTCGAGAGGCATTGCAGTCTTTCATAAGAGGTTTCAATAAATCACAGCTGGAAAATCTGGAAGCCGTTGTAAGACAAATCGAGGAAAAAGATGAAGAGTTGTAAAAAAAGTTAATTAATTTAATTTAGCAGACATTGGTTCACGATTAATCGGAACGAATGTTTGGCCGAAAAATATGGCGCTGACGAATAAACAAAAAGAAAAGGTGACCAAGGAAGTGAAAAGGCATGAAAAAGACACAGGATCGCCGGAATACCAGATTGCTCTTTTCACGGAAAAAATAAAAAAATTAACCGACCATCTCAAGAAAAACGTAAAGGATTTCCATTCCCGCCGAGGTCTTCTTAAGATGGTTTCCAAGAGAAAAAAACTAATGCTCTATCTTGAGAAGGTTAATGAAAAAGCGTATAAAAAATTGGTTAAACAATTAGGATTAAAAAAATAGCCCGCTTCAAAACTGCGAATAAAATCGCAGTTTTGTATTAAATAATAATATGTGTCATTACGGACTCCCGCCTGCAACGCTTCGCGTAGCGATAGCGAGCACGGTGATCCGGAATCTAATTATCTGCCTGCCGGCAGGCAGGGATCCTGAAACAAGTTCAGGATGACAAAAAATTATGAGTATATATAAGGAACAAAGAGTTGGCATGCTGGTGGATATCCAAAATTTATATTATTCCGCCAAAGTGCTTTATAGCAAAAAGGTTAACTTCGGACAAATTTTGAAAGCCGGCGTCGGCGATCGAAAGCTCATCCGCGCCATCGGCTATGGCATCAAAACGCTGGAAGGCCAGGAGAAGAATTTTTTCGAAGCCTTGGAAAAACAAGGTTTTGAAGTGAAAACCAAAGACCTTCAGATCTTTCCCGGCGGCGCCAAAAAGGGCGACTGGGATGTCGGCATTGCGGTAGACGCCATCAAAATGTCCAAGAGCTTAGACGTCATTATTTTGGTTTCCGGCGACGGCGATTATATCCCGGTCGTGGAATATCTCCAAAACACCACCGGCTGCCGGGTGGAAGTCATCGCTTTCAAAGAATCAACCAGTTCAAAACTCGTCGAAGCGGCAGATGAGTTTACCAATATTTCGGAGAATAAAAAGAAATTTTTGATATAATTTTTAAATCAAAAAAATGAGAAAAATTGAAGATCCTCGAACCGCATTTGAAGCAACCGAAACAGAGGCTGGCAAAATCAAAAAAGGGCAAGAAAAGATCATCAATAAGGCGCATGGAGAGGCGCTAAAAATTGATACGGCGATAAATGAAAGCGAAGCGCTTGTGAAAGCTGCCGAAGATCAGGCCGATAAGGATGCCATGGAGTTAGCCGAAGTTCGAGAAGAAATTCAAGGAATTACTTTTACTTCTGATCGCCTGAAGCGTGAGGAGTTTGAGGCTTATGAAGAAGCGCAAGAAGCTCTTAAGCGAATACAGAGCATAGGAACGAAAGATGATCATAGCATTACTAGCGGAGCCAGAAGAGAAATGATCAGAGCTAGAAATGCACATGAAGAAAGCCTTCACGGAGAAGCCATCAAAGACAATGAAAGACTTGATACGGCAAACAGAAATGCCTATATATCCGATACTCGCGCTGATTACCATAAATTAGAAGCCGAAGGCAGAAAAAAATTTGCGCAAGCGGATAATAGCAATCGTACGGCTTCGAATATAAGAAAAGAAACTCAAGATGCTTCCAGGAGAACTCCTTTAAGAAAAGAGGGTGAGGATGAAAAAGCCGCGTAATCGAAGCGGCGGATGAATTCACTAATATCAGTGAGAATAAAAAGAAATTTTTGATATAAATTAAATTTTATTTTATATATAATTATTAATTAAAAAAATTATGAAAAACAATATAGAAGCGCCCTATCCCGTGGAAAGTAAAGAAAGAATCGAACTATCTTCCGACCAAATTGCAAATTTAGGATTGGTTGCTGATAGTATGTTTACAGGACAAGCAATAATTAAAGATAAAATTGATAAAATAAGAAGCGGGGGCAAGAAAGTTAGCGCCCCTGAAATTTTTTGGAAAGAATTAGATGAATTTGCCAATGGTAGAGATGAAGTTATGCTAATTTTTGACAGATTTCGCAAATTATTAAATAGCTTAGAGATAGAAAAATAAAGGCTAATAATATCTCGGAGAATAAAAATAAATTTTTGATATAGAAATCAATCATAATCACGAGGTTATATCAAAATCGCAAATATAATAATTTATTTATCATTAAACAATGATCATATGAAAAATCCTGAAAATTTTCCGCCGTCGCAAAAAGAAGGGAGCGAAGCTGAAGATTTGAAAACAAAAATGCCAGCAGCTAAAAAGGGGGAGATCCTCGAAAATGTAGCACGCAACCTTAAGCAATTAGAATATGTTTTGAGACAGTGCAAGTGGGCAGAAGATGAAATTAAAAAGTTTGAAAATGCAACTCCAATCTTAAATTCGCCTCAAGATATTCGCTTCCAAAACAATCAAGATGGAGATTTGTCCTGGAGATCTTTGAACGAAAAAAGAATATCAGCTTTATTAGGATTTTATATTAGATATATATCTCCACTAATAGGGAAGTTGTGTTATTCCGATAACGATGATAAAAGAGGGTGTTTTGAAGAGTTGAATCGAAGAGATGAATTTATGACAAATGCCTCTGGGCGGAGTCTTTATGCTGACTATGATGAAGGCTCTTTTTCTCCTATTGTTGAAGTTCCCTACATTTTGGCGGGAATAAAAGAAGTCGCTGAAAATGCAAAAAAGGAAGCTGAGGAAGAATATGGTTCAATTTTGGAAGAGACAAGAAAGAATAATAAGGAAAAAACATCTTAAGAGTTGCCAAGAGGAGTCATTGACAAAACCCAAAAACCAAGCTAAACTAGGCATAATTAACAATTAAATCAAGCCTTATCTAGCGCGTCAGTAAGCTCAAAAACGAGAATTCAATGTCATTCCCGCGAAAGCGGGAATCTAGTGAAATAAACTGCGATTTGTGACTGGATTCCCGATCAAGTCGGGAATGACAAAAAAGTTTGAATCTTCATTTTTGACTTTACTTCAGATGCCGCTTGTTTAAGGCGACAGTTCCATATGGAACAAAAAAAATGGTCCCTCCAGATCGGAGGGAGAATTCTTGAGGTGGAAACCGGACTTTTAGCCGGACAAGCCAATGGATCAGTAACTGTGCGTTATGGCGACACAGTTGTTTTGGCGACCGCCGTCATGAGCAAAGGCGCATCGAAAATCAGCGGCTATTTCCCGCTGATGGTGGATTTTGAAGAAAGATACTACGCTGCTGGCAAAATCAAAGGTTCCCGTTTCATCAAAAGGGAGGGTCGGCCATCGGATGACGCCATCCTCACTGGCCGAGTGGTGGACCGGACAATTCGACCACTTTTCAATCATCGGATGCGGAACGAAGTCCAGGTCGTCGTGACCGTTCTTTCCATTGACGGAGAAAATGATCCGGATGTCATCTCGATTATTGCCGCTTCTACCGCGCTTTCTATTTCCAATATCCCATGGAACGGACCGGTGGCGGCAGTCCGCGTGGGACAAGTCAACGGAGAATTCATTTTAAATCCGGTCAACGGAGAACTGACCGAGAGCGTTTTGGACATGGTCATTTCCGGAACGAAAGACAAGATCAATATGTTGGATGCCAGCGCCAAGGAAGTTCCGGAAGAGGAAGTCGCCAAGGCTTTTGCTTTTGGACAAGAAGCTATCGCCAAGATCGCGAATTTTATCGACTCCATCGCAAAAGAGGTAGGGAAAGTAAAAGCCGAACCGGTTCTTTTGGCTGGTTCTCCTGAATTTGAGGCTAAAGTAAAGGAAATTTTGCTCTCAGAAGGCTTGGCCGAAGCATTGTATGATAAAGATAAGCAGGTTATTGAAAAGAAAATGCAAGCGATCAAGGAAAAAGTTTCCGACTGCATAAAGAAAGATTTTTTTACCGGAGACGACGCGGAATTGTTAAAAATGAATGAAATTTCCGGCCAGATTCTGGACGAAGTTTCGGACGAAGTCGTCCACCAAAATATTCTGGACAAGGAATTGCGACCGGACGGAAGAAAGCTCAATGAGGTAAGAAAGATCGAATGTAAGGTCGGACTCCTGCCGAGAACCCATGGCTCCGCCCTTTTCACCCGCGGAGAAACTCAGGCATTGACAGTGACAACACTCGGATCGCCCGGCGACGAGCAGATCATCGACACGATGGAAGTAGACATGAAGAAAAGATATATTCATCATTATAATTTTCCGCCGTTTTCGGTCGGCGAAGTGCGCCCAATGAGAGGCCCGGGACGAAGAGAAGTCGGTCACGGCGCTTTGGCGGAAAAAGCTTTAGTGCCGGTTCTTCCGGACAAAGATACTTTTCCCTACACTACTCTTTTGGTTTCTGAAATTCTTTCTTCCAACGGTTCCTCTTCTATGGCTTCCACTTGCGGCTCTACGCTATCCCTCATGGACGCCGGAGTGCCGATCAAAAGTCCGGTCAGCGGCATTGCCATGGGAATTATTGTTGGCGCGGATGATAATTTTAAAGTTTTAACCGACATCCAGGGTTTGGAAGATCATTACGGCGACATGGATTTCAAGGCCGCCGGCACGAAAAAAGGCATCACCGCCATGCAAATGGACGTGAAGCTTTCCGGCGTGACGTTGCCCATGCTTGAAGCGGTTTTGGCTCAATCAAAAGAAAATCGAGCGGAAATTCTCCAAAAAATGCTGGCTGTAATTCCGGAACCAAGGCAGGAAATGTCCCAATACGCCCCAAGAATCATCGTTATGCACATCAACCCGGAGAAAATCCGCAATGTCATCGGAACGGGCGGCAAAATTATCAATGAAATCATCGATGAAACCGGTGTGCAGATTGATATTGAAGATGACGGCTCAGTTTTCATCACTTCTCCTGACGCCACCGCGGCCAAAAAGGCTCAGGAATGGATTGACAATCTGACTCATGAAGTGAAAGCTGGGGAGGTTTTCAGCGCCCGGATTACCCGCATCATGAATTTCGGCGCGTTCGCCGAAATTTTGCCCGGACAAGAAGGCCTCATCCACATTTCCGAATTGGCTGACCGCCGAGTAGAAAAAGTTGAGGATGTGGTGAAGGTCGGAGATATCATCCCGGTCAAGGTCCGAGAAATCGACAACCAAGGCCGGATAAATTTGTCCGCCAAGGCTGTTGCCAAAATCCTATAGGCGAAATGTATTTTGCAATAAATTGAATGTGTTGTAAAATAGAGACAAAGAAATTTGTCTCTATTTTGTTTTGTATTTTATTCTTTCAGGAGATGATTTTCATAAAAAACAACACAAAAAAATGTTCGGATTTTTTAGCAAAAAAGATAAAACAACAGAATTGCTGCGCGGGAACGATCCGCAGGCGGAAAATATTTTTATTCACACGATGGACAGGGATTTGAGAGAAGATGTGGCGCCCGAAAAAGAAATTGCGGATGAAAAAGAGGAAGCGAACAGAGAAATTTCCCGTCCGGTTTCTCGAATTAACATCAACAATCTTACCGACCAGCAAAAATCCAGTCCTTTCTTGAACAAAAATACAATGCCGGGACCTTTTCAGTCGCCTGCCGACAAACCGACAACTGAAACAGGCCAAAAATCGCCGATAAATATTCACTCAACGGCATTTAGAATCACTCCTCAAGATTTTTCAAATTCAGAATCCGTGCTTCCAGCCTCCGAACCCAAAACACAGGCAAGCTCTTCAAAAACAATTCCCGTTCCGCTTCCGCCAAAAAATGTTTTCGGAACAAAGAACCAAAAACCAGTCACAGATGGCGTTGAGTCGCCAGATAAGAAAACTTTTAAAAAACTTGTTCTTATTTTGTCTGTTATTTTAATCGCGATGCTTATTTCAGCCGGGACTTATTATTTTTGGAGCACCAGAAAAAACACCGGCATTTCCGCGGAACCTCCTGTTGAAAAAACTTCTGAAAATCCTCCGGCGGAAGAAATTCCGCCAGTTGAAGAGCCAGGTCCTTCAAAATTTTCAACCGCTGGTCTGAATTATTTGGAAATCGACGTAAACGATCCTTCTCCAGAAGCTGCGAAAGAAGCCTTAAAAAGTTACGCGCAAGAAGTGAAGGCCTCGGGAATTACCAGCGCTTTGGAATTCAAGGCAGTCACGTTAGAAAAAAGTCCAATAAGTCTCGCGACGTTTTTAACGAAAATGAAATTAACGCTTTCCCCAGAATTAATTTCTTCCTTAGAAGATAATTTCAGCCTATACATTTATAATGACCAGGGAAATCCGGGCATCGGACTAACCATACCAGTAAAGAAAACTGTGACGCTGGATGATGTTATGTTGCGTGAAGAAAAAAATCTCCCAATTGAATTACAATCTCTTTTCCCTGTTGAGCAATATACTTTGGAAAAAAATAGATCTTTCTCCACCTCAGAATTTGATAGCTCTCTTTGGGGCAAGCTTGGCATACGCTACCTAAACATTGTTTCCCCGGAAAATTTATCCATCGATTATATCTTGTTGAACGAGAACGGAGCCACCAAGCTCCTGATTGGTACCACTAAAATGACACTGCGATCAATCATTGAAAGCCAGCGGCCGAGCCTTTCAGGCCAAAAATAGCATAAGCTGTGGATAACTTATTGAAAAGTCGACTCCCAGTCACCGTTTCAAAATAAAGCAAGTTTCTTTTTTAAAAATCGTTTTTTTTTAAAAAATACATTTTTTACTGAAAAGACCTTTTTCTCCGAAATATCCTTTAAATAAGGGATTTCGCTGAAGAGCCTTTGACTTGGAGACAATTTTTTGCTATAATAAGGCTACAGTGGTTCATTGAAAAGCGAATATCATCAACGGAAGGAGAGTTTCAATCGCAATTTCCCCCTATTTGCGATTGAAACTCTCCTACTGTTCAAGTATTTTGAATAACATTTCAAAATCGCCTCGAATCTGACTCGAGGACCCTAAAACAAAAACAAAACTTTTTTAAAAATAAAAATAAAAATAAAAAAGTTAGTTCTTTAAATCAAAAGGCGTAAGCCAGAGAACGGTAAGAGTAAAAATGCTAAAATAAAAGTCAGAATAGCATTAAAAATTGGTGTATGTAAATAAAATACATGTACACTGTAATTTCGATGCCTCTCACCCGGGCTAAAAAATTCTCGTTGCATGTTATTACATACGACTAACACCGGGGCGTTCCAGCCACATATTTATATAGGGCGTTCGAGCGCCCTGGTTACCATACCACTAGAGTATCGGCACCAGGCAGGTGTTTTTTTGTTTTCAAAATGCTAGAATGGAAAGCATGAATCGCACGAAACATATATGACTGATTTTTTAAATCTCGGCAAAAGGGGCGAACGGGTGGCTGCTGAATTTTTGAAAGACAGTGGCTATGAAATTATCGGAATGAATTTTAAAAATAAGCTTGGAAGGGCGGTGGGCGAAATAGATATTATCGTCAAAGATTTGTCGAATCAGGATTTAGTTTTCGTCGAAGTAAAGACCCGGGAGTATCAAAAATACAAAGACACTCTTCCGGAAGAAAACATTACTCCATCAAAACTCAGAAAACTTTCCAGAATAGCTGGCATCTGGCTCAAATGCAAAAATTTATCGGACGCCAGCTACCGATTTGACGCTATCTCGGTTTGGCTGGACCGAAAAGCAAATATCGCCAAAATAAAACACATAAAAAGTCTCTGATTCACCCCGGCCCCAATTTCGCTAAAATTAAATTAAAATTGAACTTTATTTTAATGCAACTTCAATAAAGACAGTTGGCGCTTGGCCCGAATAGGGCCGGGTAGGCGCCCGCAGCGCCACCGGTGGTATACCGGCAAAATTGGGACGGGATTCATAGACACCTTTTCCGCTATTTGCTACAATAAGAATGCTTCTTACGCTGTTTAACCATTAACTGGAATAAACTTATATGGCACTTGATAAAGCGACAATCGACGAGCTTAAATCGGCATTGTTAGAGGAAAAAGAAATGCTTGAAAAAGACTTGGGCAGAATTGCCAGGCCGGTGGATAAACCGGAAGGAGATTATGAAACTTCTTTTGAAGATATCGGAACCGACCGAGAAGATAACGCCTCGGAAGTGGAACAATATACGGATAATTTGCCAGTTGAATTGACGCTTGAAAAAAATCTCAAAGAGGTGCTGGAGGCATTGGAAGAAATTGATTTGGGAACTTACGGCATTTGCAAAAATTGCAACCAGGAGATATCACTAGACAGACTGCGCGCCAATCCAGCCGCCCGAACTTGCATCAAGTGCGGTTAGTTTTTGCCATCATGCGAATGAAAAAATATTTTCCGCTTTTTTTGTCCGCGCTTCTGATTTTCGCCGATCAGCTTTCTAAATATTTAATCCGCCTTTCCGGCGGATTTTATGTTTGCAACCCAAATATCGCTTTCAGTATAAAAATACCACTGACATTACTGGTGATTTTTTGGGTATTTATTATCGCATTTATAAGTTTTCTAATTTTCAATTTTCAATCTTTCCCACCAGAGCGAGACTCCGCCAAGGCGATGGCAATTTTCAAAAAATTTTCAATCAATAAATTTTCCGATTTACAAACCTTTGGACTGCTGCTAATTCTATCCGGCGCTGTGTCTAACCTAGCCGATAGAATGCATTTCGGTTGTGTTGTTGATTTTATAGATTTGAAATTCTGGCCGGTTTTCAATCTGGCTGATGTTTTCATAACAGCTGGTGTTATAATATTATCAATAACAAGCCTACGAAAAGAAAGCGTGAAGTAAATACTTTTAACTTTTTACTTCTCACTTTTTACTTTGAAACATGCCTTCAAAAATTCTGTCTGCCGCGACCATCGGGCTCAAGAGCGAGCTTGTCGAAGTGGAAGTCGACACAGTTTCCGCGGGACTTCATCAATTCAATATTGTCGGATTGCCGGATGCGGCCGTCAAGGAATCGCGCGACCGCGTGAGTTCGGCGATCCGCAACTCAAAATTCAAGCCGCCTCATCAGAGCGGTCGAGTGACAATTAATTTGGCTCCGGCCGATCTAAAAAAGGAGGGTCCGGTTTATGATCTGCCGATGGCGCTTGGCTTTTTGCTGACAACAAGGCAGATCACTTTTGATTACCAAAACAAATTGTTCCTCGGGGAACTATCACTGGATGGAAAAATAAGACCAGTCAAAGGCGTGCTGCCGATGGCAATTTTGGCCCGGGATTTGGGAATTTCTGAGATTTATGTGCCAAAGGAAAATGCTCCAGAAGCTTCCGTAATTGAAGAAATTAGCGTTATTCCCGTGTCTAATTTTCTTGATCTAATAGCTCATCTTTTGGGGAAAAACCGGATTGCGCCGACTCCAAAAACCGATTTGGAAAAATTTTTTTCCGAGGACGAAAATATCTTGGACATGTCCTTTATCCGCGGGCAAGAACACGCCAAGCGGGCCTTGGAAATTGCCGCCGCCGGAGGACACAACGTGATTCTCAACGGCCCGCCCGGTTCCGGAAAAACAATGCTCGCCAAAACCATGGCTTCCATCCTGCCGCGACTCACGGTTCCCGAAGCACTAGAAGTGACCAAGATCTTTTCCGTATCCGGACAACTCCCGCGCGGCACCGCCCTCATCACCCGGCGCCCTTTCCGCGCGCCGCATCACACCGCCAGCTCCGTTTCGCTGGTCGGCGGCGGAACTTATCCGCGGCCCGGAGAAGTCAGTATGTCCCACCGGGGAATCTTGTTTTTGGATGAGTTTCCCGAATTTTCCCGAAACATTCTAGAAAATCTGCGCCAACCATTGGAAGACGGGACTATCACCATTTCCCGCGCTCAAGGATCCTTGGAGTTTCCGGCTCGTTTCACTCTCATTGCCGCCATGAATCCGTGTCCCTGCGGCAACGCGACCGACCCGGAAAAAACTTGCTCCTGCAGTCCGGCCAGCATTATCAAATATCAAAGAAAAATTTCCGGGCCGATCCTCGACCGCATTGATCTGCATGTCGAAGTGCCGCGGATAAAATTTGAAAAATTGACTGAAGATTATCGGGGAGAACTTTCGTCTTCCATCCGAGAACGAGTTGGCCGAGCTCGAGATATTCAGGCCGAGAGATTTATCGATTCAAGAGCGATAACCAACAGCGAAATGGGAAGCGTTGAGATAAAAAAATTCTGCGTCTTGAACCCCGCGTCGCTTGAACTCATGAAGAATGCCGTCTCCCGCTTCCACTTGAGCGCGCGCGCTTATTACCGTATAATAAAGGTCGCCCGAACCATTGCTGACCTCGAGGAAAGCCGGGAAATAAGCCCGCAACACATCGCTGAGGCCATCCAATATCGGTTTAAGACGGAGTAATTCAAAATTTACAATGCTTTTTTTCAATAAGAAACTTGCCTTTTTTGTCTTGTCTTTTGCGCTCTTCGCGCTCGGCCATCCAGTTTTTGCTTTCTTTTCCGGTCCGGAAAAGAGTTTTGATTTTTCCGGAGAAAAAATAGCTTACCTAAAAGATAACGGACTGGATTTTACCCTAAAAACTTCCGCTAATACCGTCGGTGATTTTCTGAAAGAAACCGGCCTTGAATTGTCCGAGCACGATCTGGTCATTCCGGAAAAAAGTGCCCTTTTATTTTCCGGAAGCAACATTGAAATCAAACGAGCGGTAAAAATAAAGATTCAGGTAGACGGCAAAACTTTGGAAAATTGGACTTTGCGAAAAACTGTCGGCGAGGTAATTTCTGAAAATAACATAACGCTTGGCCGATTGGATAAGGTTTCAGAGAACATAAATTTTTATCCGCGCTCGGCCGCTCCGATAGTCATTACCCGCATAAATGTGGAAGAAAAAGTCATCGCGGAGGATATTGATTTTAAAACCATCACAAATACAGACAGCAAATTAAGCTGGCGGGATAAAAAAACAACCCAAACCGGCGAAACGGGGATTCGGGAAGTGAAATATCGCATCACCTACAAAAACGGCAAAGAAATTTCCCGCGTAGTTTTGGAAAAAAATATCACCAAAGATCCGGTCACGCAAATTGTCACCCAGGGAACCTATATGAAGCTTGGTAAAGCGGCCAGGGGCCAGGGCACCTGGTATGCCTGGAAAGGGGGCCTGTTTGCGGCCTCAACTACCATTCCCAAGGGAAACCATGCTAAAGTAACCAACACGGCCAATGGCAAGTCGGTCGTCGTCCAAATCAATGACTATGGTCCGCAAGGCAAGGGCCGCATCATCGATCTCGACAAAGTGGCTTTTGCCAAAATTGCATCGCTCGACGCGGGAGTGATTGGGGTGAAAGTCGAGCCGATATTAAACTGACAGAATTATTTTAAAAATAATTCTGTCATCCCGAACTTGTTTTAGAATCCCTGCCTGCCGGCAGGCAGGTAATTAGATGCTGAAACCCCAGAAGCAAATAAGGTTGCTACGGGGCAAGCAAATTCAGCATGATATCCCTTGCCATCCTGAATTTATTCCGAAATTCAATCGTTTTGTCACCCTGAACTTGTTTCAGGGTCTAATAAAAATGAAACAATATTGCGTCTATATCACAACCAACAAAATTAACACGACTTTCTATATTGGCGTTACTTCCAATCTACCTCGGAGAATGTATGAACATAAGAACAAAGTAGTTGAAGGATTTACTGAAAAATATAACCTAGACAAACTAGTTTACTTTGAGCAGACAGAAGATGTTAACAGCGCATTACTTCGAGAAAAACAATTGAAAAATTGGCATCGGCAATGGAAGATGAATCTTATCAATGAATTTAATCCCGAATGGAAAGATTTGACCGATACCCTTTTAGATGCTGAACCAAGTTCAGCATGACAATTAAAAACCCGGATCATTTCGAGCTCGTTTCGAAATCTAATATGTCATCCTGAATTTATTTCAGGATCTAATAAAATTAAAAAAGCCGGAGAGAATGTTACCTCTTCGGCTTGTTTTTTAGCCACCTCCTTTCTGGAATTCGCTTTGATTAACTACTCACACAACGTATGTGCATGCTACCCATTTATTGCCCCTGACATCTGTCCATTTGAGCACCGGACCTTCCCACATAAAATCAGTAACCCCTGTCCAAAAGTCATTAGTTCCAGAACATTCTTTTTTTTCCAATAGAGCTTGGTATCGGATCCTGCTGTTGTCATTTCTGAATCCGAGGTGCCAAAAGTGCCTAAGCATTTCCTCAAAGAGAGCGGGAGTTTTTATTTGGATTACAACTTCGGTCTGTGCCTTCACTTCCTCCCAGGGCGTTTCGTCACCAATTTTCTTATAGCACTCCATTCCAACTCTTCCATAAATTCCACCTTCGATGCCAAACCTGAATCCATTGCAATAAACTTTATTGATTTCGATACTGAACCCTTCAGGTATATTACTCATCGCATCCTCCTTTGGCTCTTGGCCGTTTAATAGTTGGTGGCTATATTGTCTAAAGAACTGCGTTTCGACTTCTTTCCCATTGGGCCTTTCATCGTAACAAGCAAGTATACACTAAAATGACAAAATAATCAATACTTCGGTCAATATAGACACAATAAAAATTTGCCAATTTATAATATTTTGGCTTAAATATGGACAAATATTACTGGATATGCTATACTTAAAATAACGACCAAATTTTCGTTATTCTATACTAAATGTCATCCTGAACTCGTTTCAGGATCTAATTAAATTAGATTCCGGATCAAGTCCAGAATGACAATTATTTAAATGCTTTTATGATTATCCAGAAATTAATCGCCGCCGGACTGCACGAAAAAGAGTCTAAAGTCTACGCCGCGCTTTTGGAATTGGGCGAAGCCACCATTGCCCAAATCACCAAAAAAGCCCAGATTAAGCGCTCAACCGTCTATGAAATGCTGGATTTACTCGGCAGCAAGGGCCTAGTAAGCCAGACGCACCGGCAAAAAAGACCGATCTTTGTGGCCGAAAATCCAAAAAAACTGATTGAAGCCTTGGCCGAAAAAAAGAAAAGCTTGGAAAACGCCATGCCGGAACTTTTATCCATCATGAATTTACTGGACAAAAAACCACGCATCCGCTACTTTGAAGGACTACCAGGAATCAAAGAAGTGTTTGAAGATACGCTCCGCTACCCGGAGCAAGAGATCCTTACATGGTTTCCTTATCCTTACATCAACCTGGGGGAAGATTATTTTTGGAAACATTACCTACCGGAAAGAGTTGAGAAAAAAATTTGGGCCCGTGCCATTGTTCCAGACACGACTGCAAATCGCCAGTTCGCCCAAGACATGAAAGATAAAGCCATCACTAAAACCCGATTCGTTGCCGACAAGTCTTTTTCCGGTTTTGATTTGGAAATAAAAATTTACGGGCAAACTAAGCTGGGAATCATTTCTTACGCGGAAGATCTAGGAATCATCATTGAAAGCAAGAAAATATACGATGGTCTCAGGGCTATTTTTGAAGCGTTGTGGAATAGCCTAAGAGAAGAAAATAATTATGTTCAGAAACTGGATATCG
>Ga0172373_10003299_pt1 | contig 23748 bp, 20 predicted proteins | sample Lak10m_2_FD_114546 | JGI IMG/M metagenome (GOLD analysis project Ga0172373, IMG submission 114546) | Freshwater microbial communities from Kabuno Bay, South-Kivu, Congo - kab_092012_10m | ecosystem: Environmental > Aquatic > Freshwater > Lake | place: Democratic Republic of the Congo...
ACTTGAATTTTATAGAAAACATAATATACCAATTCCCAAAAAACACCCAAACCAAAGATACCTTGAGAGAATAAAATTAAGAAGTCCAAGAAAATTATTTACAAGAATTTGTGATAAATGTGGAAAAAATATACAGACAACTTATGCTCCAGAAAGACCAGAAATTGTGTATTGCCAAGATTGTTATGAAAAAGAAGTCTATTAAATTTTTGTCCCGTTTTCGGTGATGAAAATTGCTACAATAAAGAAATCTATTAAATTCTGTAGAGACAAAAAAATTTTTGTCTCATAAATTCACCTTATTTTTCTAAAAATTAATAAAATTATTCCTATTATTATTTCTTTTTTCTCGATAAAATAAAGAAGAAAAAGAAATATTTCTTTTCCTAAAAATTCAATATAATGAGAGCAAAGAAATTAATTATTTTCCAAAAAATAGTATGCCAAAAAAGATAGGAATATTTATTGCAAGAATGAATCCTCCGCATAAATGACACATAAAAACAATAAAAAAAATCTTGAAAGAAAATGATAATAGTCTTATTTTATTTTGATCTACCAATAAAAAAGATGAGCTCAATCCATTTTCTTATGAAGAAAAAAATACCATTATTGAAAAATATTTTGAGGACTTTATGAAAAATAATATTTTGAAAATATCGTTTATCGATGACCACGAAAGTGATGAAATATGGATAAAAAATCTCTCAGAAAAAATCGACAATTTATTTTGAAAAACTTGATATAAGTTAAAATTTTATTGAGGCGATTTAGAAAATGACTCTGCGATACAAGTCATAAAAACTTTCGAAAAATTACTTCCAGCTGAGACTATTTTATACAAAGAAATTTCAAGAAAAAATTCTTTTGTAGTTTCTCGTGGAGAAAAATATGAAATATCGTGAACTCAAATACGACTTCTTTGGAAAGATAAAAATCTAAAAATCATAAAAAAAATGCTCGAAAAAGATATGCAAAAAGATATTATTTCATTATTCAAAAAATATGGAGACAATTGAAAAAATCTGTAAACATTGTTGAGATACTTTTAAAATTACAAAAGAAGAAATACTCCTCCTTGAAAAACTTTCTCCAAAAATATGATGAGAACTTTTTCTCATAGATATACCAAAAATATGTCCAGAGTGTAGACAAAGACTAAGACTCGCATTTAGAAATGAAAGAAAATTTTATAATGAAATATGTTATAAATGTGGGGAAAAAGAAATCAGCACCATATCAAAAGAATCATGAAGAAAAATATTTTGTCAAAAATGTTATAATGAAGAAGATAAAGGGAAATATTATGAAGAATATAATGGAGATTTTCAATCATCACTTTTAAATCTTTTTAAAAAAGTTCCCTATAAGTCAAAGCTTATAATGAATATGGAAAATTCAGAATATTGTAATCAAGAATCAGATGATAAAAATTGCTACCTCAATACTGGATGACATTTTAATGAAAATAGTTTTTATAATACTTTTTCTCTTTATTGAAAATATACTATTGATAATTATTGGGTATTTCAAAGTGAAAATATTTATGAATGTATAAATATTTTTGAATCAAGCTCAGTATTTTTTTCTGAATTTGTAGAAAAAAGTTTCAATGTATTTTTTTCTTTTGATATCAAATGATGTCAAAATGTACTTTTTTGATATGGACAAAAAAATAAGCAATATGTCTACAAAAATAAAATACTTTCAAAAGAAGAATGGCAAGAAAAACATAAAATTATAAAAACAAAAATGAAATCCTACAAATGACTTCAAGAAATTTTGAAAGAATATGATGATTTCGTACAAGCATTTCCAAAGAAAAATTTTTATAATATCAATTGTGAAAATGTAATAGGAAATGAAAATAAAAACATAAAAAATTGATTGTATTGTAACTCATGAGAAGAATGAGAAAATATAGTATATGGAAATATTTTTGCTTGAGTTTCAAACTCTATGGATATAGAGTCATCATGATGGGGTGAAAGAATGTATGGTATAGCAAGTAGTATGAGACTCAATAATTGTATTGTTTGAAGTCATTGTTTTTGATGAGAAGTAAGAGATAGTTTTTATATTTACTTCATAAATGGAGGAAATAATTTGTTATGATGTTTTGGGCTTGAAAATAAAAGTTACCATATTCTCAATAAAGCTTATTCAAAAGAAGAATGGGGAAGCCTTGCAGTAAAAATAATTCAGTCTCTCTCCTCACCAAAGCTCTCTCCTGCAGGAGAGGGGGTAAGAGAGTGGTGAGAATTTTTTGATATGTCATTCTCCCCTTTTCCTTACAATGATACGGTCGCAATGGAATATTTTCCTATACAAAAACTTGTTTACCTTGAAGAAAAAACAAAAAAAATAATACGAGAAGAAATCCTTGATAACAATTGAAAATGAACGGTGTATATTTTGGATGAAAAAAAGTTTATTTCAGAAGCTTTTCTTGATGTATGAGGACAAGAAAAAATAAAAATATCTTGGAGAACAAGAGAAAATGAAATAAATATTCCCGAATGAATTGAAGTGATACAAGCAAAAAATCTTCCTGATACTATTGATGAAGTTTCTGAAGATATTCTCAAAAAAGCTATCATCTGTGAAAAAACAAATCGTCCTTTTAGAATAGTAAAAATGGAACTAGATTTTTATAAAAAATACGGACTTCCCCTTCCAAGACTTCATCACGACCAAAGACATATTCAAAGATTACAAAAAAAATCTTGAAGAGAATTACATGAAAAGAAATGTGATAAATGTGGAAAAGCAATACAAACAACTTACAAAGATTCTTCTCTCATCTATTGTGAAGAATGTTATGAAAAAGAGTTTGAATAGTAATATCATATATGAAAATAATATAAAAATGTTAAAAAGTTTTTACTAATTTTTCAAAAAAAATATAATTTGCTTATAGTGATGATTATATGTGAATTAACTCCTGAAGAGATTGAGTTAGTTGAAGAAAGTTTAAAGTAGTTTAATTTTTAAAGAAAAAATTAATGTCACTAAAAATAGAAAAAAATAATTGAAATCTTTTATTAATTTATTCTCCTGATTGATGAATTGATTATTTTAATAAACATTTCTCAGATTTCTGAAATGAAGAAAGTATTTGAGTTAGAAGAAGTGTATTTAATTTTAAGAAAGAAGATTTATTAAATCCTAATTATGATGAAAACTCTGATAAAATTAGTTTTATTTTATGAAAATTAGAAAATTGATTTTATAAAATCAAAAGTCAGATTTTAAATACAGAATATGATATTTTAATTTTCAAAGATTGCGAAATTAGTGAAAAATATTTTTGTTTAGATAGGATTTCTATTTTAAAAGAATTTGAAAAATTAGCTAATCAGCAAATAATTATTGGTTGAAATTTTGAAAACTCAATTCCAGAAGATATTTTTAATAATATTATTGATTCATTTCCAACAAGTACAGAAATTTTTCATTATAAAAATGCAAGAGTTACAAATGTGTTATCAGAATATTTAGAATGAGTTACAGATTCACAAAGCAAATACGAAAAATATCTGGAAAAAAGAAATAAACTTAATATAAAAATAAGTTCAATTGATTGAATTAATGAATATGAGATAGAAAAATATAAATTTATTTTAGAGGTTTTAAAAGAAATGCTAAATAATTATGAAAAATATTCTGAAAAGGAATGGGAAAAGGAAATATTAGACATAATTTTAATACTATTTCCTAAATATATAAAATCATATAATTCAGTTCCATTAATTGATTATTATGCAGATCCTATTAAACCTAAGAAAAGACAAATTGATTTAGTTTTATTAGATTCAAATAAAAATATTGATATTATAGAGATTAAAAAACCATCTAATAATGATTTAGTATCACAGAAACCATATAGTACTAGAGATAATCATACTCCTATGAGGAATCTCTCTAGTGCAGTTATGCAATTAGAAAAATATATTTTTCATTTAAATAAGTGGTGAAAAGATTGAGAAAAAGGATTATCATCAAAATATAAAGAGGAATTTCATATAGTTAATCCTAAATGAATTTTGATTATCTGAAGATGTAATTTATTGAATCCTAGACAGAAATTTGATTTTGAAATAATAAAAAAACAATATTCAAATATTGTTGATATAATAACTTATGATGATTTAATTGGGAGGCTAGAGAATTTAATAAGCAAATTTAGTATAAATAACTAAAATATTTTTAATTTTTTTTTGCAAAATACTATAAAATAACTTTTAATTTATAGTTTTATGACAAAAAAATAGAAATAACTTCTTACGAAGATTTATCTACAAATACAAATATTCCTAATATTATTTTTTGGAATAATACTACTTGGATGAATCAAGAACAAATCATTACATTATATGAAACTGATAATAGCTGAATATCTAGGCATATAAAAAATATTTATCTCACTCTAAAATTATAATCATCAGGAATATATTGTTGTTTAAGATGAGAAAGACATTTTACTATATTATTATGCCAATTTGTTGAACTTGAAGCATAGATAGAACCTTTTTTATTTCCATATCTACTCAATTGTTGTACTTCTGTATACTTTCATAAAAATTTATTGTTCAGAGTTTGCACTATGAGATAAACTCCTTGCCTTGCATTGGTCATCGTCTTTGTTGCTCCAGAATCAGTATTTCAAACATTTCCGACATTGTACGGAGTTTTGAGATAATTTCAAAGTGTTGTTTCAGCAAGTCAAATACACATAACAAATGAAGGGTCAATTCAACCATCAATTCCTTCCTCTACCCAAATATTCCAATCTTTAAAAGCAGGACTTGCATATTTATTAAGAAGATATTTTTGTCTTTCTATTTCATTTTCTCCTACAAGTTTGAAAACTTTTGCTCAAGAATTTGTTGAAGATTTATATTCATATCATTTTCTTTCCTTGAAATCTTTTGTAAACTTAAATTTATATTTTTCAGGAAGATTATTATAATACAAGTAAGATAAATCCAAAAATTCCAAAGGATCTTTTGATTCTTTATCTTTAAATAATTCAAAATGAAGGTGGGCTCAAGTTGTCATAATTCCTGCTCATTTTGTTCCATAAGCTCAGCCACTTTTTGCTATAATAGTTCATGCACTGATAAAATCATTTTCCTTAACCAAAACTTCATTTATATGTCAATAAACTGATACAAAACCATCTGGATGCTTAAGTGCTAAAAATGCATAATCTTGAGTATCTGGTGGATTAATATAAAGGACATATCATTCAGCAGGTGCTTTGATAGGAGTTCATTGTGGAACGACAATATCTATAGCATCATGACTTGAACCAAGTGCTTTTTGATATCATTCATCCTTAAAATATGAACTAATTCCATAATATGGATTAACTGGCCAAGAAAATAAATTTGTAAGTCAAGATTTAAATGACTTTAACTGAGATTCTGCATAAATAATCTTATTGAGTTCAAGACATTTTCAAGAAAGATTTCTAGAGAAAACTGTATCTTTTCATAAATCTATATAATCACAATTATATTTTTCAAGCATTTTTTTCTTTGAGTTATTAAATTTTATCCTTTCTTGCAACTCTTTCATTTTTATTGTTTTTTCTAACTCAAGTTTTTCTGAAATATATGCTTTATATAATCATTCTTGTCATTTTGAAACTTCAAGAATTTTTTGCTTTAAAGCCTTTTTTTCATCCAACATCTTTTTTTCTACCATCAGATTTTTTCTCAAATCTTTTAGATTTGTTTCTTGCTTTTCTAAATCAAGTTTTTTCATATAAAGAGTGCTGATAAAACTTCTATGTTGATCAATAAGTTTTTTTCAAGTTATTTCTATGACTCATTTAAAATACATATCATCAATAACATCACTAATATCTTCTCCGCTCAAAATAATTGTTTTAAGATTATCAATATTTTTTCCATCATAAATATTATTTCATTTTTTATATATATGAATAAGATAATCAAGCAAAACTTTTCTATTTTCTTCTACTTTCTGAGATAATACTTCTATTGTTTTCTTTTGGTTATCAATCTGATTTTTTGTATAAACAATATCCTCGTTCATTTGGTCTGCTTGTTTTACAATATCTGAAATATCTTGATTAAGTTCAGCAATAGTTCACTCAAGAGACATAATTCTTTTTACTATATTTTCATTCTGTTTTTCGAGATATTCTCTTTTATCTTTTACATTATTTCAAATAGATTGATACATATCCAGTTTATTTGAAATAGAAAGAAATCACTCATCATTAAAATCAAATACATTATTATTATCAAACAATATGTTGTATTGAGATTTTTTAAAATTATCCAAAATAAGCCCCTTTTGTTTGCTACTAAGAGCAAAAACAGGAGAAAATAAATTTCATAATAAGGCAAAAATAATAATTTTAGTAAAAATTCTCTTAAATTTCATTATAGTAAATTATTAATATCTTATAAATATTCTCATATAAAATTGTTATAAAATCAAAATACTTTTTGCTTTGTTTTCTACTTCAAGATTATATTTTATTATTTATATTTTGTATAAAAAGTTCTATCAAAAATAGAAGAATAAAAAGTAAAAAAAATGTTATAATACTCAAAACATTAAGGTGACGGAAAAAAATAATTCAAAAAGTAAAAATACTTATAATAAAACCTTGTCTAAAGCTTGATAAAAGATGAAAAATATAAACATCTCATCTGTAATAAATATTTTTAAAAAAATAAATAAATAGAGTGAGAAAAGTAGAAAGAGAGAAAATAAAAGAAAAAATCAAAGTTCCCACGGCTATAAAAATATTTTTATATGGATCAAGATAATTGAGAGCAATAAAAAAAGTCCCTAAAGTTACAAGGAAAGTAAAAAATATTATAAAAATTAATAGTCTTTTTTTCATAGTTTATAATTTATCTTTTATGCTTATTTTATCAATAAAAATACATTTTCAAGTTTTTTCATCTATATCAGCAATAAGTGCATTTAAAATATAATTTTTATCAAGAGATTGTTCTATTTTTCATTTTATTATTCCTGTTTGAAATCTTTTTTCTACACTTTTATAATCCGCTCCTATAACAGAAATTCTTGATCACACCATTCAAACATCGGTAATCATTCCCGTTCATTCAGGCAGGATTTGTTCATCGTTTGTTTGTATATGAGTATGAGTTCCATAGAGGAGACTCAATCTTCCATCAAACATAAATCCCATTCCATATATTTCTGCTGAAGTTTCTCTATGAAAATCCACAAAAATTCCATCTAATTTTTCTGAAGTAAATTCTTGTAATATTTCTTCTAATTTCAAAAAAGGATTATAAACTTCATACTTCATAAAAACTTGTCCAACAAGATGAATAACAAGAATTTTTTTTCATCATTTTTCTCGTATTTTATATCAGATTCAGGGCATTTTATATTTTGCTGATTCATAGAAATTTGCTGGTCGTAAAAGCGAAGAATTGGGAGAATTAAGTGTTTCTCTTATATCCTCTTCATTATCAAAAATATGATCTCCTGTAAATATTACATCAATTCAAGCATTTTCAAGTTCTAAAATATGTTTTTTAGCGGGTCCTCTTCCCGAAGTTATATTATCTGCATTTGCAAAAATAAAATCAGGCAAATATTTTCCTTTTAAATCTCACAAATTTTTTAGAAGTGCTTCCCTTCCAATTCTTCAATATATATCTCAAAAAACAAGTAGTCTCATGATTTTTTATAAAAATTTAAATTTTTGTTTATTTAAGAAATTATTATACAGAGAATAAGATACCATTTCCATATATCCTGAAAAAACAAGGAAAATAAAGAAAGAATAAACTCCTTGTATTCAATTAAAAAGTGTTAATCTTTTTTCTACTGCTCAAAGACTCATAGCAGAATACAAAATTTTTAAATCTTCAAGTTCTGATAAATCATTTTCATCTATTTTTTGCTGTTCTTGTTTGTGAGAAAAATTTATATAATCTGACATATTTTTCGTTTCATCCTCAAGATAAGCAGAAATTCAAAAAAAAGGAAGCATAATGAATCAAAAAATAACAAAAGTGGAAGCAATAGTAAGAAATATTTTATATCAATGAGTCAAAGAAAAAGATTTTTTTACTATTTCAATTGCTGTATTTTTTTGAGACTCAATCTTATCAACTAGTATAAAAAAAGAAAAACTCATTTTATAAATAAGGTAAAAGAAAATCAACAAACAAACGAATAGTAAAGCACTCAAAACATAAAATAAAGGAGTATTTACAAAAGGAAGAAAACTTGCTCCATCTTTTATATTTCAACCCACACTTACAAGAAAAACCGAAATGAGAAAAAAGAAGAAAATTATCCCAATAGAAATACCAATAGGAACAAGAATGTATAATCATTGCCATCAAACAACTTTTATATAGGAAAGAAAAGAAGCTTTATTAAAATAAATATTTTCTTTGTAAGGAAGTAATTTATTTTTTAGGTAATTTCTTGTAAGATAAAGCTGAAGAATAATTTTATACGAAGAAGCAAGAAGAAAAATACCTATTCCTAAAACTAAAATAATTCCTTCAAAAAAAACAAAGACAATATTATCTTGAATCATACGAAGTGCATCAAGAGAAAGATTGACATCAGAGTTTGAAAATATTGATCTCCAAGCAATTGGATCAAGCCACATAATGAAAATAAGGACAAGAAAAAATGGCAGAGAAGTTATTATTCATAAAACAAAGGAAGAAATACTTATAAAAATCTTAGAAATATTCCAATGAATAAAATTTTTATAAAGAAACAAAACATCATTAAATATAGTTTTTATGAGTTTTTTATAATTTTTCATAGAGCTTTCCATAAAAATGAAAATTTAAAAAATAATACTGAACCAATATAATAAAAAATACTCAATTTGCAATTAAAATAATAAAGTATAAAATGCTAGAAAATTAACTGGTAGAATCCCCTAAGCAACCGCTCTTCGTATGAAAAAACACGAATTACTCTTCAGTATTGTAAAAATTCCGCTTGATTTCATCATTATTATCATCTCATTTTTTATTGCGAGAGACTTAAGACTGATTACAGACCTAATACCATGAATTTCTCTTCCTATACAAACAATAAATACTTCGTGACTTTTTATTTATGCTTTTCTTTGTGCTTGTATTTTTGTCTTTATTATGACAAGCCATTGACTCTATAATATACGAATTACCAACTCAAAAATAAAAGAAAATTTTGATATTATTGTTTTTTCTTTTTATGCCTTTATTTTCTTTTCTGTCGTTGTCTATCTTGGAAGAGATTTTATCTATAAATCAGCAGAAATTCCAAGACTTATCATACTTTTTTCATTTTTTATTGGGACAATTTGAGTTATCATAGAAAGAATAATCCTCAATGAAACTCAGTTTTTTCTGCTCAAAGAATGATTTCTCTCAAAGAAAAATATTATTCTCATAAGCAACAAAAATTTCAAAGAAATAGCTTATATCATAGAAGATATAAAAAAATGTGAAATTTATAATCTGGCTGGATATATCAACAAAGAAAAAATAGATATAAAAAATCTCAAATATCTCTGAGGAATGGAAGAAATAGAAAAGCTATTTTCTGAAAAAAACTGTGATGAAATCCTCTATATCGAAAGTGATTTTACAAAAAAAGAACTTTATAAAATCTGGGAGCTTGCAAGGATTTTTGGCATACGATACAGATATATCACCAATACTTTTGATGTCACAAGATCAAATACGACTCTTTCTCTGATAAATGAAATCGCCGTCATCGAAATAAAAAATACTCCGCTTGATAACTGGGGAAGAATATTAAAAAGACTGATTGATCTCATCGGAAGTGTTTTAGGACTCATTATTTTTTCTCCGATTATACTTATCACTGCTATTTTAATAAAATTTGATGATTTTTCTGCTCCTGTCATATACAGAAATAGAAGAGTTGGACAAAATTGAAAAATTTTTAATCTCTATAAATTTCGCTATCTCAAATGGGAATACTGTGTAAAAGATAGTTATGGAATAGATGAAAATGAAGACAAAGCACTCAAATTTGAAAAAAAGCTCATTCAAGAAAAAAGTAAGAGAAATTGACCTCTTTATAAGATACATAATGATCCAAGAAAAACAAAAATAGGAAAATTTATAGAAAAATATTCTATTGATGAGATTCCTCAATTTTTTAATGTGTTTGTTTGAAATATGAGTCTTGTTTGACCTAGACCACACCAGCCAAGAGAAGTAAAAAATTATGAAACCAATCACAAAAGACTTTTGACTATAAAGCCTTGAATTACAGGAATGGCTCAAGTAAATGGGAGAGAAGAAAATGATTTTACAAGAGAAGCAAATCTGGATATTTTTTACATAGAAAACTGGAATATTCTTCTTGACCTCAAAATTATGTTTAAAACTTTTTTTATGATATTGAAGAGGAAATAATTTTTTTAAAAATGTTTGACAAATATTTTTTTATTTTAATAATATTGTTTTATATTTCCTCCTTTGTAATTTTTGTATGAATTTTTTGAATCCCTTACAATATTTAGAAAGTGGAATAAATGATTTAAATAATTATTTAAATTGGTTTTTACTTATTCAAAAAGGAGCCTCTGAAAAAATCACTAAAATAATAAAAGAAAAATGAAATTTTGATAAACAATTATTAAAAGAAATTGTAAAAAATATTTTAATAAAGCAAGGATTTATAAGCTGATCAGAATTGACTTTAGAATTAAGTAATAATGAAGGTATTATGGCAATATATATAGGAAATGATTTTCCAGAAATTTATATAAATATTAAAATTTGAACAATTGGTGATAGATGCTCGCATAAAATTTGAATTACCATACCTTCTAATGGACCATATGAAACAGCTAAAGAAAATTCTTGATTTTTACCTATTGATATTGAGAATCAAGAATTTAAAAATAATTGGTTTTTCAAAATTTAAAAAAATAATAAATAGATATAATTCTTTCTAATAAGGAAAAAATATTTTTATTTTAACATTATGGATAATAATCTATTCCAACATATCAGCCAACTAAATAAAGAACCTCTAAGTTCTCATTCTTACAAAAAAAATTGAATACTTTATTTGCCGAGCGAAAAACGATATGGGTGTTTAATGGTTCAATCATATGAATATAGAGATATTTTAAAAAAAGCTCCTTTATTAGTAAAATCAATACTTGATGAAAGTCTCCCCGTAAATGTACAAAAATGAGATGTTGTCTGAGAATGAATTCTTTATTGAGCAGGGCGATATGCTAATGCTCAATTATTATGAGATGTACGATATTTTCCAGCAATTCCAAATCTTATAGAATGTGCTTGTGATGATTTAAATCCTGATATGAAAATAGCTTGTCTTTGTTCTATAGGGAATATGGGAAAATATGCTTATAAATATGCTCAGCAAATACAAAATATTTTGTTAAATGATACCAATACTTATATAAGACAAGAAAGTGCAAGAATCCTGTGAATGATTTGAAATCCCTCTTCTCTCCAAATTTTAAAAAAAATAGTAGAAGATACTATTTATGAATTTGAAAATTTTATAATACTAGAGTTTAAAGAAGAGGAAGAGAAAAAAATACGAAACAATTCAATAATAATAAATCCTAATGGTGAAAAAAAATTTGAAGAATACTGGAAAAGATTTTTGTTTCAAAAAAGCTTGAGAGCAATATTTGAACTCGATAATAATTTATGAAGAAAAATTTATCAAAGATGCCAAGAAAGTATAAGTGAATATATAAGAGAATCTTCTAAAAGAACTTTTATAGGTTTTATGTAAATATTAATTATTTTTATAATCCCCTTCCCTTTATCTCTATTTCCCTTTCATCTTCCCTTTCTGTTTTTTTAAGAATGATTTCTATATCAGGACTATAATAAGTCTCTATAATTTCTGGCCACTCTATGAGAATTATTCCAATATTGTTATCAAGAATTTCTTCTCATCCTATGGCAAAAAATTCATCATAACTTGATAATCGGTATAAATCAAAATGATAAAGAGTGAGGAGTGGGGAGTTTTCATTCTGGAAATCTGAGAACTGAAGACTGAAAACGGAAGACTGAGAACTGACAACTCAAAAATTTCCACTCTCAACTAAATATTTATTGTAATAAGTATAAGTTGGACTCGTCACCTCTTCTTTTACTCACAATAAATCTTGGAGAATATGTTTCGCCAAAGTCGTTTTTCCAGAAGCCAAATCACCCTTGAGAAAAACAATACAAGGCAATTTAAGCGGAATTTGTAGATTTTTTATCTCACTTAGAAGATATTTTTTTATCATATCAAGAAATAAATAGTTAAAAATTTGATTTAATAAAAAATTTGTTATATAATAAAGCCATATTGTTAATTGTTAACACACTAAATATTATGGAAACATTAGTAGAAGTAAATAAAAAAGAAATAAATGGGATTGTTATTTTTGAATTTACTGGCGAACTTGATGAAACAAATGCCGATAAAACCTTTACTTCGGTTTATAATGAGATTTGAGATTTTTCTGGAAAAAAAATTGTTTTTAATCTCACAGGACTAAGATATCTTAATTCAAAATCAATTGGATATATTGCCGATGTTTTCTCAAATATAGAAGAAAAAAAAGGAAAGATGTATATTTCAAATTGTGATGAAAGTGTAAAAGATGTCCTTGAACTCGTAGGAATTACCACTATTATTCCAACTGTTGATACAGAAGAAATTGCTATAGAAGCTCTTTCAAAAGAATAAGAAAAATTAATATTAAAAAAAAGGAGATTCAACTCCTTTTTTTAATTCATATATTCTTTCAATTTTTCTCAAAATTGAGTGAGACTAAATTCTTTTGCTCTCACTTCACAATCATCTTTCATAGCTATACACCTTTCAGCAGAAAGATATTGTATTCAAGCGATAATATCCGCTATTTCCGCTTCTCTTGGTATCAAAAATCCTGTTTTTTCGTGAATAATACTTTCCTTGAGTCCCCCATCATTGACTCACAAAACTGGCTTTCCAGCGGACATACTCTCTATTGGACTCATTCCAAAATCCTCATCTATTGGGATATAAATCGTCGCAATAGCATTTCCTATATATTTTTCAAAACCAACATTATTTTTTAAAGTGATAAATTCTATATTATCGTATCATTGTGCGAGGGAAAATATTTTTTCTCTTGCTGGATCATTTTCTCCATAGATGACAATAAGTTTTTTATCAGGAATTTTTTTAAATGCTTCTACTACCATGTCAACTCTTTTTGCATCTGCAAGACGAGCAAAAGAGAGATAATAATCCTTAGTATCAATATATTTGAATTTTTCAGTATCAACTGGAGGATAAAGAACAAGTGAATCTTTTCCAACAAATTTTTTTATTCTTGCTTGAGTATTAAGTGAATTTGTAAGAATAAGATCCATTTTCTTTATATCTCTTTCATAAAGCATACGAAAAATAAAAAATCCCATATTAAAAAAAGGTTTAAGAAGAAATGGAACTTTAGCAATATATAAATCATAGAGATCATACAAATACCTTGGCGGAGTATGGCAATAATAAATTTTCTTTGTTGTTTTTTTACAATTCCAGACAGCACTAATACAATCTCCACTAAAAAGAACAACATCATAATCCCTCAAAAATTTCGTACGAAAAAGAAATGCCCACTTCAACTTCAAATGACGAAATCATTTTTTAAAAATTTCTGACGAAACAGCTATCATTTTTCCTTTAAATCCTTCATATCTGAGATCAAAACTTCCTTTACTAAAAAATCCCGAAGCAATATCAGCATTAAGTATTTTTCCCATCATCAAGATAAGTCTTTCACCACCTCATTTATAAAGAAAAGTGTCATGAAGAATAATTATTTTTTTGTCCATAATTAATTTTAAATGTTAAATGTTAAGTCCAAAGACATTGTTTCAAAAAATTTAGTAAAAGTTATAAAGTTAAAACAATATAATTCCAGCTAAAGAAAAAAGAATAATAAATGAAGCAAGAATCTGAATTTTATCCATTTTTTCTTTTAAAAATACATATGATAATATCCCTAAAACGACAAATCCAGCAAGTCCATTAATTGTCACAATATAAAAAGGAAATCTCTTGTAAGCTTCTGCATATCCATAAGTGGCAAAGAGTATAAGTGGAGCCAAAGAAAAAATAAGCGATAAATATTTTTTTTCAATTAAAAAATTATTCTTTTTCTCAAAAAAACTAAAAAAGAGAAGAAAAATAAATATAAAAATACCATTTACTGATTCTAATGTATATGATGCAAGAATCGGAGGAAACTTAGCACCATAAATCTTAAAAAAATATCCTCACAAAGAAAAAGCAATTCCATTGATGATAGAGACAAAAATTCCAAGAGAAATATTTTTGAGTTTGAGATGCCTAACATCAATCTTGGAAAAAGAAAAAATAAAAAATCACAGAAACATAAATAGTATTCCTATAATATCGCCAAAACTAAAAGTTTCACTAAATAAAAAATAAGAAATAAGAAAAGCAAAAATAGTACGAGAAGGTTCAAAAAATATCTTTGCTACCATAAATGGAAGCAAATTACTTGATAAAAAACTTAGGATTACATAAAATGCTCAGAAAAAAGAAGCAAGCAGTATATTTTTCCATTCAAGAATAAAAATATCTTTGTATGGAATTATAAAAGAAAAAAAAGGAAGTCACCAAAGAAACATCGTCAACTGACGATAAAATGAAACTTTTCTTACCCCTATATTTCTCGCATATTTTGAAAATAATATTATAGTTAAAGGATAAATAATGAGGGGAATGATAAGGTAAATTATATTTGGCATTTTTTTAAAATTTTAATAATTAAATAGAGTCTTTTTACTATTTTTTTGGAGATAAAAATTTATGAAATCTTTATTTAATTCTTTACACAAAGTTTTATCCTCTCAAACCAATGTAAATTAGGAAGTGGCAGAGCATATTTCATCAAAAAATCATATTCTGGTTTGATGATTTTATAGAAATTCCCCATAGAGTCTTGAATTATTTTTTTTAATATTTCAGAATTTATTTGCCAGTTTCAATTTGAGTCAAAGCCTTGATAGGAATTAAGAAACTCCCCCTCAGTCCCCCTCGATTGAGGGGGAAGCGAGGAACGAGTAGGGGGAGTATTTTCTGAAAATTCCGCTTTTTTTTCATTATTACTCGGAAAAATACTAGAATTGACTGGGGGATTTACATACACAACTTCCGCTCCTTCTGGAATATCTACTTTTATTGCTTCTTCTCGCCAAAGATAGCCATCTTTTTTTATTTCCTCTTGAGAAAAAGAATTATCAAAAAAATAAGCAACGGTATCATTAAAATAAAAAGGATTGACCGAAGGTGGAAAAAATTCTCAAAGAATTTTTTGCCTCTCCATAGAAGAAAATATTTCATCTGCTTTTTTATACCACTCTTCTTTGGAATACTCTTTATTGAGAATACAAAAATGCTTATTTCTGAGACCAACACATCCTAAACAAAATGAACAAGATTCTAAAAAATAAGAATAAAATATATGAGAACTCCTTCAAATCTCTGCAGAACAATAAATATTATCACTATTTTCCCCTGCTCCCATAACTGCATAAAAATCCTTACTATTTACCCCAACATCAAGACAATCATAAAAATCATTTGATCCATTGCTTCCGTGTCCACATCCTACATTTATTCCATCTTTGAGACGAGTAAAATAAAATCCATTTTCTACATTTTCACAAAAATAAATGACATTTCCACTGGAATTTTTGCTTCCATAATTGATTGCTTTTTTTGTAAGACCTTGAAAATATGCTAAAAATTTTTCTTTTTCCCTCAATATCTTCTCTTTTTTCTTTTTATATTCATTTTCACTATATTCTTGATTTTCTATGAAAAATTTTTTATTTTGTAATGCATCACAAAAAATACATTCTCTACATCCTATCAAATTAGTAGAAAACCAAATATCGCTTGAATCAGAGATAAATTTTGAATAAAAAATATTATATCCATTATTTATAGCACTTGATTGATATACATTTTGGCTTTTATTCATTACCATAAAGCTATTAAAAATATTTGTGATATTGTCATAGCACAAAGCAGAATAGTATATATTTTCAGCATCAATTCCTATCGTATTAGAAAGATACACATTTTTTCCAGTGAAAACGGCATCGGCATAATCTGCATTTTCATTCGTATTGAAATGGATAAGATTTCAAAGGGGAATATCAAAGAAAAGTGAAGAAAAATTATCAAAAAAATCCTTTTCATTCTCATAGTTTTTTTGAGGAAGATTATCTCGTATCTGAGAAAATTTTTCAATAGAAACAATCTTTTTTACTCTGCCTTCTGGAGCATATCTTGTTATCATTCCTCCGTTTTTATAAAAAGAAAAAGGCTTCCAGCTTGCAACCTCTTTGAGATACTGAAGAAAAGGAGTAGATGACCTTTTTTCTCTGATTTTTTGCTTCCAAGTGTTGAGTTTATTTTCTTGCATATATTATTTTTTATCTAAATTTTTTTTATTTCACTTTCTATTTTTTCCCAAGATAATTCAACTTCGGGAATTTTTACTTTTATCTTTTTAATTTTATCTTTAAAATCATCAATATTTATATTCATTTCTTCTTCTAATTTCTCTAATTTTATCTTATTTTCAATAATTTTTTTCCATATTTTATTATCCTTTTCTACTGCAATTTTGAGCAATTTAAATTTCTTTACCCATATATTTTCTAAAACAAGTAAATTTGCAAAACTATCAAAGTTTATTTTAGTTAAAGTTTCTATTCAAGTATTTGGAGTTGAAAAATTATAACAAATTTGTCATTCCATATTTGCATTTGAAAAAGGTTTTTCTGTTTCAAAATATGTTAAATCTTTTATTTCATATAATCATTTTGCTAAATCCAACATCATAATTAAACAAAAATTTTCATAGTTTGCTACTGAACTAAAAAGACTTTCTACATTTCATCTTTTTATTGTAAAGACATCTTTATTTGCTGTTTTTAACTCAAGTAAAAATTTGTTTCAATTTTTTAAAATTATTTCAATATCTGGAGTTGTTGATTTTTCTCAATCAATCTGAATCTTTTTTATTTCGTGACTATAAATAAAATCATGTTTTTTATCTTTTCAAAAAAGATTCACAGATTTTATAAATGAATTTTTTTCTAAAACTTTAATAATAAGATCTTCTACAAACCATCAATAAATTATGTTTCTACCATAAGCAATTTTATCTCTTCACATAGCACTTGGAGAATCATATCATTCATTTTTATATCTGATAAAAATTTGGTATTTATTTCTATAATCATCATTTATTTTTTTAAATAAATCACTTCATATAATCTTAGAAAATAAATTTTCATATTTTATAGATATTTCTTCAAAATCCATATCTCTTATAGATTTTTCTTTTATATTAGGCATAATATTAATATATATTAGTAAATAATTCAATTTTCTTTGTTTTTAATATTCAAAATTTTAAATTAACATTATAATTTATACTATTTTTTGGCATATTCTTTACTAATTCTTGTACCATTTTTGGAGGAACTCATTCTCAAATTACCTGTCTAATAAAATTATCACTCGCCCAAGTAGGAAAATCTATATTTTCTGGTAATCATGTCAAAATACAAATTTCTTTTAAGCTTAAAACTCTTGCATCACTATAAGTTCAATCTTTAAGTAATCTTCAAGGATGAACATTATTTTGGCTAGAAATAGCTCAATTACACATTGTAATAGTTGGTGCTGGTTTTTCCCAGTCAATTCTTTTGTATGTTGTGGAAAATCATTTTATCCTTTCTCAATTTTCTTTTTGTGGAAAATATTTTTCATTTTCAAATGCTGTTTTTCAAGTTGGAGTATGTTTCATCCATAATATATGATTTTGAGAGTGTTTTTTCGCATAATGATATTTTATTTGTGAACATTCTCAAGATTCTAAGCTGGGTAGATATCCTATTGCTTCTTTAACAGTAATTTTTTCTTTCTTTTGTGGAAATTCCCATTTTCAAATATATTTTTTTGTAATTAATGTGATAGCTCTTTTTCTTACTTGTGGAGTTCCATAATCACTCACATCTAAAACTCACATATTCAAATTATATTTTTCTCATAATTCAAAATTGAGATAATCTTTTATCTTAATTTTGTTTCAATTATACATTACATTTGTATCAAAAAAACTAGGAACATTTTCAATTATTGCATAATTTGGATCCAAATCTTTTATAAATTCAACAGCTTTCAATATCAAATTATTTCTAGGGTCATCTTCCTTCATTTTTCATGCAACACTCATTCACTGACAAGGTGGAGTCGCTAAAACAAATTCACAATTATTTTTTAATGATTTTTCTAAAATTTGATTATAAACAAGATTATTTGTAATATCTCAACAAATTATTTCTGAGTTTGGATAAAAATAATTATATAAATCACATCTTTTTTCTAATAATTCATTTACAACAACAATATCAACTCAAAGTTCTTTTAAATAAAACTCAGCTATTCATACATTTGCAAATAATGAAACTCATTTAATCATTTTTATTTTTATAAAGTATAAAATAAAAGTTTTATTTAATATAATTACTTTTTTTAAAAAATAAAAACATTTATCATATTTTGTATATATTCCCTACTCTCTTACTTTCTTCTTCAAGCTCTGCAAAATAACAAGTGCATCAATAGGAGTAATATTGTTTATATCTATATTTTTTATTTCCTCTTCTACTTCTGATTCTTTTTCTATTATTTGTATTTCTGGCTTATATCCAAAATCTCCAAATGAAAGCTGGGAGATTTTATCTCCTTTATGCTCAAGCTCTAATTTTTTGAGCATTTTTCTTGCTTCTAGGATAATCTCATTGCCTATTCCTGCAATTCTTGCAACTTCTATACCATAACTTTTTTTTATTCCTCACGGAATTATCTTTCTCAAAAATATGAGATTTTCATCATTTTCTCCGACTGCAATAGAAAAATTTTTGACTCAAGAAAGAATTTTTGACTCATCTACAAGCTCATGATAATGAGTTGCAAAAAGAGTTTTTGCCCCAATACTATCGTGATTATACTTGAGAATTGCCCAAGCTAGACTCATTCCATCATAAGTACTTGTTCCCCTTCCGATTTCATCTATGATAACAAAACTTTTTTTTGTAGAATTATTTAAAATATTTGCTACTTCTTGCATCTCTACCATAAAAGTTGATTGTCCAAGTGCGAGATTATCAGAAGCACCAATACGAGAAAATATCTTATCTGTGAGAGGAATAGAAGCAGTTTTTGCAGGAACAAAACTTCCCATATGAGCAAGAAGTATTATAAGTGCATTTTGTCTTAAAAATGTTGATTTTCATCCCATATTTGGACCTGTTAATATATGCACAAATTCTTCTTCTCTAAGCAATAAATCATTACTAATAAAATCTGATTCAAATTTTTCTATGACAGGATGCCTTCCTCATTTTATTTCCAAATTATAAGCTTCGTGTATATGTGGTTTTGTATAATTATTTTCACTCGCTACTTGTGATAAAGAAGCTATAAAATCTATAAAAGCTATATTTTCTCACCTTTTTTTTATTTCTTTGTATTTATAAAGAATTTTTTCTCGTATTCCCAAGAAAATTTCATACTCTTTTTGAGCAAGAGTTCCTTCTCCTTCAAAAAGTTTTTTTTCAAAATCCTTAAGTTCTTGAGTAATAAATCGACTTGCAGAAACAAGAGTTTGCTTATGAACAAAATAATCAGGAACTTTTTGCACTTGAGAACCTGGAATTTCTATAAAATACCCGCTGATATTGGTATATTTTATTTTGAGAGAATAAATCCCCGTATCGTCTATAATTTTTTTTTGATACAATGAAAGCCAATCTTTCGAATTTTTGATGATATTTCTTATTTCATCTATTTCTTTATCATAGCCATCTTTTATAATATTTCCTCAAGTTATAAGCACGGAAGGATCTTCTTTTATGGAATCATCTATGATTTTTATTAGTTCTTTCAGCTCCTGCATAATTTTTTAATTTAAAATTGAAAAAGTTCAAAATAAGTTTATAAATAAATAACACTTTGTATAGAAAAATAAATCTAAAAATTATGATAAAGGTTAAGAAAACTGACACGATTATTGACATAATATCAAAAATAAATGAAGAAGGAGCTGGAAATATCGTTCTTGATTTTCCTCTCGGTCATCCTATTCTCCATAATTATATTTCCTTAAAAATTCTCAAAACCCATTGTGGAAGAGAAAGACTTATTATTATTACTCCCGATATTACTTCAAGAAAAATAGGAAAAAATCTTGGAATAGAATATTCTCTCATAAAAGATTCTAAATTTTATGAAGAAAAAAATTTGCAAGGAAATATTCTCAAGCATAATTTTAGTTTTTCTGAATATCTCTTTTTTGAGATTAAAAAATATGCAAGAAAAATAAAAAGATTTTTTACTGAAAATAAAAACATACAGTATTATACTTTAAAATACCACAAACAACAATCAAGAATCTGATTTTTTCTCGTTGGGCTTATTGTTTCTCTCTTTTTATTTTTATTTATTTTTTATTTTGCTGTCACCAAAACATACATCACTATTACTCCAGAAGTAACGATAAAAACGAGAGGAAAAAATTTTGTTTTTCAAGAATCAGCAAAAGAAAGTATCCTTTTACCTGAAAATATTGCTCCTCTAGCAAAAGTATCAAAAATGATTTCTCTTGAAGAAACTTTTTGAGCGACAGGAATTGATAGCTCAAAAATAAAGAAAAGTTCTTGAAAAATACGATTTATAAATAAGACAAATGAAGAAGTAAATCTCATAAAAAAAACAAGACTTGTAGCAAAAAATTGAGTAATTTTTGAGCTTAACAATTGGGTAAAAATTCCTCCTGCCGTATGAAATCAGCCGTGAACAATTGATGCTCTTGTCCGCTCTCAAATAAAAGATATTCGTGGATCGCTCATCGGAAAAAATGCAAATATTGATGCAAAAGAAATACTTACTATTCCTTGATTACAAGAAAATAAAGATGAAATATATGCTATTTCTTTGTCTAAATTTTCTTGAGGAGAAGATTATGTAGACAAAAAAAATATTTCAAATGAAGATATAGAAAATGCAAAAAAAGTGCTCGAAGGAAAACTCAAAACGGAAGCTTTAAAAGAATTAAAAAAACAAATAAAAAATGATAATATAGCCAATAATGTGACCTACGAAATACTATGAGTCACTGATATTATACAGTATAAAAATCTTGAAATAACTGTTCCAGAAAATGTAAAAGTTTGAGACAATAAAAATAATTTTAATCTCAAAGGAAAAATAGAAATAGAAAGTTATACTTACAATAAAAATTCTATTATCACAAAATTAAAAAGTGTCATAAATGAAAGTACCATAGAAGGAAGTGAAAATATTCTTTTGATTGATGAATGATCGCTTCGAGTTGCGACAGAAATTTATAGACAAGAAAATCCGATTGAGATAAAAGCGACTTTGGAAGTTGAATCTTTTATTGTCCATAATTTTCTCAATAACAATGATAATTATGTACAAAAATTAAAAGGAATGATTCTTGGTCTTTCAAAAGAAGAAGCAACAAAAGTACTTCTCAACGATCCAAAAATAAGTAATGTAAAAATAGAAATTACTCCGTTCTTTATTGATAAAATATCAAATGTTCCCGATAATATTATTTTTAAAGTAAGTGATACATTATAATAAGGTACCGGTACCGAACTCTCATCCCTTTTTATCAAGACAAATACTGAGTTTTTCATCTCCTATATATTTTCAAAAAATCTCATAAAACCAAGTCCTTACTTCCCTACTTTCTCTAAAAAATCCATCTTCATTTTTTTCTAGTTTATACAAAACATCAAGAGTTTTTTCTTTTTGGAGAATCTTATTGTAATCTTCATAAGTATACATAAGCCCTCCTAAAAAAATAGAATTTATTTGCGAAAAATCTATTTTTTCAGAGATATATTCTAAAAAATCTGTGTAAATTTCTTGATAATTTTTTGTTTCCAACAATGGAAGAAATCTCAAACCAACTTTCAAATTATTTTGAAGAAGTGTATTTATTACACCTATTCTCATATCAAGAGAAGGAGTTTTTTGCTCATATTTTTCTATGATTTCTTGTGGACTCAACGAAAAAGCAATCTCCGTATGCTCTCTATTTTTATACTTGAGAAGATGAGAAATATTTATTGATTTTGTTCTTATTTCCATTCTTGCATTCGGAAGAGTTTCAAAAAAAGGAATAAAAAAATCACTAAACTTGCTTATAGTATCCGTCGCAAGATTATCGGAATAATCTGAACTATAAAACCAAACTGGATACTGAGAGTTTTTATATTGTTCCAAAGTTTTTTTTATCTGATTTTGCATATCTTCATAATTTACAAAAAAAACTTGTATGTTGTTATTTTTCAAAGCTCATTTAAGATAACAATAACGACAATCATACACACAATTCAGTGAATTTTTGAAAAAAAACCCCTCTCACGGAAAACCATAATTTTCTGGAACTTGAGTGAGAGCATTATTAAGATTTGCAATGATGATAGTTTTTTCTGTATTTCAAGCGATATTTTTATCAAAGATATTTTTATAATTATCTATAGGCAAGACAATAGGATTTTTATAGCAAGAAATAATATGTTTTGCTCTCTCATTTTTTTGTAAGTTTTTTTCTAGGTAAATAAGCATAGGATATTTTAGAGATATTTTCCAATAATTTAACTAAAAAAATAAGGAATACAAATTTTGATTATTTTTAAGAAAAGATATAATAAACACTAAATTTAAAATTATTATTTTTATGTATGGACAACAAAGAAATTTTTAATAAAGCAAAAGAATATCTTTTATCTTTTCATGAAATAAATGAAGAAATACTTAATAATCATTTAAATGAGTGGAAAAATAAAAAACCAAAAGATTTAAAAGAGTTATTTGAAAAAATGTGTTTTCATTCTCAAAATAGGAGAGATATGCCTAATAGTATAGGAGATATTAATAAAATATCTTCCTTCGTTTATTATTGGGATTATAAACAAGTAAATAAAAACTATGATTCTTGGGAAAAATTATTTGATACTATAGAATCTAGCAAATATACTCCTCCGTGAAAAATGTTTAAAAATAATTCTCACAATTATTGGGTACAATTCTGCAAATCCATTCTTTCTATTTCTCTATTTGTTTCAAGGTTTAGAGATATTGAAGAATTCAATAATTTTGTTGAGATTTTTTATTTTAATGAAGAAACAAGAATTGCTTTACCTTTATTATTAAAAGAAGAAATATTTGGTTATCAATTTGCCTTATCATGTGACTTTTTAAAAGAGAATGGTTACCCAGAATTTATAAAACCAGATGTTCATATAATTAATATTTTTAGATGATTAAATTTATCAGATGGAAGTAATGATTATCAGATTTTTAGAGATGTAATAAAGTTTTCTAAATCAATCAATAAATTGCCTTATGAAGTTGATAAGCTTTTTTGGCTAATTTGAAGTGGAAGATTTTACCTAAATAAAATAAAAATTTCTACTTCTAGAGAAGATTAGACCTCTTGCATAACCTATAATTCAGATAATTTTCTTTCAAAATTATAAATTCAAGCTATCAAATTCCATCTTAACCCAAAGTTTTTTCTTCTATTCCTATATTTTTCGTACAGTATTC